>ENA-ORTQ01000351-ORTQ01000351.1-human-gut-metagenome-genome-assembly--contig:-NODE-351-length-60625-cov-5.490424_pt1 | contig 60625 bp, 74 predicted proteins | sample MGYA00241912_ERZ509188 | MGnify/ENA primary metagenome ERZ509188 (study PRJEB26280, sample SAMEA2338849) | human gut metagenome | biome: human gut; feature: human-associated habitat; material: faeces...
TAGTAAATTATGCTTGATTTTTTGACTCAAATAGCGTACTATATTGGTAAATTCATACACGGGGAGCTTGCAGAAGCAGGCTGAGAGTAAGCTAAAGTGCTTAGACCCATAACCTGATTTGGATAATGCCAACGTAGGGATAGCGTAGATATATTCGCATATATACCGAGATTGGTGTATATGCGTTTTTCTTTTCAGAGTAAATCATTTTAAAATAAATTGCTTTAAGAGAAAATCTACATTGAATCTTTATAAATTTTCTTTTATTTTTTATCGTTTATTTATCCATATTCAGAATATTTCTCAAATATACTTCTGAGCATTTTGCAAAACGCACTTCAGGAAGTATAGGATGATTTCAGTTTTTTCCCGTTTATGAAAAATAAATAGACATGCTAAATATATATCAGATGTGAGATGACTCCAACCTCTGTAGGTGGCGAGCAACAATGCCGGAGCATTCTTGAATGAATATATATGCTAAATCTATATGTAAAGAAAGGGTAAAAATGTTAAAGCAGTGTTTTGATAACGTAAGAGAAAAGCATCCATTGGTACATAATATTACGAACTATGTAACAGTGAATGATGTGGCAAATATTCTTCTTGCCTGTGGCGGCAGCCCGATTATGGCGGACGATTCTGGAGAAGTGGAAGATATTACTTCTATTTGTCAGGGATTGAATATTAACATTGGTACGCTGAATAAAAATACGATTCCGTCCATGTTTTTAGCAGGAAAAAAGGCAAATGTACTTGGTCATGTTGTGCTGCTTGATCCGGTAGGAGCCGGAGCGAGTGGACTTCGGACAAAGACAGCGAATGAGCTAGTGCGGGACATAAAGTTTACTGTTATCCGTGGAAATATTTCAGAAATCCGAACCCTGATGGAAGGAACGGGAAATACAAAAGGTGTGGATGCAGATTTGGCAGATGCGGTTACAGAGGAGAATCTTGATGAGACGATTGGGAAGCTGAAAGCATTTTCTGAAGCGACAGGAAGTGTGATTGCTGTAACGGGAGCCATTGATTTAGTTGCTGATTCTGAAAAATGTTATGTTATCCGCAACGGAAAACCAGAGATGGGAGCAATCACCGGAACTGGATGCCAGCTTTCTGGAATGATGACGGCTTTCCTTTGTGCAAACGCAGAGCAGCCTTTGGAGGCAGCAGCGGCGGCAGTTTGTGCGATGGGAATTGCCGGAGAGATTGGATTTGAACATTTAAAAGAAGGCGAGGGAAATTCCACTTACCGTAATCGGATAATTGATGCTATTTATCATATGGATGGAAATACATTGGAGGAAAGAGCAAAGTATGAGCTGCGTTAACAGAGAACAATTAAGAAAAGATTTACTTTTATATGCAGTAACCGACCGTTCCTGGCTTGGAAATGAAACACTTTACGAGCAGGTGGAAAAGGCATTAAAAGGAGGAGCGACTTTTATACAGCTTCGGGAAAAGGAACTCGATGAGGAACATTTCATGGAAGAAGCGGTGGCTCTCAAAGAATTGTGTCATAAGTATCATGTTCCATTTGTTATCAATGATAATGTCAGAATTGCAAAAGATATGGATGCGGATGGAGTTCACGTTGGACAAAGTGACATGGAAGCCGATGACGTGAGAAAGATTCTTGGTGAAGACAAGATTCTTGGCGTATCTGCCCAGACAGTAGAGCAGGCAGTATTAGCTGAAAAAATGGGGGCGGATTATCTTGGCGTGGGAGCCGTATTTTCCACTTCCACGAAAAAAGATGCGGCAGATGCCAGCAAGGAAACATTAAAAGCAATCTGCGAGGCAGTAAATATTCCAGTGATTGCAATTGGTGGAATCGGGGCAGATAACATTTTATCTTTACAGGGAAGTGGTATTTGCGGTATCGCTGTGGTTAGTGCTATTTTTGCGGCAAAAGATATTGAAGCTGCTACAAAAGTTTTAAAAGACAGAACAGAAAAAATGCTGAAATAATTTTTCGGTAGTTAGTGGAAAAGACAATAAAAGGAGAAAGGCATCGTGATAAAAGGAGCAATCTTTGATATTGATGGAACTTTACTTGATTCCATGCCCATCTGGGAAAATGTAGGAGCGAGATATCTTGCTACTCTTGGCATTAAGGCAAAGCCAGATTTAAAAGAACGGCTGGATGCTTTATCTTTGCCAGAAGGAGCCATCTATATGCAAAAAGAGTATGGCCTTTCGGTATCAGCAGAAGACATTTTAGAAGGAGTCAATCAGGTTGTAAAAGATTTTTACTATAAAGAAGCGGTCATGAAGCCAGGAGCCTATGCCTTAGTAAAACGTCTGAAAGAAAATGGTGTGAAGTTAATTATAGCCACAGCGACAGATAAGGAGATGGCAAAGGCGGCGCTTATTCGTAACGGCATATGGCAGGACTTTATGGGAATGCTTACCTGCGAGGAAGCCGGAGCCGGAAAGACAAGCCCGAAGGTATTTGAGCTTGCAAGGCAAAAGCTAGGCACTAAAAAAGAGGAAACATGGGTATTTGAAGATTCTTTATATGCGGTGAAAACTGCTACTGAAGCTGGATTTCCAGTATGCAGTATCTACGATACCTACAGTGTGGGAAATGCGAAAGAAATCCAGAGACTTTCTAATATTTATGTGAGAGATTTTTCGGAGATAGGTGATTATTCTTTTTCAAATATGAAAACAGTTCTTACAATTGCAGGCAGTGATTCGAGCGGAGGAGCAGGTATTCAAGCGGATATCAAGACTTTAACTGTTCATAAAGTATATGCCATGACTTGTATTACCGCACTTACCGCACAAAATACAGTCGGAATTACCGAGATTATGCCAGTACCAGCAGAATTTTTTAAAAAACAGATGGAAAGCATTTTCACAGATATAAAGCCAGATGCGGTGAAAATTGGAATGATTGCTTCAAAGGAACAGGCAGAGATTATCGCAGAATACCTGGAAAAATATTCTATCAAAAATGTAGTGGCAGACCCGGTGATGATTTCGACAAGCGGTACGGTTTTAGTAGAAGAAACAACGAGAAAGATATTATATGAGAAATTATATCCAAAAGTTTCCCTGCTAACCCCGAACATTCCAGAAACCGAATTTTTATCCGGGATAAAAATTACCGATAAAAAAACAAGGGAAGAAGCAGCAAAAGTCATTGCAGACAGGTGGAATTGTGCGGTCTTAAGTAAGGGCGGTCACAGCGAAGAAAATGCGGACGATTTGCTTTATGAGAGTTTTTTGCAGGAAGAAAAAAAAGAAAAAGCCGTTTGGTTTCCAGAAGAAAGAATTGATAATCCAAACACACACGGAACCGGCTGTACACTTTCAAGTGCGGTAGCGGCAAATCTGGCAAAGGGATTTCCTGTAGAAGAATCCGTAAAAAAGGCAAAAGCATACATCAGCGGAGCAATTAGAGCAATGCTGAATCTTGGACAGGGAAATGGCCCGCTAAATCATATGTGGGATTTGTAAACATAGTAACAGACAAGTGTCAATGTATATAAAGTAATGAAATAAACAGATTAGTTAAGCTTTATAAAAATGGCATTATAAATAGTATTTACAAAATTGGAGGTAACAAAAGATGAGAAATTACACAACACAGATGGATGCAGCAAGAAAAAATATTATTACTCCAGAAATGGAAAAGGTTGCAGCAAAAGAACGAATGACACCAGAAGAAATCAGAGCATTAGTAGCAGAAGGAAAAGTTGCTATCTGCGCGAACAAAAATCATAAATGCTTAGACCCACAGGGTGTCGGCTCTATGTTAAAAACAAAGATTAATGTAAATCTTGGTGTATCAAAAGACTGTAAAGATTATGATATAGAAATGAAAAAAGTAATGGAAGCAGTAAACATGGGAGCAGATGCCATCATGGATTTATCTTCCCACGGAAATACAGAACCGTTCCGTAAAAAACTGACTTCCGAATGTCCTGTAATGATTGGAACAGTACCAATCTATGATTCTGTAATTCACTATCAGAGAGACTTAGATACTCTTACCGCAAAAGACTTTATTGATGTAGTACGTCTTCACGCAGAAAATGGTGTAGACTTCGTAACATTACACTGTGGAATTACAAGAAAGACAATCGACCAGATTAAAAAGCATAAAAGAAAAATGAACATCGTATCCCGTGGAGGTTCCCTTGTATTTGCATGGATGACAATGACAGGAGAAGAAAACCCTTTCTATGAATATTTCGATGAAATTCTTGATATCTGTCAGGAATACGATGTAACAATCTCCCTCGGAGATGCCTGCCGTCCAGGCTGTCTTGCCGATGGTTCCGATGTATGTCAAATTGAAGAATTAGTTCGTCTTGGCGAACTTACCAAACGTGCGTGGGAGAAAAATGTACAGGTTATGGTAGAAGGACCGGGACATATGCCAATGGACCAGATTGCTGCAAACATGAAGTTACAGTCCACCATTTGTTCTGGAGCACCATTCTATGTACTTGGACCAATCGTAACAGATATTGCACCAGGTTATGACCATATTGTATCCGCTATCGGTGGAGCAATCGCTGCTCAAAATGGTGCTGCATTCCTCTGCTATGTTACACCAGCAGAACACCTTGCACTTCCAAATCTTGAAGACGTAAAACAGGGAATCATGGCATCAAAAATTGCGGCACATGCAGCCGATATCGCAAAAGGTGTCCGTGGTGCAAGAGAGATAGATGATAAGATGGCAGATGCCCGCCGTGTTTTAGATTGGGAAGCACAGTGGGAATGTGCAATGGATCCGGAAACAGCCAAAGCAATCCGCGATGACAGAAAACCAGAACATGAGGATACTTGCTCTATGTGTGGAAAGTTCTGTGCGGTAAGAAGCATGAATAAGGCATTGGCTGGAGAACATATTGATATTTTGTAAATAGTAATTTGTGAAGATAAGAGGAGACGCTCCCAAAGAAAGAAGATATCCTATATTTGTGACTCTGTCACTGTGGGTTGAATGTTTGCTGAATGGCTCACATTCAATCCTCACTAAGACCACAATATAGGATAGCTTCTTTCTTTGGGAGCTGTTTTTTGCTGAACTGAAATTATTATTTTACAAGTTCAGTAGTAGTTTTTGCAGATAATCTGTATATTTTGCCTTTCCCACTGTTTCCGAAGCCAATATAGAAACTTTCCCAATTTTTTTGTTATTATATGAATACTCCAGTCTGCCAATTACTTGATTTTTCTTAATTGGAGCAGAGAGATTTTTCTGGAATACCACTTTTTTCTGAATGTTATTTTGGTTGATTTCCGAAGTAAAAACATAGGAGAAATTTTTCTCATATTTGCAGGAAATGAATTCTTTTGTGCCATTATGTACAGGGACGCTGGAGAGTGCGGGAGGCTGTTTATCGGTGTAAATCTTGCAGAGAGAGAAGCCGTAATCAAGTAAAGAGACACAGTCTTTTACCCGCTCTTTTGCGCTCTGGCATGCCATAACGACAGCGATAAGGGAAATATGATTGCGTTCTGCGGTGGCGCTTAAACAAAAGCCGGCTTTGGAGGTACTTCCGGTTTTTAGACCGGTTGCGCCCTGATAATGCCGGAGTAATTTATTAGTATTAGAAAGTCCAAACTCAGATTCCCCTCGTTTTGTTACATGTGTAATATTTTCCATCCAGATTGTTGTATAATGGAAAATGTCTGGATGATTCGTAATCAGTTCTCTTGACATTAAGGCGATATCCCTTGCACTTGTGTAATGTCCGTCCGCATCTAATCCGCAGCAATTTACAAAATGTGTATGCTTCATGCCAAGAGCCTGTGCTTTCTCATTCATTTTGGCGACAAAAGCATCTTCACTACCACTGATGTGTTCTGCCATAGCCACACATGTAGCGTATAGGGGTAGTAGACTTTTAAAAATCAATCTTTATATGGTTTATGGTTACAAAGGGATGCTTCAAAACCGATGAGAAGGGATCCTGGCTCTGCGTAATAACTGCAAAGGGCTCTTGTTTTTTGAATCGTTCCATTAAAAATTCCAAATGTATTTTCAATCAATTTTTTTAATTCTAATGCACCGGCTTCATTGTTGTTATGAGCAATGATGATTTTTCCATCTGTATAACCACATTCTTTAAGATGATCAATTAGTTTTTTTAATGCTCTTTTTTCACCTCTGCATTTGTCAAGCGGCAATAAAGTTCCTTCATCACTTGCCTTCCCAACGACTCTGACTCCTAATAAACCGATTCCGGCTGCAATTACCGGACTTATTCTTCCGTTCTTTGCAAAATTGTTTAAAGATGCCAGAGAAAAATACAGGTGTGTTTTATCTTTATATTCGAGAAGAGTTTTATAAATATCATCTGGAGCAAAACCAGCTTTTATGAGTTCTGCTATTTTTTCAATAAAAAGTGCGATTTCCGGTCCTGTAGATAAAGAATCTAAAACATATACTTTCCTGCCGGCATGATTCTGTTCATAGATGTCCTTAGCGATAACAGCACTGTTATATGTACCGGACAGGGAACTTGTAACGGTGATACAAAAGACAACATCGGCATCGCCAAACGCATTCTCCCATTCGTGAGGACTTGGGCTTGATGTCGATGTCTTGCCTTTATAAGAAGAAAGATTCTCCTGCATAGCTGTAAGATCAATCTTATCATCATCTATATAATCGTTCTCACCTACGATTATATGAAGTGGAACAACCCCGAAGTCTATATCAGGTAAAGCTAAAAGATTTGCAGATGAATCTGCAACGATTTTCATTTTCATATGTAACCTCCGTGAATAGTTTTAAATACTTTTATATCGGTTTTTGAAAAACTTATCAAAAAGTATAGTAAACCATACATATGTGTTTGTCAAGGTATTAAATAACTTTATTGCGGTTTTTTAATAGCTGATATATAATGATGTTCAGAATTATGGGAGCAGCGTTAGAGCATTTTTCAAACACGCTCTAGCTGCGGAGTAATTCGTGGCATCAAGTTAGAGACAAAGTAAGAAAGAAGGAATGTATTATGAGATTTTCAGCCAGAGACTACAGAATGCCAAGATATAAAGAAATTCCCAATGTAGGACTTTATCTTGAGCAGACAGTAAAGTATATCAATGAATGTTTAGCACCAATAGAGATTTCGATTACACCCTCTATGTTAAGTAATTATGTAAAGAAGGGGTATATTGACCGTCCTATAAAAAAACAGTATTATGCGGATCAAATAGCATATGCTATTTATATTGTAATTATAAAGCAGGTTCTTTCCATGGATAATATAGCATCCCTTTTTGTTTTACAAAAAGCAACCTATACTTTACCGGTTGCTTATGATTATTTCTGTTCAGAATTGGAAAAGACACTCATAGCTATATTTGAAAATAAAGAAGAGCCAATGAAAGATATGGGCGATATTCCGTTCGAAAAAAAGATGCTTCATAGTGTAATTGTAGCGGTATCGCATATCATTTATTTAAATGACTGTTTTAAAAACAATTTACAGGACAATGCTTCTCATTCTATAAAATAAGTGAAATGAGCATATGTCAACTACGTTATTGACATATGTTCATAAATGTTGTAGTATAAAGAAAAGATTGTGAAAGGAGTATCCTATGCCAAGACCAATAAAGTGCAGAAAAGTCTGTCATTTTCCAGATATATTGGAATTTCGACCATCCAATAAAAATGGAGGAAGAGGGGAGGAAGATGAAAAAGAGGTGATTCTTCTGACAGTAGATGAATATGAAACGATTCGTCTTATAGATAAAGAAGGATACAGTCAGGAACAGTGTGCAGGATTTATGCAGATTGCAAGAACGACTGTTCAAAGAATCTATGAGATTGCCAGAAAGAAAGTGGCAGATGCAATCGTAGATGGACATCCTCTTCGAATTGAAGGGGGAGATTTTCGAATCTGCGATGGTAAAAGTAGTAAATGTGGTCTGGGTGGATGCTACAAACAAGAATTTTATCAAAAGTATGCAACAGAAAAAGGAGAAGGTATAATGAGAGTAGCAGTAACATATGAGAACGGACAGATTTTTCAGCATTTTGGACATACAGCAGAATTTAAAGTTTATGATGTAGAGGATGGAAAAGTAATCCATTCCGAAGTTGTAGATACGAATGGAAGCGGACATGGCGCATTGGCCGGTGTTCTGAATGCATTGAAGGCGGATGTTCTGATTTGTGGCGGAATCGGAGGAGGAGCACAGATGGCTTTATCAGCGGCAGGAATTAAGCTTTATGGAGGCGTTTCCGGTGATGCAGATGCGGCTGTGGAAGCTTTTGTGAACGGAACGTTAGATTATAATCCAGATGTAAAGTGCAATCATCATGATCACGATCATGGAGAGGGACATACCTGTGGCGAGCATGGATGTGGAAGCCACAGCTGCCATTAATTGTTAATAAAGAATAGATTGAGAAAAAAGGTAAGCAGAATAATGCTTATCTTTTTTTGTCCACAGATTTAAGAGAGAAAAATAAAAAATCAAAGATTGACAAAAAGGAAGCAGAACTATATAATCATAATCGTTCTAAATAGAACATTAATAAGGTGATATAACAAGGAGGAAAAATATGTTTTTTTGGGATCAGCATAAAACAATCACCAGCTGTTATGAACTATTTACGAGAAAAGTATGTGACAGGTATCAGCTAACGCAAATGGAATATGATATACTTATGTTTTTACATAATAATCCGAAGCATAATACGGCAGCAGATATCGTAAAGATTCGTAAATCAACGAAATCTCATGTATCTACTTCTCTGAAAGCATTAGAGAATAAAGGCCTGATTGAAAGAATTCAGAGCGCCCGGAATAAAAAGCATATTGAGATTGTTATATTAAATAAGGCAGAGTCTATTATCGAAGATGGAATGAAAGCACAGAAAGAATTCGCTAAAAATGTTTTAGATGGATTAACCGAAGAAGAAAAGTATATGTGCATGGCGGTATTTAATAAAATTTGTGCTAATGCAGATGCATACTTAAAAAAATATGCGGAGGGAGAGAATGAAAAATTATTTTTGTTATAACCAATTAATGAAAAAGGAGAAGTAAGAATGAGAGAAGAAAAATACCAGCCAAAGATGCCGGATATTATGGAAGCGATATTTGATGCCGGATATTTGATATTTGATTTAGTAGCAGCAATTTTATTTTTCACCTATGCAAAAGGAAATACATTATTTATTCTTTATGGAATATTAACATTGACTCTTTGTGGTGGAGATGCATTTCATTTAGTACCTAGAATCATAAGAGCTGCACGTGGAACGAATGACAGAATAAAGAAACAGCTTGGGATGGGGTTACAGATATCCTCAATCACAATGACTGTATTTTATATTATTTTAATGTATGTTTGGAAGGATACTTTCCCAGATTTTAATATACCTGCTGCAGTAAAAGCAATGGTATGGATTTCTGCGATCATTAGAATTGCTGTCTGTATTCTTCCACAGAATAACTGGTGTACAGAGGATGGAAATCTCAAGTTATCGATTATCAGGAATGCAGTTTTTGCTGTTACTGGTATAGGAGTCATTATTCTGTATGCGATATCTGGAAATGCAAATGGATACCATATGACAAGAATGGTCGTAGCGATTATTATTTCCTTTGGCTGTTACCTTCCTGTAACATTATTTAGCAAAACAAAACCAAAAGTTGGCTTGCTGATGATTCCAAAGACATGTGCGTATATGTGGATTATTGCAATGGGACTTCAACTGTTGTTTTGATAAATTAAGGAAAGTATCTCCAATCCTCTAATTTAAGAATGCGAGACATTTTGAATGAAATCTATCCTGACTTATTTCAAAATAATATTATTATAAAATTAACTATTTAAGCCGCAATAGCGATTATATTTGTAATTAAAAAGAAGGAAAATACTGTAAAGAAGAGTATCAGAATACTAAAGTTCTGGTACTCTTTTTGCGTATTTATGAAAGTGAAAATAAATTTAATTTTAATAGATGGACAAAATATATTTTTCTGGAAAGGGTGATATACATAGTAGAAAAAAACGAGGGCATTATGAGCAAAAAGAAAAGCAGAGTTATTAAAGTAAATGTGATTTATGGTGATAAAAATTTGAAAGATTGTATGGAGCAGGTAATCCAGAAACATGAACGGAGTTTTGACTTTTTGACCCTGATATCATAATATTAATGAGGTGAAAGATGAACAATAAAGCAGTATTATATCTAAGATTATCAAAAGAAGACAGAAATAAAGTGAATAAAGGGGATGATAGCGAAAGTATTATTAATCAGCGTATTATGTTAAGTGATTATGCAATGCGGCATAATTTTCAGGTTGTTAAAATATATTCCGATGATGATGAGAGTGGACTATATGAAGACAGACCGGGATTTTCTCAGATGATGCAGGATGCAGAGAGGGGGCTTTTTGGTACTATTATTGCGAAAAGCCAGTCAAGATTTACTCGAAATCTGGAACATTCAGAAAAATATTTACATCACAAACTGCCATTATGGGGTGTTCGATTTATTGGTGTTGTAGATGGCGTGGATACGATGGATGAAAATAATAAGATGAGCAGACAGGTGAAGGGACTTACTAATGAATGGTATTGTGAGACATTGTCTAAGAATGTAAGAAGCGTATTCCTCTCCAAAATGAATCAGGGTAAATTTGTAGGTTCTTCATGTCCTTATGGATATATGAGAGATTCAGAAGACCATAATCATTTGATAATAGATGAATATGCAGCAAGTATTGTGAGAAAGATTTTCCGATTATATTTAGAGGGAAATGGAAAAGCTCATATCGCTTCTATATTATCATCAGAAAATATTTTGATTCCGTCTTTATATAAAACGCGAGTTCTACAGCAAAATTACTATAACAGCAAATTAAAAGATACAACAAAGACATGGTGTTATCAGACGGTACATATGATTCTAAATAACCAGACATATTTAGGTAAAATGGTACAGCATAAGGATATAAAAATTTCTTATAAGGATAAGAAAAAGAGACGTTTGCCGAAAGAACAGTGGATTGTTGTAGATAATACTCATGAACCGATTATAGATCAGGAAACCTTTGATAGAGTTCAGGCAATACAGAAAATAAAAAGAAAATCTGTAAATACAGAGTATAGCGATAATATATTTGCAGGTATTTTATTTTGTGCCGATTGTAAACATGCTATGAATAGAGCTTATGCCAAAGAAAATAAAAAGGGCAGTATCGGGTATATTTGCAAGATATATAAAACGATGGGGAAAAAACACTGTCCAAGTCATATGATTAAAAATGAGGAGCTGGAAGAAGCGGTTTTATCTTCTATAAAGAATGAAGCAAGAAAGATACTTACAGAGGATGATATTAGCGATTTGGATAAAGTCCAGAAGATAGATAGCCGGGAACAATTTTATAAAAAGCAAATACAGATAGTAGATGCAGAATTGGAAAAATACCAAAAGTTTAAAAAGAGAGCGTTCACAGGCTATGTGGAAGAGATGATTACACCACAGGAATATCGTTCCTATATTGCAGAATATGAAGAGGAAATGTCCAAATTAGAAAGGCAGAAAGAAGAAATTCTTACAAAGTTAGCGGATGAGAATTCTCTTCAAAATCAGCATGATGAATGGGTAGAAGCTTTTAAGGATTATATTAATATTGAGAAGCTTACAAGAGATGTGGTTATTGAATTGATAGAAAAAATAGAAGTTCATGAAGATGGTGGACTGGATATTTATTACAGATTCCGTAATCCATTTCAGGTAGCAAATTAATTCCTACTATGCGAATACGCCACACATGCATCGTTAGCGGAGGAGACAGCAATACATTTTATCATAGTGTCTACGCTCTGGGTTTCACCTGGTTCTAAAAATACCTGGGAGCCTCCCATAGAAATAGCACACTTATGATGGAATTGATAAAAAATATTTAAATAAGAGGAGTTATATCAATCTCAAAAGTGCTTTCTCTCCAACGATTTCCTTTTTCCTCATCAGTTGTACATGTTATTTTTTTTATACATTTTTTTAATAGCATATTTTTTTGTAAAATATCTATATCTGGATTCTTTAAGGCTTCCACAGTGTCTGTAAAGGATATGATTTTTTCTTGATAGTCAATTTTAACGGGTTCTTGTACCTTTGCTTCTTGAAGTTTGTCTAATAATATTTCACGCTCTTCTAATAACTTTTGCCGCCGTTTTTTGAATAATTCTGGAGTATAAATTTTGTTTTCTAACATTTCATATTGCGTTTCTTCTCGAATTTCTAAGTCTTGTAATTGTTTGTTTAAAACAGAAATAATTTGAGAGCGAACATTGAAGGAATTTCCGTCATCATTTTCTAATTCAACTTTAAAATCTTCAATATAGCATTCAAGAGCACCGATTATTTGATTTATAACATCTGTTGCTTTTACTGATTTAGTATGGCAATTAGATTGATTATTGCATAAGTATCGAGGAGGCTGCTTTTCGCTTCCGACATTATTCTTATATGTCTTGTAACTCATTGCGCGGCCACAATTACCGCAAAACATTAATCCGGCAAGAGGATTTTTAAGTTTACTGCTACTATGATTTCTAGGAGATTTGCCGCTACGGTTCTGAGCAGAATCAAAAAGAGTTTCATCAATAATAGCTTTATGAATGCCATCTGAAATAATAGAATTATTCAAGGCTATAGGCCTTGTTTTGAGTAAAGATTCGTTCTTGTATTTCATTACAGTTTTTCTGCGATTCCATCTAACCTTACCAATATATACCGGATTGTGTAAAATTTCTTTTAAACTATATGGACTCCAAGAGGTAGATTTTCTAGGTTTTATGTTCATGGCATTTAATTTGTTTGCAATGGCAGCATAACTCAGTGATTCATTTACATATAAATGATAGATGAGTTGGACGACCGTTGCCTCATCAGAATTAGGCTTCAAAGTATTTACTGTGTGCTTATTTTCTTTGTAAGAATATTTGTCATAACCATATGGAGCGGTACTTCCAATATATTGTCCAGACCTTACAGAAGCAATACGCCCCCTTGCTTGAATCATTTTATAATATTCAAGATAATCAGAACCCTTATCTAATTCCATCTTGAACAGCTTCAAATCAAAGTCATTATTTAAATCAAAAGTTTTATAAGGGGTGATAATTTTTGTATTAGTATATTTAAATACATTAATTAAATGTCCCTTATCAAGCAAATCTCCACGTGTTAAACGCTGCGGATCAACAACAAATACCCCTTTAATTTTTTTTGACTCCATTAGTTTTAATATATGAGATATAACAGGTCTATCTGTGATTGTTTCGCCAGATACGACCTCTCGAAAGATTTTATCCACAGGAATACGATTACCCAAAGTACGTTCTGCGAGTGACTGGAGTTCTGATTCATGTTTTGCAAATACTTCTTCTAAACTAAATTTTTCGCTATCTGCACGAGACTTTCTCAAATAGATTACATAAGTTTCATTTTCTTGCATCTGAAACACCTCGCTTAAAATTTAAAATAAACATCTAATTTGACTTTTGAGTGATATCTTACTCCCTCTATATCATAATCAATTCTTTCTATGCAATTCTTTAATAAACGATTTTTTTCTTTTGGGGGCATAGATTCATCTTTTAAAGCAAGAAGTGCATCTTTAAAACGCATTTTCTTGTCATTACAAGATTCTGGAGGAACTACTAACGAAAGAGTGTTGATTTCCCCGATGATTTCTTGACGTTTTTTTTCTAACTCTGCATGACGTTGTGTAAAAACGCTGGTTGAATATACTTTTGTTTCAAGTAATTCAAATAAAGTCTCCTCTTTGTTGTTTAGTTTGGTTAATTCTTGACGTAAATCCCGAATTTTTTCGCTTGAATCAGACGTATTACAGTCATAAATGGTAATATCAAAATCATCTATAGCATGTTGGACTGCGTCAATGACGGCGTTTATTACCAAGTCATATCTTGATGATTGAACATCACATAATTTGTTAGGACACGCATAACGATGCCCTCCTCGTGATTCTGTTACATTTTGCCTTGATATTTTTCTACCGCATCTTTTACAGTACATAATTCCGTAAAGTGGATTTTTTAAAGAGCGGTCATTCGTAAAGGATTTATTTTTAGACAGACGTTCCTGAACAGACATAAACAAACCGTGCTTAACTATTGCATCATGCTTCCCGTCAAATAATAGATAATCGTGCCTCTCAGGACGGCATTTTTTTAATTTACCATCTTCCATTACTGTTTCATTAGGTGTAAATCCCCATCGTATTTTCCCATCATATACGGGATTGGATAAAATCCGTTTTACACTTCCTTTAGTCCATATTTGCTTGCTAGGAGGTATATATCCTTCTGCATTTAATTCATTTGTAACCCCACATATTGTTTTTCCTTCGGCATACTTCTGGAATATTATTCGCACGATTTTAGCTTCATCCTCTATGGGTTCTAAAGTAGTTACTTTGCCATAACGCACTTTTCTATAGCCAAAAGGCGGAATAGGTTGAATAAAATTACCAGCTCGCACAGATGCCAGTTTTCCCCTTGCTTGAATCATCTTATAATAATCTAGGTAGTCAGCTCCATGATTTAATTCCATTTTCAGTAATTTCACATCTGTCCCGGTAGTATCGTTTAAGTCATAAGTCTTGTAGGGCGTTATAATTAAAGTATTAGTATATTTAAATGCATTGATTATATGTCCTTGGTCCAATAAATCGCCACGAGAAAGCCTCTGGGGATCAACAACAAGAACTCCTGCTATTATCCCGGATTCCATCATTTTTAAAATTTCTTTCATTAGAGGTCTGTCTTTGATGGTCCCGCCAGAGACTACTTCTCTAAAAATATATTTTTCAGGAATAAGCTCACCAAACTCACGCTTGGCAAGTGATTGAAGTTCTTTTTCATGTCGTTTTAAAATATTTTCGACATCTTGATTATATTCATCAGCACGTGATTTTCTGAGATACATTAAATAAATGCCTTTTGAATCATTATACATTGATTGCCTCCCTAAAAAGGGTATAAAAAATACACCCTATGCAAACGGCAGGATGTATGATATAATTTATCTGTGTTTATTATCAATCATCCTGGTTGATAAGTTACGAATCCGGTATTGCCAGTACCGGATTTTTTATTTGTAAAATAATTATACGATAGATAGAACATATGTGCAAGAGAAAAGAGCAGCGGATGAACTGCCCTTTTGCATATAAGAAATACCAGCGTACCGGTGCAAACATTATTGACCGGTAGCAACGGAAGTATATGCATCCTGAATTTCTTTAGATTGTGTAGTATAAACATCTTGAAGCTTTTTAGCCCATTCTTCGTATTTGGAGTAGTCATCTCCGTTTTTATTCATAAGATCTGCCATTTCTCCAACACCAGTATTACAAATCTCAGCCAATTTTTCAACTTTTGAGTTACAAATTTCGGCGAGAGCATTTATATCTTTGGATTTTTCTGAGGCTTCTTTATTAAATTCATCTACTAAGCCAGGAGTAGCATCCTTAAGCTTCTGAGTATAGTTATCTAAAATAGACTGATAAGACTCTTTGTTTTTCTCTGTGGCAGCCTCTGGAGCGGCAGTAGTAGCTTCGACTTTTGTTTTAGTATCAGATGAAGAGCTTGTATTTCCATCACCGCAGGCAGTAAATGATAATGACATTACTGCAATTAAACTAAGTGCTAATAATTTCTTTTTCATAAGTTTTTTCTCCTTTTCCTCGTATGAATAAAAATTTAAGTAGTTATGAGGACAATTATACACTAAAAATTGTGGAATGTATATAAGAATCGAAAGATTTGATAAGCGATTTTGTAAAAATGCATGAAAATAAATTTTTTGCAAAAAAATGCCGACAAAACGAAAAATTTATACATATTAAGTGAACACAAAACGAACTGGCAAGTTGTTTGTGAATTTAACTGTGTATTTTTCTTACAAAAATTCTTTTTTATTTTTGTTTGATACACTGATTTCGAAAGGAGGAAATAGTTTGTTTTTCAATTCTGTCATACTATTAATGCAGGGAAAAGTTATTGATTGACGTACAAATGTTCGAAGAATATAATTGTAATAAAAATCGAACATATTTTCCGACTTGCATAAATTGATAAGGAAAAGCGGAAACTAAACTTCACAAAGAACTGAAAGGAGAAAAATAGTGAAGGTGCTTTTAAAAAAAGTTATGCATGAAAAAAGAATATCATATCGTAGATTAGCAATTTTGACTAACATTAAACGCTCAACGCTGCATGATATCGCAACGGAAAAAACAAGTCCCAGATTGAAAGATTTAGAAGTGATTGCAGAAAAATTAGAGGTTAAGATAACGGATTTGTTTGAATCTCCATACAAATGAAAAAAAGCGTCCGTGTGTTCGGACGTTACAACACAAATCGGAAAAAATATGATAAAATGTTTGTATGAAGTATCGGAAAATGAACCATATTAGAAAAAGAATGTGAAAGGAGCAAAATGACGAAAGAAAGAATTGATTGAAATATATTACCCGGAAGGAGAGTACATATCATGAAAGAAAAAATTATCAAACTTTTAGATCGAGCAGACTATCGAAAATTAGAATTAATATATAGAATAGTGAAGAAAATAGTAGGAGCCGAGGATTAACCCTCGGCTTCGGCTTTATTTTTTTATGTTTTCTATCAGGGTATCCATGATAATTTCTAATTGACTCCATTGTTCTTGATTTAATTTTGCAAGACCAGAAATTAATCTCTTTTTAAAATCCACAGTTTCGTCCGAAATTAAATCTCCTAGAAAATCAGCAATTTCTTGGTCTTTTGTAAGTTCTATAAATATTTCACCCTCGCCATCATTTAACCAGGATTCTCTAACTTTAAACTCTTTGCATATTTTTTCCAAAACTCGTTCGCTTGGGATCGCTCCTTTATTAATAATTTTAGAGACGTATGCTGGAGTTACGTTTATGGCACTCGCAAAATCACTTTTTGAAATCTGCAGTTCATCTATTAAGACGGATATTCTCTCTGAAGTAGTCAAAAGTATTCACCTCTCTTTCTTTTTACATCTTATCATATTTGGTTTTGCTAATCAACAAAAAAATTAACTGAGTTAAAAAAAGACTTGACTAATTTACTTAGTTAATATATAATTTAACTAAGTTCAGAAAAAGAAAGGAGGAATACAAATGTCGAAGAAAACTAAGTTAACTGACAAAGAAAAAGAAATAATTAAAAAGGTAACAGATTACATCCAGTATGTTCCTGATGAACAAAAAATTTATATTCTTGGCGTAGTTGATACGGTTGGAATGTTATGCAGAGATGAGAAAGCAGGATAGGAGGGAAAGATGAGAGGATATTATTACCCAGAAAACGCAAGTGAAGAAGAAAAATCAAGTGTTCCGACAGGAACTTTGCAAATTGAAATGGCTAATTTGCAGGAATTTCAAGAGTTATTGAGAGAGGTAAGCGAAAAAGCTGACCAATTGCAGAAAATAATTCATAAACTTAGCTGTTTCAATTTGAATATAAATTTTGCTGTAAAAGATAGTGCCACTAAAATTGAGGGGAAAGCTCTTTGTCAAGCTGTTCAGGATAAGCAATAGAGGAATAAAAATGGTTATAAAGAAAAATAAAAGCAGAAAATCTGGAAAAAACAAGATAACAATTATGGCAAAAATTTCAGAAGCAAAAGATAAAAGAAAAATAGAGAAAGCCATCCAACAGTCTATTTCAAAAGTAAGAAGAATGTTGGATGGCGAGTTAGAATTTGAATATGTTATTGCTTTAGATGAGCAATATAGCCAGAAGGTAAAGTAACAGAATCAATCATATCGGTCTCTCCATCATGTGCAGTTTCCATATAATCGAGAGAAAGAGTTTCTGGTTCAGAATCGTCTTCATCATCGGTAAGTAGAGAAATTTCTACATATTCGTAACCGTCGAATAAAGCAGATTTTAAAGAATCTGTTAATTCAGAAATCTTATAAATAGCCATAGCACACAACTCCTTTCTTATATATTCGGGCATGTAAGTATCCCGTGATAATATAATAGAGGAGATGTAAAAAAATGTCAATAAATATTTGGATGAAAAGATGAGGAATTAGCCGGTACAGAAAGAGACGAGAAAGCAGGATAGGAGGGATAATTAATCAACAACTAATAAAAAATAGAAGACAAACAAGCTGTTACACATAAACATGAATATGAACATAAGCAAGGAGTAATTGAATGGAAAAGGAAGTAATCACTTTGGAACGTGAAAATTGTGTTATTCGTATTCATAGACCTGATATTCCGGAGGAAGAAAGACAACGGAGAATGGAAGCATTTAAGCAAGCAGCCGCAACATTTATGAAAGCTGTTTACAGACAAAACCAAGGAATATGAAAAAATGTGCCTTAGGGAGCGGCAACTCCCGGTTGGGCACAAACATAATAATATCAACTACAGTATACTCCATAACGGGGAAAAACGAAAGGGAAAATTATGCTTAAAGTTAATTTAGCAAGAAAAATTTTAGAAATAGACGGAAATGATATGGATTACATTTCAGAATTGGAACTGGCAGTTTGGTTAGTAAAGAATTCGATTCCGAAAGAAATGCATGAACAGATGAGAGAAGTGTTTGAAGAGGCAATGCAAGCAGAGGAACGACCGTATCTGATTTGTGAAGAGGACTTTACAAGACGAACGAGAGAACTGTTAGGTGCAAAAAACGAAGCGAAAGAAGAAATCCCGTTAGATGCAGAAGATGCAGAATATTTATTCCGTAAGATTCATTTAGCACAACAAGCCGGAAATGCAATATTACTATCCTACGATAATTACGGCATGGATGTACATATTGCAGTAGGTCAGTTTGATATAGCAAAAGGATTTGATGAGGCATTTCGTATGTATACAGGTGAAGAAGGGGAACGTGAAACGTATGAGAGTTGCATCGAATACCTTGAAGAATTAATAGAAGAGGGAATGAAAGATGATAATTAATTTTTTATTACACAAGTACAACCAAACGGAGACTGCCCTTGAATCGCAACCTACATCACAATGTCTCTTGGAACGGAAGGCTGCACTGGAGTGGTGGCTTGCGAAAGATTTGAAGAAAAATGGAGTACCCACAAAATAAGGAGAATCTGGCGAAGATTATTCGCTGGCAAGATGGAAGTCTAGAATGCTTCTGCGGAACAATGGCAGAAGCAGAAAATTATGCAAAGAACAAAAGTAAAGTGATTAAACAAACCTATATCATAGCATGAAAAAGAGGAGTCAAACATTTGACTCCTCTTAGTAGCAAATACCAAAGATGGTACACGCTAAATAACGATATCTAAAGTGTACTATCTGTAATCTGAAATGTCAAGAAGATAATCGGGTGAAAGTCCCGTATTAACCTTGATAAACGTATTAAAGATAGGACCAGAAGATATGAGTTATACGAAAAATATATATGAATTTAATAATGCAATAGAGGTTGAGGAAAGACACACTTACAGATACCGTTCTCCAGGAATGAAAAGAGAGAAGAAAAAGAAACTCACTCCTGCTCAGATGAAAGCTGTCAATCAGAAGAATAAGGAGAAGACCTGCAGAAGAAAGCTGAGAAAACACTTTGAAGAGAACGATTATTTTGTATGTCTTACATACGAAAAAGAAAAACGTCCATCCGACATGACAGAAGCAAAGAGAGATTTTTCGGATGCAATGAAGGTGATCCGGAGAGAATATGGGAAAGTAGGATATAAAGTGAAATGGATCCGCAATATTGAGGTAGGAACTAAGAACGGATGGCATGTCCATCTGGTAATAAACAGAATACCAGATACAGACTTAATTCTCAGAAAAGCTTGGAAGAAAGGAAAAGTAATTTGCCAACTAATGTACGAAAAAGGTGAGTTTAAAGACCTGGCCGCATACATCACTAAAACTCCGGAAACGGATAAACGCCTAAGAGAGACAAGCTATTCCACATCCCGTAATCTCCCTCTTCCAGAAGCAAAGAAAAAAACATATGTCAGATGGAGAACATGGAACAAAATCCGTATCCCAAAAGGATATTACATTGATAAGGATTCTGTCCACGAAGGAAATAACCCAGTTACCGGTTACCCATACCGGGAATACACACTATTGAAAATAAAGAGGAGGGAATGAGATGGAAGTACATATCTACATAGGGACAGATAGTAAAGCCCCAAGAACACAACCCCGTAAATACGGATATGTGCTTGCCTGCACACTAAAAGGGAAATTGAAAACAAAGCAGGAATTTAAAGAAACAAAAGGAACATACAACAGAGTCACACTGGAAGCCATAACGGAAGCAGTAGCCCGGGTAGTAAAACCAAGTGAAATACATATCCATACGGAAAATGCCTTTATTCTCACAATGCTAGAAGAAAATTTAGACAAATGGGAACAAAATGGATATGTAACTACAAAAGGAGAACCTGTGGCAAACGGAGACTTGTGGAAACAACTGAAAGAAAAAGCCGGAGAGCATCTGCTTTTGTCAGAACCGGGGAAACACGAATACAGTATGTGGATACAAGAACAGCTAAAAAGAGCAACTATAAATTGCTAAAATCCGCATAAATCCCAAATAGGGGAGCGATTTTGAAAAGTAGTAAGAAAAAAGTTATCCACAGCATTGTGGATAATGTGGATAACTGATGGAAAGGATGAAGAAAGATGTTTGATAAATTTGGGGAAATGGAAAAATAGCTGGACACCCTCTAAGGGTTTACATATTACACAGTAACTTATCAATGGTTCCATGAACTATATACCATTGTTATTCCTCCGGAATAAATCCGGAGGAGAAAGGAGTCGAAATGTTTTTGAACCCTAAGATTTTAAAAAAGTTATTAAAAGAAGCGTATAAGCATAGAACCCTTTATCTTGCCTGCAAAGCAGAAAGCTTATATATAGCAGCAGGATACTGGGAAATGGAATTTTTAAAAGAATACATCCCCAAAGAAACATTAGGGGATATTGTAGCACTTTCAGGAATGCTTCCAGAAGATGGACAGCGGTATCAAGTCTTAGAATCAGGTAATCAGTTAGAGACTGGATTGCCACTTGAAATAAAAAAATATGTGGATATGCGCCCAACAGAAGTGACAAATTGGTTAACTGTTTCAAGCGCAAGCAGAATGTTGCGAGTATTGCAGGATGCATCTGGTGAAACCAAATTAGTAGATGATACCTGTGTAAAAGCGGTAGACAGTAGCTATTGCGAAACAGAAAAAGGAGAAACAGCTCCAGCAACCCCTACTTATAACGAGTGGTCTGTTGTATGGGAAAATAATGTTGGTAAATTCAGAGTAATGCTTCACCGGATGGATGAAGACAAAGAGAGAGTATTACAACAATTAGGAATGGTAGATCTGAGGAGGAATCCTGATTGAAAAAACGAAAGAAACATAAATCGAGTATATTACAACAAAAGGGAGAACCTTGTTACCTCTGCATGAAATTAAAACCAATTCGAGAGTGGAGACGAGCAGTACACGAACACCATATATTTGGCGGTTCGAACAGAAACAAGTCGGAAGCGGAAGGATTAAAAGTTTATCTTTGCCTGGAACATCATATCAGTGGCAAGGAAGCGGTACATAACAATGCTGAAATGATGAGATTACTTAGAGAAGATGGACAAAGAGCTTTCGAACAGAAATATACAAGAGAGGAGTTTATGAAGATGTTTGGTAAAAATTACTTAGAAGAATGAAAGGCGATAAAATGAACGATTTAATGATTTTTGAAAATGCAGAATTTGGGAAAGTACGAACTATGAATATCAATAATGAACCATGGTTTTGTTTATTGGATATATGTAAGGCTTTAGAAATTAAAAATATTAGTCAGCTGAAAACTAGACTGAATGGAGATGGGGTCATTATTAATGAGGTCATCGATAACGTAGGAAGAAAGCAAAATGCAAACTTTGTGAATGAGGCTAATTTGTATAAAGTTATTTTTCAGAGCCGAAAGGCATCTGCAAATAGATTCATTGACTGGGTAACGGGAGAAGTTCTCCCATCTATTCGTAAAAACGGTGGGTACATAATGAATCAGGAATGTATGACTCCAGAAGAAATCATGGCTGCTGGATTAAAAGCAGCGCAGAAGATAATTGAGAGTAAAGACAAAGAGATTCATCGCATGAAACCCAAGGAGATTTTTGCAGATGCCGTGACATCTAGCTATTCATCAATTCTAATTGGAGAGTTGGCGAAAATTTTAAAACAAAATGGAATCGAGATAGGTCAGAAGCGGCTGTTTCAATGGATGAGAGACAACGGTTACTTAATTAAGCGGAGTGGATCAGAGCATAATATGCCAACGCAGCGGAGTATGGAACTTAAAATTTTAGAAATCAAAGAATCAATAATTACTAATCCTGACGGTTCGACAAAGATAGTTAAGACTACGAAGGTAACAGGAAAAGGTCAGCGATATTTTATTAATAAATTTTTAGAGAATAAATAGTTATTATTCCCCGGTTACGGCCGGGGAGAAAGGAAACAATGAAGAAAGTTAAGATAGATATCCCGTTAGAACTTTATACGGATAACGTGAGAAAAATTATTGAGCGCAGCCTTCGTGATTTGAATACAGAGCCGCCTTACATAGCATCTTACTTATGCGATCCTAAGTTTACCAGAACATATGCATCTTTAGGTTGTTTTGTAACAGCATGGATACCGCTGCCAGAACCGTATAGACCAGATGATTCTATGAAAGACGAGGAGAGATTAGTATTATGACAGGATCATGTCCAATATTATTCGAAAATAAGCAAGAGGAATACGGATTAACAGACAAGCAAGTAGAAAAATTTTGTCAAGAAGGTTGCTCTGTAGATTGTGATATTTTATTAAAACAATATGCAGAGAGGCTGAATAAGAAGAAAGGAGCAAATAGATGATTAATCCATGCGTGAAATGTCCCGAAAGAGACCGTTGCGAGGGAATGAATCAGCCATGCAAGCAAGGTAAAGCCTACCAGAGATGGAAAGCCGGCTGCAAGAGAGTGGCGGTGCATACGAAACAGGTGAATAAGAGGAAAAAGTAAATTATGAGTCACGAATACAAAATATTAGAACAAATGCTTATCGAAGGGAAGATAAGCCGTCAGGAGTTTAAAGAGAGGATAGATGCTGAATACAATAAATTGGAGCAGGGGCTTATGAACGATGAGATTACACCAGATGAACATGTTGAGAGATATAATGCTTTGATGGAGCTGGAGCCTCAGTCGTTCGGACCACCGGAGTTGCATGAGCATATATAAGCGGAAATTTACAAAATAACATGAAAAATAAGAGATAAAGTAAAAGAAAGGGACGATAAAATGGATACACGAAATCACGAACACTACAAAGACAAAACGGCGCATGATGCGATTAGGGCAGCGGATAAGCCGCCGGATTCGGTAACAAGAACAATTAATGCTATGAAAGCAGTAGCGGCAATAGATGAATTTGAAGTATTTGGACGGATTAAACTTAGAGATATGAAAACAGGCAAGATTTATAGATAGCAGGAGGTGGTTATCTTGAACATAAAACAGGTTCTCAATGATTATGTAGATGCCTGCGAGTTAGTCAGAGAGACGGAGGATGATATTGCAGAGCTTGAACAGAAACAGTCTGTAGTCACTTCTGACAAGGTAAAAGGCAGCATGAATGAGCATCCATATACACAACAGTCCTTTAACATCGAAGGACTTGCGTATGATGAGAAACGCAATGAACGCTTGACGAAAGAAATGGATATTCTTTCTAAGCGGAGAGAAAAAGCAAACAGCGTCAGACTGCAGGCATTAGAAGTCATTAATCAGGCACCAATCCGTATCCAGAGAATTATCCGCTTCCGATATGAGAAAAAACTTACATGGGAAGAAGTAGCCGATCGGATGAAAGGAAGTACCTCCGGAGGGTTAAAGATGGAACTTAAAAGATTTTTCGAAGAAAAATGAAAGTTTGTTACGAATGTTACACATGTTACGAAAAAGTATGCTAAATTATAAAATGAAACAAGAAGATAAATTTTAAAGATTCATTGATTGTTTCTCCTTTGTGAAGATTATCTCTTGTGAGATGAGAAATGCCAAGAAAGCGCTCCGCATAACGTGGGGCGTTTTTCTTATATACAAAAAGTGGATGAAATTGCTTTTGAAAAGTTTAAAAAATTAACCCCAAATCCCTTGACGAATTTCCCAAAATAGGTTAATATAAGGATGAGGGTCGGAAATCCCTAAAGGTGAGGAGGATAAGTGATGGTGAATAATTTTGGTAAGTTTTGCCGAAAGTTACGAATCGACAATGATGAGTTGCTTTATGATATGGCAAAGAAGCTAGGGGTTTCATCAGCATTTTTATCAAAAGTAGAAAATGGAAAGAAGAAACCGCCTAAAGATTGGGAAGATTTATTAATTCAAAAGTATGATTTGAATGAGGCGCAAACAAAAGAATTAAAAAAGGGTATTTTCGAAGCTCAAAATTATGATAGCATTGACATTAGTTCTATGTCAGATGATGACCGAATGATGATGTTATCATTTGCGCGAAAATTTAATCAACTTGATAAGCGAAAGATAAAGGATCTTTTACGAAAGGATGGCGATCTTTAATGAACATAGCGGCCATGCCACTATCAAGAAAAAAGATAAGAAACTTAGCCTTTGAATTGAGAAAAATAACAGGATGTGATGAGAATCCATATTTCCCGATTGTTCAGTTTATTGAATGGGTTTTAGCTAATCCGGAAAATAATATGGGAATGGAGTTTGAAGTTGTGGAACCTTTTGAAATGGAGGATACTTACGGAACTACAAATACTTCCCGTAATATTATGAGAATTAGGAGTGATGTATATGAGGGGGCAATTCATGATAATCCTAGAGACAGATTTACACTATGTCATGAATTAGGGCATTATATACTTCATCAACCAGAAAATATATCTTATGCAAGAGGGGATATTCCTGTATATCAAAATCCAGAATGGCAAGCTAATACTTTTGCAGCAGAACTGTTGGCTCCAGCTGACTTAGTCAAAGATATGTCTATTGAAGAAATGGCAACTCAATGCGTTATGTCGCGTCAGGCAGCCACAATTCAATATAAAGAATTACATAAATATTGATGTTAAGGAAAAATCCTTTACATAGAAAAATAGCCAAGCATATAATATACTTAGCTATTTGCTGAAAGTGATGTCACAATCAGCTGGTTATATAATTTTTTCTGAACAATTAAATTATATCATTGTGGCATTCCTTTTTCAAGTAAAACTTGAAGAAAGGAGGGGATAGTATGTATATTTTTCGTGCATACATTACCACAAAGGATGGCAAAAGAATTTATGCCAAGACTTATGGTAAAAGAGCCTTCAGAATCTGGGTTGGCCCAGGGCCAGAGCCGGATAATAAACATAACTGATTAATTAAGAAAGGGGTATATTTACCAGCTGGATATACTTCTATAATACTTTTGAAAGGGGTATAATAGAAGATGTCAAAAACTAAAAGCAGTGTAAGAGGAAAACAAGATAAGAAAATTGTAGTAGTTAAACCGTATGTACGCAGTGATGGAACTAAAGTTAGTGGACATCGACGTTCTACGCCGAATTAAAATATAATTTAAAAGCACTCAAAAGAGTGCTTTTTTTGGCAAAGAACAAAAAATTGATTAAAAGTACAGAGGTGAAAAATGTTTAAAGTAAAAAATATGGATGAAACATGGGATTTGGAAGACGGAAGAAAAACAAAAATTTTGTTTGGATTAAACAAACCCTACCCACCTAAAGCAAGTATTAAAAAAATTCGTGTATTATTTTATTATTTAATGAGCAAGTATCCTCAGATTAATATCGAAATGTTATGTGATTCATCTTCTGTTGAAGAAAATATAGATGAAAATACAGTTGCAATGTATTGTTATAATGATAAAGATACAGGAAAAATTGTAATTAATTCAGATAAGTGGGGAGAAATGAGTCACTTTAACATGTTTGGAAAGGGAGGCATACCAGACGATGTATTGATTAAAAAGTGGGATTTGGAAGATATTTGTCATAAGAATCATCTGCAATATGTTTTTATACATGAATTTGCACATGCGATAGAAACCCAATTAGAATTATACAAAAATGATGAAATAATATATATTTATAATAAATATAAAATGCAACACGACTTTGATGAAGATATTTCAGAATTTATTGCACATTGTTTTGTAACAAGCATGGTTGCTGAAAATGATGAGGCTGCAAATAGCGTGAAAAAAATAATAGAGAAAATAATTAAAAATAAATAGTTTGGAGCACCCTTCGGGGTGCTTTTCTTATCCCCTTAGCTCAGTGGTAGAGCATAAATGTCCCAGGTTCGATTCCTGGAGGGGATATTATTAAAGCTTGAAAGAAGGTGATTGGGTGGCATTAACAGAAAAACAGAAACGATTTTGCGATGAATATCTAATAGATTTGAATGCCACTCAGGCAGCGATTCGAGCAGGATATTCAGAAAGAAGTGCAAGGCAAATTGCAGAAAGGAACATGACAAAAGATGACATTCAAAAATATATAAAAGAACGGATGTCTGAGAAAGAAAAGCAATTGATCGCGGATCAAGACGAGGTTCTTAAATATTTGACTTCTGTCCTTCGAGGCGAAAGTACTGCGCAGGAAATTGTGATTGAAGGTACTGGCGATGGATGTAGCGAGGCGAAAACAATGGAAAAAGCACCATCTGAGAAAGAACGATTAAAAGCAGCGGAGCTTTTGGGCAAACGCTATGCTTTATTTACAGATAAAGTTGAGACAGATATGGATATGGATCTTAACATCACGATCGACTATGGTGAGGATGATACTGGATGAATATAAAAGTAGGAGCAAATCCTTGTTTTAGAGAAGCCGATCAGAGCAAAAAAAGATATATCATCATGAAGGGGTCTGCTGGATCTGGAAAAAGCATGGATACAGCACAGCATTACATCCTGCGACTGATGAATGACCCTGGGCGGAACCTTTTGTGTGTCAGAAAATCAGATGTAACAAATAGAGATAGCACTTTTGCAGAATTGCAGGGTGCTATTTTTCGTATGTTCGGTGAACAGTATAAAAAATATTGGTACATCAACAGTTCGAATATGATTATAGAATGCAAGAGCAATCATAACCAGATCATCTTTCGAGGTGTGAATGATGATAAGCAACGGGAAAAGTTGAAATCTATTACGTTTAAGCGCGGAAAATTGACGGATGTTTGGATTGAAGAAGCGACAGAGATTACGCAAGCGGACTTTGAGATTATCGATGACCGACTCCGTGGAGAGTTGCCAGAGGGACAGTTTTACCAAATCCGGATGACTTTTAATCCGGTGTCGGCGCATCACTGGATTAAGAAAGTTTTCTTCGATCGTTCGGATCCGGACGTGCTGACGCACCAATCCACCTATCTGGGGAATCGCTTCATTGACGAAGCGTATCATCGAAGGATGATGCGACGAAAAGAAGTGGATCCGGAAGGCTATCAGGTTTACGGGCTTGGAAACTGGGGAGAAGTTGCAGGACTGATTTTAAAGAACTATGTGATTGAAAAATTTGACCGCTCCCCAGAACAGTTTGATTACATGGTCAACGCACAAGATTTCGGTTTTAACCATGCTGACTGTATCGGAGAGGTTGGATTTAAAGACGGTGACTTATACCTTTGTCGAGAATTGTATGTCTATAAAAGGGATACAGATGAAATCATAAAGATGGCGGAAGGGGAATTTAAAAGAAACATTCGAATGTGGTGTGATTCAGCTGAACCGGACCGTATCAAAATGTGGCAGAAAGCAGGATATAGAGCTAAGGCTGTAAAGAAAGAACAAAACAGCGTTAGTGCCCAGATTGATTATCTGAAGCAGCATAAAATCCATATTTATCCAACCTGCGTAAATACAATTAAAGAAATACAACAATGGAAGTGGAAGAAAGATGAGAAAACAAATTCTTATCTGGATGAGCCAGTTCCATTTTTTGATGACGCAATGGCGATGTTACGTTACTCGATAGAACAGGAGCGGAAGGCTCCAGCAAGATTAAACCGAAAAATAAAAGGGGGATTATGATGTTTCGATTGGAAGAAAATAAGGAGCTGGATGAAGCCACCTTAGGGAAATTTCTTGCAAAGCATACAGAGGAATGTACCAGGAGATACAAAATACTAGAAGATGCATATCGCACAGACTACGAGATTTTTCATCAACCAAAAAAACCGGCATGGAAGCCGGACAACCGGATTGCAGTAAACTTTGCAAAATATATCGTAGATACGATGAATGGCTTTTTTATCGGAAATCCGATTAAGGTGTCTTGTGACGAAGAAAAGATAGCGGAGTATGTAGAGTTTTTAGGGCGTTATAGCGGTCAAGACGATCAGGACGCAGAGCTGTCTAAAGTGTGCAGCATCTATGGCAAAGGATACGAGATGTACTATGTTGACGAGACGGGGACATTAAGCAGCACATACTTAAAGCCGACAGAGGCTTTTATGATCTATGATGATTCTGTTCTAAAGAGAGTAAGATATTTTGTGAGGCTGTACTTAGACTCGGACAATATTTTGCATGGTAGCGTGTCAGATAGTGAAAGAGTGAGGTACTTTGAAATTCGTGGAAAGTTGCAATTTCTTAATGAGTATCAAAAGGAACATTTTTTTGACGGAGTTCCGGCAGTAAAGTATGTAGAGAACGAAGAGGAAATGGGTATTTTCGAGCCAATACTTTCTATGATCAATGCTTACAATAAGGCGATTAGTGAGAAAGCAAATGATGTAGATTACTTTGCGGATGCTTATCTGAAAGTACTGGGAACCTTGCTGGATGAAGATGAAGTAAAACATATCCGGGACGATCGTATCATTAACTTTGATGGAGATACGGAAAAAATGATTGTGGAATTTTTACAGAAGCCGGATGGGGACACTACGCAGGAGCATTTGATTGACAGGCTGGAACGGCTCATTTTTCAGATTAGCATGGTGGCAAACATTTCAGATGAAAATTTTGGGACATCCTCTGGGATTGCGTTGCGGTATAAGCTTCTATCTATGCTTAATCTTGCAAAGACGAAGGAAAGGAAATTTACAGCAGGTATGGAGCAAAGATATCGGCTGCTATTTAGTCATCCGGTCTCTGCACAAAAAGTCGGAAAAGATGACTGGGTGAAGCTAAGATATAAGTTTAGCCCTAATATCCCTGCGAACATCTTGGAAGAATCACAAATAGCTGGGAATCTTGAGGGGATTGTTTCTAAAGAAACACAGCTTGAAACGTTGTCAATCGTAGACAATGTAAAGATAGAAAAAGAACGAATAAAGAAAGAAGAGGACGAGGCAAAGGCGAATGGTTCTATATTAGGAGAAAGCTTTGTTTCCGCGGTCCGGAAAGAAGGGATAGCGGGTGAGCAGGAGTAAGAGTCGGCTTTACTGGAAGAAAAGAGAAGAAGAAGCAAGAAAGACAAGGGCAAAGAGAGAAGAAGGATATCAGGCGAAGATAGAAGAAATTTATGAGGACATGCTGGATGATGTCCAGAAAGAAATAGACGCCTTCTACGCGAAGTATGCAAAAAAAGAAGGAATTTCCATAGCGGAGGCAAAAAAGAGAGCTTCGAAGCTTGATATTGAAGAATATGCCCGCAAAGCAAAGAAATATGTTAAATCAAAAGACTTCTCTAAAGAAGCGAATGAGGATATGCGCCTTTACAACATGACAATGAAGGTGAATCGTCTGGAATTATTAAAAGCAAAGATTGCTTTAGAACTTACCGGGAATTTCGATAAACTTCGCGAGTATTACAATGAAGTCATTACAGACGAAAGTATGAAAGAATTTGAACGGCTTGCCGGTATTCTTGGTAAGACCATTACAAATGCAGACACAGTAAAGAGGGTGAAAGCAATCGTAGGAGCATCCTTCCACAATGCAACCTTTTCGGAACGTATCTGGGGACAGAAAGAACTATTAAAACTTGAGGTAGAGAAACATCTTCGTACAGCTCTAATACAAGGGAAAGGTTCAAGGGAACTTGCCAGAAGACTCAGAAAAGTATTTGGAGTCTCTCAGTATAATGCAGAGAGATTAATGACTACGGAGCTTCGAAGAGCACAGACAGAAGTTGCAAAACAATCTTATGAGAAGAATGGCAATGAAAAGTATGAGTATATGGCAACGGGACCGCATCCATGTAAGATCTGCAAAGGATTAGATGGGAAGATATTTAATGTATCGGATATGATGCCGGGAGAAAATGCCCCACCTATGCATCCTCAGTGTCATTGTACTACTGGTCCAGCTCATGATATGGAAGATTATCATGCATGGCTAGATTGGCTTGATAAAGGTGGAACCACGGAAGAATGGGAACGCTTGAAAACACTTGGTAAATCTGATAAGATGCAGTTAACGAAGAAAGAAAAGAAAACACTTCTTGAATACAAGAGTTCAGCATCTTATAGAATTAATGAGCTACTAAGAAATCATAAAGATACAGATGAACTTCCAGAACAGGAACGAAAGTTTGTAGAAGAGTTAGATTCTGCTTTATCAAAGATGCCCCAATATGAAGGAAATCTTATACGGACAGTTGATTTTACGGCTTTTTCAGATAAAAATGAGAGAATTGAAAAATTTATGAAAGAGTATGTTGAAAATGAGACAGTCACAATAAATCAATATTGGAGCATGTCAAAAGAAAGAGGGTATAATGAAGATGCAGACATACAAATTTATGTTCAGTCCTCAAAGAAAGGAAGAGATATTAGTTCGATTGGCTTAGATGAAAAAGAAGTGCTTTATGAACGAAAACAAGAATTTTGTGTTGTAAAAACAGTGAATTACAACGGAAAATATTTCATACTTTTAAAGGAGCGATAGCGATGGGCTTAACAGCAAGAGAATGGATATGGCTGCCGCGAGATGAGCAGGAAAGAAGAAAAGGAGAATTATCTCAGCACGAATGTTTTTTACTTCGAACTAGATACGATGATGTACATCCTACGGAAAAGGAAAAAGCAAGTCTGACCCAGGAAGCAAAAGAGAGGATGCTACAAAAACCAAGTGAAGAAGAAATTCGAAAGTCAAAAGAAAGTGATTTAAAAGTAATGAAGATGTTTGGACTTATTCCAGAACAAGTGACATTTGAGGAATGGGAAAATGCAGGATATCCTATAGGATGGAAAAACGAGTGATTTTATCTGACTTCCATTATCAATACTTGTAAGTTTTGATAATGGACAGATAACAACGAAATATAGAGCGGACAGCTTTATCAAAACTTATTATCAAAAATAATGCCATCAATCATTGTGGTTGGTGGTATTTTTATACCCATTTTTAAGAAAGGATATATATGAAATTAATTGAATAACGGGAGAACTCCTGTCAGGGTATGCTCCTGACCTCCCGGAAAGAACCATAAAGGCACAGCGAAAGGCTGTGTCTTATTTCGTTGGTAATTTTGAAAAAAAGGAGGATTTTGCGATGAATAATTTGATGAATTTTGAAGGAAACAGTGTGGAAATATTTGAATGGAATGGACAGGTGTTGTTTAACCCTAGACATGTGGCTTATATTTTAAATATCAAAAACGTTAATGATAATCTTAGAAAAATGAGTAACAAACAGGTTGTAAAACTTAAAAATTCGGATATCGGTAATACCGACATCCGAAAATTGAACAATGCAGGTGAAAATTTTCTTACAGAAAGCGGTGTTTATAAATTGATTTTTAAAAGCCGACAGCCTGCCGCAGAACGTTTCTCAGATTGGGTTGCGGATGATGTTCTTCCACGGATCCGCAAGACAGGATCCTATGAAATGCCGGAAAAAGAGAAAAACAAAAAGGAAAAACTTTCTTCTGTAAACCAGATGGCAAAGAACATCACTGGCCTCTTACAGGAAGCAGGAGTAGATGCAAAATTTATTGCTGCAGAAGTGGTAAGAATTTATACAGATAACGGTTATCCGGTTCACTCTCCAGTAATCACAGAAGATAGCAAACTCTGGGACTGCACATCCATCGCAAAAGAACTTGGAATTCTTTCAACCAACGGAAATCCACACGATAAGGCGGTATCGGCAATTATCCGGAAACTTAACTTATTTGCAGATGAGATTGTCAGAACAGCATATAGCAAAAATGGACATGATGGAGTCACAGTCCAGTATAAAGACAGCGTTTTAGAAAAAGTAAAAGAGTGGTTGGAGGATAACGGATATCCAACTGTGATTGAATATGGTTTAGCAAATGGAAAAACTAACAACTGTAAGATTGTTTATGATATTTAAGAAAGGAAATTAAGAACATGAAAAAATTATTTATTTCACAGCCAATGAGAGGGAAAACAGATGAGGAGATTCTTGAAACAAGAGAAAAAGCAATTAAAAAAGCAGAGAAACAGGTTGGGGAGCCTGTCGAAGTGATTGATTCCTTCTTTCAGTCGGCTCCAGTAGGGGCAAAGCCCCTTTGGTTCTTAGGTAAATCTTTAGAGCTTTTATCCAGTGCAGATATTGCGTATTTTGCAAAAGACTGGCAGAAAGCAAGAGGATGCAAGATTGAGCACGAGTGTGCAGTTGAGTATGGAATTCCGAGGATTGAACATGCGTAGGAGGCAAGGGATGGGAAACGAAGAATTTTTAAGGCTTTGTAAGGAAAAAGTAGCTGAATATACAAATTCACACATGGATAAGACCGATGAAAAACAGATCACAGCACAGGATGTGTACGTGGTATGGAGTTGTAAGACATTACAGAACAGCAAAGCACTTCTGAGCACGACTGTGCTGGATGGAATGTATTATGAGCTGACATATAACGGAGATAAGCACGAGTTATACTTTGATGCTTATAAGAAATTTCAGAACATGTGTTTTAAACTGTAATTGCGCCGGCGCAAGAAAGGAAAAATAATGAAGAAAAATATAATTGCTAAACTCAGAATCAGAGACTGCATAAAAATCATGTTTTATTTTTGCTTTATGACAATTTTCTGCAGGAGTGCATGGATTGCATTACCAATCTTTATTAAGGAACTGGATATATTTCATTTAGAATTAACTATGGCTTACGTTTATTCTGTATGGAATTTAAGTAAAAATATAGTAGTGACATTTATGGAAGCGGCAATAAGAGGGATAAACGATGAGGATTCAAATAGGAGGTGATCCAGATTATCTCCCACCGGCGGGGAATGCCGGAAAGAAAGGAGGAACATATTTGATTGAGGTAAGTGTCCGAAAATACGGAATAAAAGTAAAAGGACATGCTAACTTGGATATCAAGGGCAGAGATATCGTGTGTGCAGCAGTTTCTATGCTCACGCAGAATCTTATCATATCTATTCAGGATCTGACAGATGATGAAGTCTTTCACGTACAGGAACCTGGAGAAGCGGTTATAAAATTAGATCTTGAGAATCTATCAGAAAAAGCAAAAACTCTGGTGGATTCTTTTTTTCTTGGCATTTGTGCACTGGCAAACGAATTTCCAGACAATGTCAAGGTTATGTAACTAAATTGTCCGAAATGACATTAAACTACCCAGAGCAACGGTTCGGGTTTATGCACGGAGCGGGGCGGAAAGGAGAAAAATGAGTAAATATAAATTAGATTTACAGTTGTTCGCAGAAGGAGACGGTGACGGCGCAGGAGACGGCAGCGGAGCTGGAGCGGAAGGAAACCAGAACAATAACAATGAGAAGCCTGTAAGCTTTGACGAATTCTTAAATCAGGGTGAGAACCGGGCAGAGTTTGACCGCAGAACCCAGAAAGCAATTCAGGCGGCAATGTCAAATGCTAAAGCAAAGTGGGAAGCTCTTGCGGATGATAAGGTATCGGAGGCAGAAAAGCTTGCTAAAATGACTAAAGAAGAAAAGGCGGAGTACCGGGCAAGAAAACTGGAAAGAGAACTGAACGACATGAAAAAGCAAAACGCATTGTCGGAAATGGCAAAGACGGCAAGAAAGATGCTTTCAGAAGAAGAAATCAGCATCCCGGATGAGCTCCTTTCTCATCTGGTGTCAGAGGAGGCGGAAGATACAAAAGCATCGGTAGAAGCCTTTGTGAAGCTTTATAAAAAAGCAGTAGAAGATGGCGTGAAAGAGGCAGTGAAAGGAAGAACACCGAAGAATGGAGCGGGTGGAAGTACTATCACGAAGGAACAGATCCTGCAGATTAAGGATCCTGGAAAACGTCAGCAGATGATTGCGGAACATATGGATTTATTTAGATAGGAGGGAAAACATGAAACGTAAAAACATAGATTTACAGCTCTTTGCAGCACCAGATAATATGACTGGCACAGAGCAGATTATGGTAAGGGCCAGAGAGATTGATTTTGTAACATCTTTCGGAAAGAACCTGCAGTCCCTTTTGGATGTGATGGGGATTACGAGAATGATTCGCAAGGAAAACGGTTCTCTTTTAAAAACGAAGAAAGCGAAGGGGGTTTTACAGTCTGGAAATGTAGGGGAAGGAGAGAAAATTCCTTTATCGCAGTATGAAGTTTCCGAGGAAATCCTTGATACAATTAAGATTGAGAAATATAGAAAGGCAGTATCACTTGAAGCAATTGCAGAGTATGGATACGAAGCAGCGGTACAGATGACGGATGATGAGTTTAAATCTGACCTGATCAGCCTCGTAACAGATAAGTTTTATGCCCAGCTCAAAAAAGGCTCTCTTTCCGGTCATGAGCCTACCTGGCAGATGGCTGTAGCTATGGCTATCGGAAAGGTGAAAGACAAGTTCAAAAAGATGAAGAGAACTGCTACTGGAATTGCAGTATGGGTGAATACTCTGGATGTTTATAAGTATGTGGGTGCAGCCGACATTACATTACAGACTGCTTTCGGTATGGAGTATGTAAAAGGATTTCTTGGAGCGGATGTTGTTTTCATCAGTTCTGAAATTCCAGAAAATGTCGTGATTGCAACACCACTCAATAACTTGATTGCATACTATGTCGACCCGGCGGATTCTGAATTTATAAAAGCAGGGCTTTCCTATACGACGGATTCAGAAACAGGGTTTGTCGGATTTCATATTCAGGGCAATTATGAAAGAGCAATTTCCGATATGTTTGCGATTATGGGATTGAGACTTTTTTGCGAATACCTGGATGGAATTGCTTACATCTCTGTTGGCGGGGCCGATACACAGACTTTGGGCAGTTTGACGGCGAATACTGCAAAAGGTGAAAGCGAGGGAACCAATGCGGTAACTCTTGATAGTACGCTTCTTGGAATTGGAAACTCATACAAAGTAAAAGTAAATTCTGCTGCCACCCCGGTAACTTATGGCATGGATGTTAAGAACTGGACTAAGTGGGATGGAAAGTCGGAGATTACTGTTACTACAGGAAATCATATTACAATCGTAGAGTGTGACAGAAATTTCAAAGCGGTTGCCTCAGTGGATGTTGTAGCAAAATAGCGAGGTGCGTGAATGTATAAGGTAATTAAAGCTTTTTCGGATTTAACAGATTTCAAAACAGTGAAAGAAGGAAAAATCTATCACAACTACTCTGTCGGGGATATTTTCCCCCGGCAGGGGAAAAAGGCGAATGAAAAAAGGATTAAAGAACTATTAAGCTCCGAAAACGCACAGGGCGAGCCTCTGATTGAGGCAATCCAGGAGAGTGATGATAAGTGACAGACATTGTTTTATTAAGCGATTTAAAAGAGATGTTAGGCCTTCCGGAAGAAGACAACACTCCCGATCGGAAACTGACATTAATTCTTGATGGGACAAAGAAGAGACTGAAATTCCTTCTTGGAGGTTTAGACCCTCCGGATGAGATGGATTACATTGTGTTAGATGTTTCGATTATCCGATACAACAGGCTTGGCTCAGAGGGGCTATCTTCTCACAGCGTAGAAGGAGAAAGCCTCTCATGGTCTGATAATGATTTTTCAGGCTACATGGATGATATCAACACCTATCTCGCTACGCAGGAAAAGGGAAAGAAAGGTAAGTTGAGATTCTTATGAGATATGATACACAAATTTTTTTTCAGAAAAGTTCTCCTGGGGCATATGATACCGAAACGGGAAATTATGAGGAAGATAAGGTAAAGGAAGAGCTGCGGTATGCTTCTGTCATGGATACGAAAGCAGAGATGCTTAAATTAGTCTATGGCAGCATAAAGCAGGGAAGTCTTACGCTACACATTCAGAATCATTATAAAGAAAAATTTGATCACATCCGTATTGGTGAAAAGATCTATCGGGTTGATTACACAAGAAAACTTCGGACAAAGCAGACGTTTATTGTGTCGGAGGTGGCTTGATGTCAGGAATCAAAATGATAGGGCTGGATGAACTTCAGGCAAAGCTGAAAGCAAACTGTAATTTAAATGATGTTAGAAGAGTGGTTCAGGTCAATGGAGATGAACTGAATAAAAAGATGAAGCGGAAGACAACGACAGCATTTACAAAAGGGTATACGACTGGTGATACGGCTAACAGTATCAATACAGAGATACGGGATGATGGAATGACGGCTGCGGTAGCACCGACAACAGAGTATTCTCCTTATGTAGAATATGGAACCAGATTCATGCAGGCAGAACCATTTGTAAGACCAAGCTGGGAAGAGCAAAAAGAACTCTTTAAAAAAAATATGGATAAACTTGTGAAATGAGGTGAGAAGCATGGACCCACAGCAGGAATTGTTTTCCTATTTACTGGTAGCATTAAAAGAAAAGTATCTAGATATCGGTATTTATGACTCATTCCTTCCGCCAGAAGGAACACCGTATCCGTTTATCTACCTTGCAGATTCGCATCAGACGGACGATAAAAACAAAACGACAGCATTCGGAAATGTCTTTCAGACAATCCATGTCTGGCACAATAGTCCAAGACAGCGGGGGACAGTATCGGGCATCCTATTAGGAATCAAGAATATCTGCTATAAGTTACAATCAACAAAAAACTTCGGCTGGAATCTTCAAAATATGGATCAGAGGATTTTAGCAGACACAACAACAAAACAGCCCCTCATTCATGGGGTATTAGAACTCGAATTTAAGTTTAATTAGGAGGTACATGGATGAAAAGATTGGATTTGCAGCTTTTTGCAAATGAGGCAGTACAGGGCAAGAAGCTTGTATACTTGTACAGAATCTTATCAAAAAAAGCAACAACAGCCGGTGCAACATTGGCATTCACAACAGAAAACGGACGAACAAAGAGCAGGGATGCTGACAGTACGGCAACAAAAGACGGATCCATCAGAACGCCGGGAGCATTAGAAACAGAAATCACAGCGACAAGTATCTTAAAAAAAGGAGACACCCTGCTTGATGATCTGGAAGATGCATTAGACAACGGAGGAAAAATCGAAGTCTGGGAAGTCAATTTAATGGAATCGGTAGAAAGCAAAGCAAATAAATTTAAAGGCCGGTATTTCCAGGCATACTTAACAGAACTTGAATATACGGCAAATGCAGATGAATTTGTTGAAGTTTCCTTAACCTTTGGTGCAGAGGGCGCGGGAGAAAAGGGAGAAGTTACAATTACAGAAAACCAGCAGGAACAGGCATATGCCTTTGTGGATACACCAGCAGCAGGGGCTTAATTAGGAGGGAAATAAATGTTTGAATTAGAAATGAATGGACAGGTATATCAGTTTAGATTTGGAATGGGATTCTTAAGAGAAGTAAATAAGATGACAACAATTCCAGTAAAAGACATTCCGGGCAAGGAAATGAACATTGGAATGCAGTATGCATTTGGCGAGTTACTGGATGGAAATGTCGAGACTTTGTGCGATGTTTTATATATTGCAAATAAAGATCAGAAGCCTCGCTTGAAAAAAGAAGATATTGATTCTTATATCGAGGATGAGAACACAGATATAGAAGATGTATTCAAGCAGGTAATTGATTTTTTAAAGTCAGCGAATGCTACGAAGAAAATCACAGCGGAAGTACTGAAGATGATGGAGGAGCAGAAGAAAGCGGCAGAACTGGAAGCGGCGAAGGAAAAGAAAGCGGAGAAGAAACAGAAGTAAAGGACTTTGAGGAACTATATAAACAGATAGCTCTTGAATGTTTTCAATACTTAGGATTTAAGAGCTTTGAGGAAGTAGACAGACTCACCATTCCCGAATGGAAGCTATTAAGAAAAGCGATAGAATTAAAACAAGAAGAAAAAGATTATAGAAATCATCTACAGGCATTTCTGAATTTCAAGGCGAAAGCCAGAAAGAAATCAGGAAAGCCTGTTTTTACTATTTTTAAAAAGTTCTATGATCATGAAGCAAACTTAAGAGAAATCATGAAAGAAGAGAACAAAACAGACCGTTTTGCAAGAGTAAAGCAACTTTTAAAACGAGGGGAGGGATAGACCAATGTCAGAATCATACAGTGTAGAAGCGATACTTAGCGCAAGAGATGCAGGATTTACTGCAGGGATGAAAGCTGCACAGAAGTCTACAGAATCCCTCGGCTCAATACTGAAAAAAGGAATCGGATTCGGAGCTTTTGCGGCAGCAGGTGGCAAAGCGGTATCGGTTGTTACAAGTAACTTGTCAGGACTTGTCTCAGGAATGAATGAATCCAGTGCGACATGGAAAACATTCAAAGGCAATATGACGATTTCTGGTAAAACTACAAAGCAGATTACGAAGGTGCAAAAAAACTTACAGAAGTTTGCCGAACAGACCATTTATAATTCATCTGATATGGCTTCTACATATGCACAGCTTGCGGCTGTAGGAACAAAGAATACTACAAAGCTAGTAAAAGGCTTTGGAGGACTTGCGTCTGCTGCCGAAGACCCCAAGCAGGCGATGAAAACACTTTCACAGCAGGCTACCCAGATGGCGGCTAAACCTAAAGTGCAATGGGAAGACTTTAAACTTATGGTTGAACAGACACCTGCAGGTGTAGCGGCAGTTGCAAAGACGATGGGAAAATCTACGCAACAGATGATTAAGGATGTTCAAAACGGAAAAATTAAGACAGAGGAGTTCTTTGATGCTGTAGCTAAGACGGGAACAAATAAACAGTTCACGAAGATGGCAACAGAATATAAAACGGTTGACCAAGCAGTGGACGGTCTGATAGAAACGGTCAGTAATAAGCTGCAACCAGCTTTTGATAGTGTTTCGTCCGTAGGAATTAAAGCGGTTAGTGCAATTACAGATTCACTCGATAAGATGGATGGAGATGGTGTGGCAAAGAAAATTGGAAGCATTGGAAAAAATGCAGGAAAGTACTGGAAAGTTTTAAGCTCAGACACAAAAGAAGCAAGAAGTGCAGTTGGTTCAGCAGTAAGCGCAATAGGAGAAAGCTTAGAAAAATTAAATGGTTCTTTTGGCTCTACTGAATCGGTATCGAATTTTAAAAGTGTAGTAGATGGAGTTGCATCTGGTGTTTCTAAGTTTGCTGGATTTTGTGAAAAAAATTCAGATTCTACTGCAAAACTGATTACGGTACTTCCTAAGGTACTTATAGGTTACAAAGCATTTAAGGTTGTAAAGACACTTGCTCCCGGAGTAAGTAGCTTTTCAAAAGCTATATTATCTTTAGTAGGGAAAGGTATTGGAGGATTAGCTGCAAAATTATTCGGGGTTGCCGCAGGAGAAACAGCAGCAGGAAACTCGGCAAAAGTAAGCAATAAGAAAATACTGACAATGGCAAAAAGTACAATGATGCTTGGTGTTGGAGTATTAACAATTGCCGCAGGTTTTGGGATACTGGCCGCATCTAGTATGGCACTTGCAAATTCTGGGGGAGCAGCAATAGGAGTAATGGTTGGAATGACAGGTGCTTTAGTGGCTCTTACTATCGGAGGAATGGCGGCAATGAAAGCCTTTTCACAAACTCCGAAAAGAGCACAAGCAGGTGCAACAGCGTTGCTTGCATTGGGAACAGCGGTTGTTCTTGTTGCCGCAGGTCTAGCTATTATGGCCGCATCCAGTATAGCACTTGCAAATGCCGGGACACCAGCGATTGCTTGTATGGCAGGTATGGTTGTTGCAATTGTGGCATTAGCAGCAGGTGCGGCAGCAGTTGGACCGGCTCTTACAGCCAGTTCGGTAGGATTAATAGCCTTTGGAGCAGCAGTTGTTCTTGTGGGAGCAGGGGCACTTTTGGCAGCAGCGGCGATTAAAGTTATTTCGACAACCCTTCCTACTTTATCAGAATATGGTACATCTGCAGCAGTGTCCATAGCGGCTTTAGGCGCAAGCATGGTAGCCTTTGGGGCAGGAGCTTTAGTAGCAGGAGCAGGATGCGTAGTGTTGGGGGCAGGTCTGGTTGTAGTTGGGGCAGGAGCAGTTGTAGCTGCTGCAGGAGTAATAGCACTTGGAGCTGGTGCCACCCTATTAGGAGCTGGCCTTGCTATATCTGCCGCATCGGTTACTGTTTTAGCAGGAACTCTTCCAGCACTTGGAGCTGGTGCTATAGCGTCAGCCGCAGGATTTACGGCACTTTCAGCTTCGGTATTAATGCTGACTCCGGCATTAATAGCATCCTCGGCTGGCCTTGTAGCAATAGCCGCCTCGGCAGCAGTTGGAGCAGGTGGGCTTACTATATTTGGTGGAGCGATGGTTGTTGCGAGTGGAGGGACTGTTATATTAGCAGGAACACTAAAACTTGTGAACTCTAATATGAAAACAATTGCCAGTAATGCAAAAAGTGCAGGCAAGTCTTTAAAGGGTATGCAAAGCTCAGTAAAGGTAACAAGTGCAGGGCTGGATGCTATTGGAAGCAAGGCGAAATCAGCGATGAACAAATTAGCAAATGCCTTCTCGAATACTGCCAGTAAAGCAAAGAGTTCTGGAAAAAAAGTCGGAACAGGATTTACCCAGGGGATGCAATCGGATTTAAATAAAGCTCCAACTATTGCATCTTCTGCAGTATCAAAAGTAAATGCAAAACTTCATTCAGGACGTGCAGGAGCACATGCAGCAGGAGCTTATATCAGTCAGGGATTTGCCTCTGGAATGCGTTCCTGCCTTGGACAGATTGAAGCGGCTGCATCCAGAATGGTAGCGGCTGCGGATAAAGCAATCCGGGCAAAAGCAAAGATTCATTCTCCTTCCCGTGTAACAAAAAAAGATGGAAAATACATGGGAACCGGTCTGGCAAAAGGAATGCTCAGTACAACAGGAAAGGTAAAGAAAGCAAGTGGAAAACTTGTAAAAGCTGCCTCAACAAAGAAAAAAACGAGCATATATGCAAAGACATTAAAGAAAAAGACCTCATCCGTAATTAAAGCTGGCTTAAAAGGGGTAAAGAAGAAAACAAAAAAACTTCTTGGCTCATCAAAGACTACTTTATTATCAGCGAAGAAAAATCGTAACTATGAGGATACAGCTAAAAACGCTCTTGATAAATATAAGACTGCAGTAAATAAAAAAGTTTCTTCTACAACAAAAAGCTTAAAGAAGAAAGTAGATGCGGTAACGAAATCTTATCAGAAAAAGTATAAGAAAAATGCGAAGTTAAAAAAGGCATATACAAATGCAGGGAAGAACTTAAAAGAGACTATTACAAAAAAGATAAAAGCACAAGGTAATGCAGCGATTAAGGCGGTAGATAAGACTCTCGCAGCCTTAGGAAAGAAATATCAGGAGAAATACGATGCAATAGTAAGTGACCGTTCTAATTTTCTCTCAAAGATGTCTGACTATGGAGACCTCTTTACCTCGGATGATTATGGATTTGTTTCTTTAGTGAATTTTAAATCCCAAACGAGTCAGATCAGTAAATTGGCAAGCAACATGGAATACTTAAAGAAGGTTCTTCCATATGACATGATGAAGGATATTCAAAATCTTGATACAGCACAGGGACTTAAGTATACGAATGAACTTCTCAAAAAAGGAGACACTTGGTTAAAACAATATGGTAAGGATTATACAAACTTCATAGCAACAGCGAAAAAGAATGCAAATGCTTACTATCAGCCGTATGTCACAAAGCTTGATACAGAGTATGTCAACGCAGTAACAAAAGCAATCAAAGACTTGCAGAAAAAGATGAATGTTATTGGAACACAGGCATCAAAAGGCTTAGTAAAAGGAGTCTCTAATAAGAAGAACACAAAGAAGGTGAAAAAAGCATCAAATAAGCTTGCTTCTACAGTTCCAAAGACGGCAAAGAAAAAACTGAAAGTTCATTCACCGTCAAGAGTAATGGATAAGATTGCATATTATACCGGTATCGGTTTTGTAAATCGTTTAGAAGCAATGAGAAAGAACGTGCAGTCTGCTATGCAGGGAATCGTAGATGTTCCGGCACAGATGGCACCATCCTTCGCAGGAAACTTTAACGGGGAGTTATCTTCTGATTATGAGTATTACACAAAAGCAGAGTATACCGTAAATGTGCCGCTTGAAATCAACGGTAAAGAATTTGCCAGGGCAACAGCACAAGATACAATGGTAGAGCAGAATCGCTTACAGCGTAGAAATAACAGGAAGAACGGAAAGGTCTAGGAGGGTAGATATGTTATATAAATTCATAGATACAACAGAATATCAGGATGAGATAGCATTGCCCTCTGAGGCGATGAACTTCAATGGGGTATTTCTTGAAAATGAAGTAGAGGGATACAGGACTTTGTATGTCTCAGGCAGGGAATCTCTTGCACCAGAGTTAGATTTTTATGACTCTGGTGCAAGACATGGAAAAAAGGTCAAAAGCAGAATGTTTCAAGAGAGAGTAATCACGGTAGGATATCAGTTAATGAGTCCTACCGCTTTTGATTTTCGCATGTCATACAACAAAATGGCTCAGATTTTAAATGTATCTTCTGCAAAGATGATATTTTCAGATGAACCAGACAAATATTTTATCGGAACCCTTACAAGCATGGGTGAGACAGACCCCGGAAAGCTTTGTATAACAGGAGAGCTAGAGTTCACCTGTCCTGATCCGTTTAAGTATTCCGTAGACCAGAAAATTTATAAATTGTCTGGTCTTAGCAAGATATATTACGAAGGTACGCAGGACTGCTATCCGGAGTTTCGGTGGGACATAAAAGGTGATACTGGATATGTTGCTGCATATAAAGACAGTGCAGATACAATCATACAGATTGGAAATCCGTCTGAAAGCCAATCGGCAAGTAATACATTTGCCGCTGGTGACATTGTAGTAGCAAAATGTGAAGATGCTTCTATTTTCGTAAATAATAAGCAGAAAGATATTCTAGGAGCTATCGGAAACGAATGGGAATCCTTTTATTTAAAGCCAGGGGATAACCAGATTGGAGTGCTTGCCTCGGAATGGGCGCAAACTCCTGATGTAGAAATAATCATCCGGGAGGTGTGGCTGTGATACTTTATTTTACTGATAGAAGTTTAAACGTCATAGGAAAAGCGTCCACAAGCCTCCCTAAGGGGCATGGAATTATAAACGATACCAAAGTAGAAGATATCGAAACAATGGCTGTATCGCTTGAATGTGACGTTCTATACGAAGATAGTTCACAGGAGGTAGAAAGCTATACAACCCCAGGCAACTATGTTTTAAGAAAATGCAAGAAAGATAAGGATATTTTATTTCAAATCATCGAAGCGGAAAAGGATGACGATGCAGGAACGTGGCATATTTACTGTGAAGATGTCGGCTTAGATTTGTTAGATGAAGTTGCATTAAAAACAAATAATGCAAAGAATTTGACAGTTACGCAAGCAGTAAATAATACGATCATAGGCAGCGGCTATGAGATTGGCATCAATAAAGTGACAGATAACACAACAAAGTTATGTGAGTTCTCTGAACAGACACGCTCTGAACGATTAAAAGAAATAGCAGAGTTATTCGAGGTAGAGCTTGATTATCGTTTTACTCTTAGTGAGGACGGACACACAGTAAATCATAAATACATAGACATTTACAAGAAACGTGGTAGTAACAATGGTGTATTTCTTCGTAAAGGAAGAGATATAGACAATATCACGATTACAAAATCTATTGAAAATCTTGCAACCTCTCTATATGCCTATGGAGATGCAGACGATTCTGGAGTGCCGGTCACCTTAGATGGTTATAAGTATGATGATGGAGATTTTGTTGTAGCGGCTCAGACATTTGATGATAGAAATGGAGACGGCAAAGCGGATACGGGATATTGCTTACAGTCCAGAAAGGCTCTTGAAAAGTGGGGGCGTAGCGTCAACAGCACAAAGAGGCATATCACAAAGCTTTACAATTTAAACACTGTCAGCCAGAAGGCACTTTTCGAAGGGGCCTTGAAAGAATTAAAGTCAGTCTGTGAGATAGCAGTCAATTATGAATGCAGCATCACAAATACAGAAAAAGAAGTTGCCCTGGGAGATACCGTGAATGTTGTAGACGAAAAAAGCAAATTGTTCTTATCAGCAAGAGTCTTAAAAATAGAAACCTCAGAAGTAGACAGAACAAAAGTGTTAACACTGGGAGACTATTTGATTAAACAAAGCGGTATTTCAGAGCAGACAAGACAGAATATAACGCAGATTATCACAACCGTTATTGGAAACAGGGTGCAAGAAATGACAGCAGAGGAAGTAAGAAGAATATGTACATGAAAAGTATATACATAAGGAAGGTGTTGATATGTCTTTATTAGGAGAGGAAGCTTTAGAAGAAATTTGGAATTTAGTAAAAGAGAAAATCGCAGAAGAACAGCAAAAGTATAAATATTCTTTTGAAAATGATATTTGTAAAGTAACAATACTTCGACAGATAAATATCTGTGTTATGCACATAGCGGCTGCCAGTGACATTGATAACACAACATTAGAAATTCCAGAAGGATTCCGGCCAGAAGCAGAAGTAAATGAAACAGTATCCATAAAAAAAACATCTGGAGAGATGATAGTAAAGAATTTACCTACAGGGCAAACACTTTCACTGACTTATTGTACTTCAAATCTTCTGCCAGACGACCAATATAAAAGGAGTGCAAAATGATTACGATAGATAATGACTTAAGAACAATTAATATTCCATCGGATACAAAACTCCTTGGAGTAGTTGGAGATAAGGACGTTAACCGGCTAGAAATCGAAATGCCAGCATATTACAAAGATATTGACTTATCTTCTTATGCAGTAAAAATCAATTTTAGAAATGTTGAACGGGGAGGACTCAGACACATAGAAGGCGAATACATCCCGGTAGATAAAGTATCAACAGGAGAGGTAATTAATTTCTCATGGCTTGTCGGAGAAGATGCTTGTAAATACGTTGGAATAACAGAATTTTCAATCTGCTTGTCTGATTCGGAAACAAAAGAATTCAATACAAGATGGGCGATGTTACCGGTATTAAAAAGACAATTTCCGCCGATTGGATGCAGTAAGGATAGCGAAACATTAGGATTAGATGTAAAAGGATTAGAATTTCAAGTAGATGGAGAAACACTTATCGTAAAAAGAAAGGAGGAGAAATAGTGGATAAAACGATTGATAGATGGACAGATCCCGATGGTAATGGATATGCGTTTAAAGATACAGTTGCGCGGGCGCAAAACAGGGCGACAATTGATAAGATGAATGCGGAAACTGCCGACCGTAAATCAGAGTTGGATATAGAACGTAAGAGAATCGACAATCTGATTAAAGAACTTCCAGCAACCGCAGGAGAATACAAACAGAGCAAGTTAGTCTTGCATAGTTACGGTAACACTGCAGTCAAGTGCACGACAACTTCCAGAAACTATACGAACGTCCCGGCTTTCACAACAGATCAAGGAGGCGCATTATCTTCTTTATATACAAAGAAATCAAATTACCAGATTGCAGTAAATAAAGCGGGCTTATATCTTTTCGAATTGCGTGCCCATGTAAATTCCCTCACAGCAAATAAACGCGTTGAATTAGCGCCTTTTGTAAATGACGAGCGAAACGCAGCGCTCGCATCATCATATAATACAGCAGGCAGCTTTACACTAACAAAAATCGTAACATTGTCTATATGGTTAAACGCAAACGATACAATAGATTTCCGCATTGCCCCGGTCGACGCGGCAGAAGTGAGCGTAGAACTTGGAGACGTATTGGTATATGCAATAGATTGGGATGATAAATTTAAAATCCCGGATTATACTGGGTACGCAAACGAAACAAAAGACCTTCGCGTTGGAGCAGACGGCACAACATATGATACAGCTGGTCAGGCTATGAGAGAGCAGATTGGTTCGATAAAGGAAGAGTTAGATAACAAAATAGAACACGTTGGCGGATATAAAGAATATGATATTGGAGCTCCAAGCGTTGGAACATATTGGAACAAAAGTGCTAAAAAACAGCTTGAATCCGAAACATATCAATCGTTCAATCCAATTTCACTAAAGGCTGGAACATATCATTATGAAAATATGAGTGGCTCTTTTACTTTTTACGAAGATACTGACGGAAATTGGATACCGATTGGTAAACATTCAGCGTCAGGTAATGGCGATGTAGTAATCACTAATGATACTACGATATATATCACCGAAATGCAGAAATCTGGTGTATTTGTTGGTGCAAAATTATCTTCTGGTGACATTGCACAGAAAGAATCTAACTGGTTCAAAAATCCAAAATATGACATTGACAATATCAATAACACTTTGGAAAGTTTAAGTGATTCTGTAAATGATATAAAAAGTGTAGATGGTTCTGCAATAAAAGAATATTGCATATATGTCTCAACCACAGGCTCAGATACGAGTGGCGATGGTTCGGAAGAAAAACCATTTGCCACTATTTACCATGCGAATGAAACGATTACCGATAATTCCTACACCAAGAGATACAGAATTATCGTATTACCAGGAACATACACAGATTTACAAGACAAATATACAGGTATAACACCTACTGGCAAGTATCAAGGTGTTATAACAAAACCTTGGGTTACTTACGAGTCAAAGAGTGGGAACCCTAAAGATACTATCATCGAGTGGGATGGTTCAACAGGATTGGAGAATCCTAGACGAGATGACGTTGTAGAGAAATGTGCTTTTCATATTGTTTCCTTACCGAGAACATTTACAGCGATTAAAGGATTTACAGTAAAAAGTAAAAATGCAAGATATGCTATGCATTGTGAGAGTAGTGGTAGAGGGATACAAGGTGAGTGGCTTATTGAGAATTGTATATTTGATTGGGGTGGATGTCCTGATATAAGTGACGATACAGGAAAGGTTCCCGCAATAGGAATTGGCATGAGCCCGTGTGAAAAAGGTACGATTAAATTTTGTAAATTTATTACAAATACTGTTGAAACAATGCTCGTGCACGACGGAAAAAATAATGACGGAAATAGTGCTGTTATATTAGGTGCAGAACTGAATTTTATAAAATGTGATTTGGGAACCGGAAGGTTACAATTTCAGAGTATTTATCCGAAGTCTGGCGAAATTAACGCAAAAACAAATAATGTTTGTAACTTGGTAAGTTGCACACAAATAAACAACCTTTATAGTTATATTTCGTCACTTAATTCAGATGGTGAAATGGTATGGAGAGTTTATGGAAAAGACTGTGACTTTGCGAGTTATGGTAATATGAGTGACTATGTCTACAAAATCGGAACTGCAAATAATGTATCTAACTAAGCTAAAGCAGACTTTAGTTAACTAGAAAAAGAAGAAAGATGTGATTTTGAAATTAAGAAATTGATTATTTATATGTAGCAGTGTAAAATAAAAATAACCCAGAAGGTTGCAGCCTTTGTCTGGGTTATTGATACAATGTAGTTTCGATTAACCTCATTGTATCATTTGTAAAGGGAAAAGTAAATATTTTATTATCAAGCCAAGGAAGTGAGAAAACATGAAACGCATTCCGTTTGACGTGAAAAGATATGAACAAAACCAATATATTTCACAGACAATAGAATATTGTAAAAAATATGGCGGATACATAGAAATCGACAATGATTTTTGCGTATATGTGTTTTATGATGGAACAGAACATTGGATTGGATATGCTTCACCCTTGAATCTCGATTGGTTTGATCAACAGTTTGAATGATATAAGGAGAAAATACAATGAGAGGAATTGTAGTAGGAATTGAATATGGTGGGTCAGTAAATAATCTTAGGATATATGGTGGATTGAATCCAGAAAAATTAAGACAATATATACTATATTGGGATAAAATAGATTATCCAGAGAATAATATCATAGGGTGGGAACTAACACCTGACGAAGAATTTCTTATGAAGTGCGGGGTAATGGAAAGGACAATGTGCATTTTTCCCGGAGCAGTGTCACTTGGAGCAGATACATTGTTAGATGTACAAATGGCAGCATTTAAAAAGCATTGTGAGGAGAAAAATGGAATCTGGTCAATTGCTCAACCAACAAAGGAGATTACTCTTCCTGAAAGGGAGAGCATTTTAAAGGAAAATGTTCAGGTAGAATTATATAATTGTTTGCCTGTACCGGATATAGACACACCATTTGAAACAATTTTAAATTTCAAAGAAAGAAGAAGCAGCGAGTTAGAGACATTCAGGAATTTACTAGATGATATGTATAAAGACATTATTTCTCATCCAGATGCCGAGTTTGCAAAAAGGAAAAGCATAGCGAATATTGAAAATGCGTTAATTGATATTGATAGAACTTTAAAAGAGTCAAAAATTAAACGAGTATTCAAAAATATGAAAGCAGAACTTAATGTTAGTACACTTATTAATGCAGGTTTTAAATTGGCTGCTGGAACAGTTCTGGGGCAAAATATGGGGTTAGGTAAACTTAGCGGAATAGTTGGAATGGGAATTTCGGCAATAAATATTACTCAAGCATTATCACAAACACCGAAGTGTTTGTCACCGGAACAAACAGATTATGCATATTTGTTTTATGCCAAAAAGGAGATACAGAGGGTGGTTGTTCCGTGAAAAAATCGAATTATAAAACAATAACAGAAATAATTATAACAATTATAGCTATCGTTTTCATGAACACAGAAAATTGGCGTTTGGGAGCACTATTACTTTTACTAACGGTAGTATACGATATTATTGTGATTATTAAAAATGGTAATTAAAAATATTTGTTGACCGTAGGTAGATCCTGCGGTTTTCTTTTATGTGGGAATCCAAAAGCGTAATAAGTTATACGCAAACTGGATTTCAAAAGAGAGAAAGAAAAGATCCCAAACTCCTTGAATAAATGCGAAGCATTTTTCACCGGGAATGATTTTAGGAAAAGGAATTAAAAAAAGGAAGGATAAAATCCGACTTGTGTGATTTAAAATCACTCATATATAAGTGAAGTAAAATCACAGATATAGCTGTGAAAAGAAAGCACATATATAGAAGTGAAATAACTACACAAGTATATAAGTGAAAAGAAGTCACAGATATAGCAATGAAATAAAAGCACACATATATGAGTGTATTTAATACGCAGATATATGTGTGCTTTCTTTTCGCAGAAATAGGTCGAAAAAGTTTCTTCTAAAAATTTCGAAAAAATAAAATATGTCATGATACTCATGTAAACAAAAAAACGGAGCTGAACTCCAGACTCGCAATCAAACAGTTCAGCTCCAAGCACCACAAGGGCATAGACAGTATAACATATATTTCTGCTCTTGTGAACCCAAGAGGAGGAGTATCATGAGAGAACAGTTTGTGACAATCTTCATGACGAAGATAGCAGATTTGGTAGATGAAGAAACTTTAAAGATTATATTTAAAGAACTCACGCTTTATGTGAATGATTTCGATATAAAGCAAAGAGAAACCTCTCTGGTTTTGTATGAGGGATATTTACCGGAGTGCTATAAGGTTTATTTTGTTAGCCGAAAGATAGAAGGTATGAGCATGAAGTCATTAGAACTTTATGATTTATATCTGAGAGATTTCTTTTTCAAAGTAAATAAAAATTTAAAAGATATAACAGCGAATGATATTCGAGTGTATCTGTATAAGACACAGGAAGAACGAAATCTAAGCAATAGAACATTAGACAGTCGCAGATCAGCCATTCATGCATTTTTCGAGTGGGCAACAAATGAAGAATATGTAAATAGAAACCCATGTAGAAATATCAAAAAAATAAAATATGAAAGAATAAGAAAAATACCGCTCACAGCTATTGAGTTAGAAAAATTAAGAAAGGCTTGCAAAACAGCTAGAGATAAAGCGATGATAGAGTTTTTCTATAGTACAGGTTGTCGTGTGACTGAAATGGAACGAATGAACATAGAAGATGTTGATTTCTCAAAAAAGGAAGTAACCTTATTTGGAAAAGGGAATAAACATCGAGTTTCATATTTGAGTGCCAGAGCGGAATTAACATTAAAAGACTACTTAGAAACAAGAAAGGATAATGAAAGGGCATTATTCGTATCGATGAGAAGTCCTCATCAACGAATAAAAAAAGCGGCAATTGAAAAAAGAGTGAGAGAACTTGGGGAAGCATCTGGAATAGGAAGACCAGTACATCCACATCTACTCAGACATACAATAGCAACTGATGCTTTAGACAGAGGAATGCCGGTAGAAGAGATACAACAGATTCTAGGACACGAAAACATAGCAACAACAATGATTTATGCAGAAGTTTCAAAGCAAAGAACAAAAGATGATCATAGAAAGTATATTTTATAAAAATAAAACAGCCCCTCTCGGAGCTGCTCAAAAATATGAAAAAAATCATTAACCTTGAAAGATAGGTCAATGATGTTATCATAACATATTTTTTGTAAAACACAATGGTATTTTTTAATACTGTTGTGTATTTTTTTATTCTCAAGGAGGTGAGAAAAAATGAGAATAGTAGCAACAAAAAACAGGAAAAGAAAAAAGAAATTCCCATGGCGAATCGCACTAGACAACGGAAGACAGATTCCAGTTCCAAGTCAGCATGATTTCAAAAACAGTTTTATACAGCGACATGGATGTAGCCTAGTAGCTTTTTATATGTCCTTGCGCTACAAGGGAATCAAGAAAAATATGCAACAGTGCTTGGCATACTGCAGAAAAAAATTGAAATGCGGAGCAAAGTATCCACTTACAGAAATTGCAAAGGGAATTAACCAGATCTGTCCTGGGAAGCCTGCAATCTATCACAAAAGCATGAGCGATGACAGATTGGAAGTGCATCTGAAAAAAGGACATATGATTTTATTCGAAGAGGGTTCACCCATCCATACTGTGGTTTTATTGAGAGATGATAAAAATGGCAAAGTATGGAGGTTTTCGGACGGGTGCAAAAATGTAACAACAGCCGAAAAAGAAAATAAGAAAAAATGTACGAACGAAAAGTACAGAGGAATAGTAATTGTAAAGTAGGAGGAATGGAGATGGATGCTATTATGTTACCTTTATTAACTTGTTTATTTATTGTGTTTGATTCAATCAGCGGAAATATTTCTGCTTGTGCTAATCATATCTGGAAATCGTCAGAGATGCGTAGAGGATTGTATCACAAGTTCGGTTCAATCATGCTTGTTGCTCTTGCATATCTTATTGACTACGCACAGCGTTTTGTAGACTTGGGAATTCAGATTCCAATTGCAGCCGGAGTATGCACATATATCATACTGATGGAATTAGGCAGCATCATCGAAAATATCGGAAAGATTAATCCGGATTTATTGCCGAGCCAGATTAGAAAAGTTTTAGGATTAAGCATTAAAGACGAGGAGGAGTAGAAATGAAAAAATTAATTGACGTGTCATCATATAATGGGACAGTAGACTGGGAGAAAGCCCAGAAATACGGTTGTGAGGGAGCTATTCTGAAAATCATCAGAAAAGACCTGAACAGAGATAAAAAGTTCAATGAGAATTACACAGCTTGCAACGAAAATGAAATCGACTGGGGAGTATATAACTACTCATACGCCACAACAGTTGCAAAGGCTAAATCCGATATGGAACTTGTCTGTGATATCTTAGATAAAATTGATAAAACACACTTTAAGTATGGCATCTGGTTTGATATCGAGGATAAGGTCCAGGCAGCCTTAAGTAAAACAAAGATCGCTGAGATTATTAATGCAGCGCAGGAGGTTGTTGAAAGTCGAGGATATACCTTTGGTGTTTACACCGGCATGAGTTACCACAACGAGCATATTGATAGAAAGCTCGTTAAATGTAGAAACTGGTGGATTGCAAGATACTACCAGGGCAACAAGCGTATGCAGATTGCAACGAATCCGAATCAGGAGAAAAAGCCGGAGGCAGCGAATATCGCATGGCAGTATACCTCGAATGGAAGATTTCCTAAAACAATCTCAAACGGTAATTCTGGTAATTTTGATTTAAATGTACTGTATAAAGAACCAGCAGCGAAAAAGCTTGAAGAGAATACAAAGAAACCTGTCAAGAAAAAGATTGTATACTATACGAGATATAAAGGTAAGTCGAAATCGCTTGTAGATGCGCTGAAATCCTTAAAGATTAATTCTTCGAGAAAAAACAGAGAGAAAATTGCGGCGCTGAACGGCATTGGAAATTACAAAGGTAGCGCATCACAGAATACAAAGCTGCTGAATCTTTTGAAGAAGGGTAAGCTTATTAAGAGTAAATGAACTAGAGAAAAAATAAGATAAATATCAATTCCATCATAAGTGAGCAATAGATGCAGCGTGTTCGCTGACGGTAACCGTATCATTTAAGGTAATCTGCTTTTTTGAAAGAGCTTCAAAGATAAGTAAGAGAGTCATAACTTTTGTGACGCTTGCAGGAGGTTTTTCTTTGTCTGCATCTTTTTCATAAAGAATTGTACCAGTAGTGGCTTCCATTAAAATGGCATTAGGTGCAGCGGATTGAAATCCAGTGTTTGCAGAAGATGCACTGGAACTTTCAGAGTTAGTCTGGTAAGAAACATTAGAAGTACTATCAGTGGCAGCTTGAACAGAAATATTATTAGAAGTAGTAATATTTTTTAAACGATTAGAAAGCTCGTTGATTCCTGAATTGTCAGAAAGTGGATTTAAAGAGTTTTCCATAGAATTACCAGAAGAAGCCAAAGAAACTATTTTCACAGGAAAAAGAATAGTCCCCGTCAGAAAACTTGTTATCAGAAAAAATGCAAAGGAATAAAAGAATTTTCGTGTAATTTTTCTGGAAAAATATTTTTGCATATGATACTCCAAATAAGAATTAGTACATTTTATGGCCAGTGCCTAAAAATATGCATTTCCTTGTTGCTAATCTTAAGAAAATTGCTTAAAATAGAAGTAAATATCTGGGCAAAATAAAATGATGAGGGGATACGATTATGAATTTACATGAATTTTATATTGGAAAAGCGTTTGATGCGTATGAATATTTTGGAGCACACTTGACAAAGAACGGTGTGTTATTTCGAGTTTATGCACCGAATGCGGAAAAGATTGAGGTGATCGGAGAGTTTAATGGCTGGGATGGTACAGAAGATGAGATGATTCAGGATGCACAGAGCGGTGTGTTTGAATGTGTACAAAAGGATGCGAAGCCGGGAATGATGTACAAGTACCGTATTTATCAGCCGGATGGAATTGTTATGGATCGTTTTGACCCGTACAGTTTTGGTTCACAGGTACGACCAGATACAGCATCAGTTATCGTAGATTTGGAAGACTATCATTTTTCAGATGAAGCGTGGATGAAGAAGAGAAGTAAGAATTATGATCTTCCGGTAAATATTTACGAGGTGCATGCCGGTTCCTGGCGAAAGAATGAGGCAGACGAGGAGAATGGCTGGTATCATTATCAGGAGTTAGGAAAGCAGCTTATTCCATATGTTAAAGAAATGGGATATACACATGTAGAGTTCCTGCCGCTAACTGAGCATCCGGCAGACTGTTCCTGGGGATATCAGGCAAGCGGATATTTCTGTCCGACTTCCCGTTATGGAACAGCAAGGGAATTAATGGAGATGGTAGATCTTTTCCATAAAGAAGGAATTGGTGTTATCATGGACTTTGTTCCGGTACATTTTATTGCGGATACTTATGCGCTGAATAAGTTTGATGGAACGGCTCTTTATGAATATGCGGACGATGATAAGGGTTATAGTGAGTGGGGAACCTGTAATTTTAACTATTACCGTGGTGAAGTGCGAAGCTTTTTACAGTCCTCTGCGAATTTCTGGATGGAGAAGTTCCACTTTGACGGCATCCGTATGGATGCAATTAGTAATGCTATTTACTGGCAGGGAGATTCTTCAAAGGGAATTAATGAAGGCGCGCTTGATTTTATCAAATGCATGAATTCTGGTTTGCAAAAGTTACATCCTTCTGTTATGCTTATTGCGGAAGATTCTACGAACTTCCCGAAAGTAACTGCACCGGTAGAGTATGACGGCCTGGGATTTGACTATAAGTGGGATATGGGGTGGATGAATGATACGTTAGATTATTTTAGAATTCATCCATATGACAGAAAGTTCCATTATCATAAGCTGTCATTTTCTATGATGTATTTTTATAATGAACATTATCTGTTACCATTTTCTCATGATGAGGTGGTACACGGAAAGGCAACCATTTTGCAGAAAATGTGGGGCGAGTATGACCTAAAGTTCCAGCAGGCAAAGACTCTTTACACTTACATGTACACTCATCCTGGAAAGAAGCTTAATTTCATGGGTAATGAGATTGGCCAGTTCAGAGAGTGGGATGAGGAAAAAGAATGTGACTGGATGCTCTTAGACTATCCAAAGCATCAGGATTTCCACCGTTTTATGAAGGATTTAAATCATCTTTATATCAGTGAACCAGCATTTTTCAATGGAGATTATAATTCTGCGAACTTCCGATGGATTGAGGTGGAAGCGGTTGAGGAAAGAGTGTACATTTACGAGAGAATGTGCGGAGAGGATCATTTCATCGTTGTACTGAACATGAGTGATGCACAGTATAATGACTTTGAATTTGGTTATGACCATTATGCAGTTCTTCATGAAGTATTATCTGGTGAGCGAAAAGAGTATGGTGGATATTTTGAGGGATTAAAGGAAGACATCGTGGCAGAAACAACGGGCTATAAGTGGTGGAAGAGAAAGTTTAAGATTACGATTCCGGCACTTGCCGCTATCATTTATAAAGTAGAATTTCTTCCAGAGCCAAAGGAGATACCTCTTCCTATGTTAGATGAGGCATCAATAGATATTGACCGAAAGAGACTTAGAGCAGAGCATGAAAATTGATATTAAACTGGATGTATTTGAAGGTCCTCTGGACCTTCTTCTACATTTAATAGAGAAAAATAAAGTAAGTATATACGACATTCCAATCGTGGAAATCACAAACCAGTACATGGAATACATCCGTGAGATGGAAAAAACCTATTCGATGGAATCAATGAGTGAGTTCCTCGTTATGGCAGCGACCTTATTAAAGATAAAGTCAAAAATGCTGCTTCCACAGCCGGAAAAAGAGGAGGAAGAAGATCCAAGAGAAGAATTAGTCCGCCGTCTTACCGAATACAAAATGTACAAATATGCGGCAGAAGAATTAAAAGACTTAAGTGTAGATGCCCAGAAAGTATTCTTTAAACCGGAAACTGTACCAGAAGAAATCAAGTACTACGAGGAGCCAATCCGCCCGGAAGAAATTGTTGGGGACATCACTTTAGAAAAGTTAAACCAGATATTCCGCATGGTCATGCGCCGGAAAAAGGACAGAGAAGATCCGGTGCGGAGCCATTTCGGAAAGATTCAGAAAGAAAAATATAAAGTAGAAGACCGTATGGATGACATACGCCGTCAGATTCGCGGACTGAAAAAAATAAATTTCCGAACCCTTCTTGATATTCAGCCCGTCAAGGAAATGGTAATCGTAACTTTCCTTGCGGTACTTGAACTGATGAAGGTAGGAGAGATAAAAGTAAATCAGGAACATAACTTTGCGGAGATATACTTAGATTCCTGTGAATAGGGGGTACTGAAGAATTGGAAAAGAGGTATTATGAAAGATAAAGAGAGAATAAAGGGAATTATTGAGGCGATTCTTTTTACGATGGGAGAGTCAGTTGCAATTTCTCGATTATCAGAAGTTCTTGACATAGAAGAAGATACATTAAAAGAACTATTAGAGGAAATGAAAGGCGATTATGCCGGAAAGGATAGAGGAATCTGCCTGATTGAGTTAGATGGGGCGTACCAGATATGTACGAAGATTGAGACTTATGAGTATGTCAAAAAGTTAGTAAGTCAGCCGAAGAAGCGTTCTTTAACAGACGTTATGTTAGAGACACTTTCTATCGTTGCCTATAAACAGCCTGTAACCAAACAGGAAATCGAGGCGATTCGAGGGGTAAAAAGTGACTTCGCGGTAAATAAACTCCTCGAATACCGCCTGATAAAAGAACTTGGCAGACTCGATACAATAGGACATCCAATTGTATTCGGGACGACAGAAGAATTTTTACGCTGCTTTGGCGTATCCTCTATTGAGGAACTTCCGGATATTGATGAAGTACAAAAACAGAACTTTATGGAAGAAGCAATGGAGGAGGTTGCGGCTTCCATAACAGTATAACTTCTGGTTTGTAGAGGTGAATAAGACAGCTGCCAATCTGTACACTGATAAATCTACAAATTATGCGACAATTATATATCAATTATTTTCATTCTGAATCTCTGCCAGAGCCTTTTTAAACTGAAATGAAAATAAAACTGATGTAAAAAGTACCGCAATAATATCCGCAATCGGTTCCGCCATATACACTCCTGTAGTTGGATTGGATACCACATGAGGCATAATATAAATAAGCGGCAGCAGCAATACAAATTTACGAACGACAGCAACAACAATAGAGTTTACTGCTTTTCCAAGTGAAGTAAATGTCATCTGGCAGGCAATCTGAATACCGAACAGGAAGAGACCTCCCAGATAGATTCTAAGCATTGGAGCAGTAAAGTTGATAAGACTCGCATCTGCGGTAAAAATACTTACGAATACTCTTGGAATAAGCTGTACAGCAGCCCAAAGTAATGCAGAATAGCTCAGACAGGTCATCAGGAGCAAACGGAAAGTTTTCTTTACACGATTCGTATTTTTTGCTCCGTAATTATAGCTGGAAATCGGTTGCGCTCCCTGGGCGATTCCCTGAAGCGGCAGCATAGCAAATTGCATTACACTGGTCAAAATCGTCATGGCTCCGACAGCAATATCTCCGCCATAACGAAGAAGAGAGGAATTAAAGCAAACCGTTACAATACTTTCACTTGCCTGCATAATAAAAGCAGCCAGTCCAAGAGTGACACATGGAACAAAAACTTTTGGTTCCAGACGCATATATTTCTTTCTAAGATGAAGATGTGTTTTTTTACCGCAAAGGAAAGAGACAACCCAAATCGTAGAAATTGCCTGTGAAATCACCGTTGCCAGAGCCGCCCCTTTTACACCCATATGAAAAGCAAAAATAAATACAGGGTCTAAAGTAATATTACAAATGGCACCAATAAGAACAGAAACCATAGAAATAGTAGTGAATCCCTGTGCAGTAATAAAAGCATTCATACCAAGTGTTAACTGCACAAACAAGGTGCCAAACGCATAGATATGCATATAGTCTGTGGCATAGCTGATCGTATTTTCACTGGCACCGAATGCGAGCAATAAATCTTTACTCCAAATCAGTAAAATAGCAGTTAAAATAAGAGAAATAACAATCTGGAGAAGAAAACAGTTTCCAAGTATATTTTCTGCCGATTCATTATCCTGCTTTCCCATATAAATAGAAGCTCTTGGAGCACCACCGGAGCTGACTAATGCGGCAAAAGCAGTAACGATCATAATGATTGGCATACAGACTCCCACACCAGTAAGAGCCAGACTGCCATCACTGGGGATATGCCCGATATAGATTCGGTCTACAATGTTGTAGAGCATATTGATGAGCTGCGCGATTACGGTTGGAATCGACAGCTTAAGAAGAAGCTTTCCGATGGGTTCGGCAGCTAAAAAGTTTTTGTTGTCTTGCATAAATATATAGTCTCCTTTTATAAGAATAGGTTCGCACATTTTATTGTAAGCATTTAAAGTGTCGTGAAAAAAGCTACGAATGTGGCTGGGGCATATGATTCATTCTTCTCCTTCCTAAATGGTATTTTTTTGAACTGTATTAAATAATATGATGAATGATAGGGAAAGTCAAGATTCTCCCTTTTTATTGTTATAATATGATGAATGATAAGGAAAATAAAAATAATGAGAAATGGATAGTACTAACAAATAATATTGTGACTTCCATTTTTTTTTACTTTGAATGATTTTTCAAACACACTCTAGGCGTTAAAGCGGTAATGTTTTTCTTGTGTATAGTGGAATATGGGAGTATAATAATAATATTAATATTTTTGTATAAGTTTAAAAGTTTTAATAGGATAATCGGCAAACCAGATGAAAGTCTGGGACGCAAAGCTACAGGGTCTTTAAAATGGCAGCCAGCTGCATGAAATGAGATGCACTGTCTGTTTGGCAGTGTTTTTTATGATATTATTTCATAGACGTAACTATAATAATTTTATAAAGAAGAGAGAAAAAATATGAAAATTAAAAAACTACAAAGTGTATGTCTCATTTTGGCATGTGTAGCAGTAACAGGACTTATAGGATGTGGGGAAACAGATAAGAGACCTGTATAAAGAGGGCTATGATGCAGTCGGTACAGGAAATAATTACCCTTATGTATTGGTAAGTCTAGTAGAACTGGAATATGAAGTATCTTCACAATTCTTCTTTTGAGAAAACAAAGGCGGAACTGGAAGAAAAAGGATGCAGTTATTCTAATGCAGTTCTGATTAGTATTACGTCATTAATCAGATATGATGCCGGTGATAAAGGCAAGGTAATAGAGTATGCGGATAAAATTGATACGTCATCACAGCATCTGTTAGGTATTATTAATGATGTTTTGGATATATGAATGCACATGTTTCAAAACCGGTTGAGATGAAGGTGCTGGAAAAGACGATCAGAAGCATAAAATCCGGCGGGGGGGGGTACCGAACCGCAGGTCATTGAACAGTGACAAATGGAAAGTAACCAGACATAAAAAAATCGAAAAGGATAGTTAGGAATAGAAAGAATATGAAAGGGAAAAGAGTGATTGCAGGCATTCTGCTTGTGGGAATTTTGGCAGTTACCCTGGCAGGGTGTAAAAACACAGATAACACGAAAGAAGAAACAGAAAAGCCTGTTATTACCCTCGGCAGTGACAGTTATCCACCCTACAATTATCTGAATGAGGATGGCGTACCGACGGGCATAGATGTAGAACTTGCTACAGAAGCCTTCAAAAGAATGGGATATCAGGTGGATGTTGTCCAGATTAACTGGGAGAAGAAAAAAGAACTTGTGGAGAGAGGAGAGATTGACTGTATAATGGGCTGCTTTTCCATGGAAGGACGTCTTGATGATTACCGTTGGGCAGGACCATACATAGCAAGCCGTCAGGTAGTTGCCGTAAATAAGAGCAGTGACATCTATAAACTGAGTGATCTGGAAGGAAAGAATCTTGCCGTCCAGTCCACAACCAAACCGGAAGGTATCTTTCTGAAGCGGACGGATGAGAGAATCCCAAAACTGGGGAATCTGATCAGCCTTGGCCACAGAGAACTGATCTATACGTTTCTGGGAAAAGGATATGTAGATGCAGTTGCCGCACATGAAGAATCTGTTGTCCAGTATATGAAAGATTATGATGCAAGCTTCCGTATTCTGGAAGAACCTCTGATGCTCACCGGAATAGGTGTTGCTTTTGCAAAAAATGATGACAGAGGAATCTGTGAGCAGATGGAACAGACACTGGAAGAAATGCGTCAGGATGGCACATCCCTGAAAATTGTTGAAAAATATCTGGATGATCCGGAAAAGTATCTGGAGGTGGATGATCTTGGATATTAAGAGAAAGAAAAACGAAAAACGAATCCAGCTGCTCGGTGGCCTGATTGGAATCTGTGTGGCTGTAGTCTCTCTGTTTTATTTCTTTCATGTAGAAAAAGCGGAGGCAGAGAAAAGAATGGTGGAGATTGTAAACTATGTCAAAGTGCAGTGCTCAACCTACACTCATTACAATGAATCATCGGAATCCAAAAGTCTTCTCCGTGCCATTGAAAGTGCCAGACAGATGAGTACAAATATTAACATGGAAACAGAAAACGGCAGGCAGCTAAGCCGGGATTTCCTGAAAGAAAATCTGCAGACTCTCTGGGTGAATGGCATCATTGTACTGGATACAGAAGGAAAGATAGATTGTGAATACAGTACGGATGAATCTCTGGCAAATGAGATTACAGAGTATCTGCAAAAAGAAATTATCATGGATTTTGTCGGATATGAAGAAAGATCGTATTCAGAACGGATTAACAGGAAAGACGGATCACATATTGACATTGCAGCCTGTGCCAGAAAAGATGCACAGGGTATCGTTGCTGTTTATTATTATACACCTCCGAAATTTGCCAGGAACTATACTCTGACGATACAGAGTCTTTTAAACGGCTATAGCACCCAGAAGGATGGAACGATTATTGTTGCAGACGAGGGAATCATTGTTGCCAGCAATGATGAGAGTTTGTTGGGGCAGAATACGGCTGACAACGAAGTTGTTAAGGCAATGAAGAGGAATACAGACAGTCAGCACATTTATCATTTGAAGAATGAAGGAACCGGATGCTACGG
>ENA-ORTQ01000353-ORTQ01000353.1-human-gut-metagenome-genome-assembly--contig:-NODE-353-length-60299-cov-6.533298_pt1 | contig 60299 bp, 50 predicted proteins | sample MGYA00241912_ERZ509188 | MGnify/ENA primary metagenome ERZ509188 (study PRJEB26280, sample SAMEA2338849) | human gut metagenome | biome: human gut; feature: human-associated habitat; material: faeces...
TGTTATAAGACTTTGACTTAGCCTTGAATCCGCTCATATTCGAGGGATTTGTGTTTACACTCAGCGTTGCCGAGTTAGCGCTGTAAGCTGTAGATTTGCCCTCAGTCTTATACGCTTTAATTCTGTACTTATAAGTTTTACTTGCAGAAAGCTTTGTAACTTTGCATACCAGCGTATTATTACTTGTGATCTTGGCAAGCTGGGCCCATGTCTTGCCGTTGTAAGCTTCTATAATGTAACCGCTTGCGTTTGAATTCTTGTTCCACTGTAATGTGATACTTGTGCTGTCCTTGGTCTTGACCTTGAAACCACTGACTGTTGAAAGCGTGAGCTTAGCTGTATATTTCACCTTACTGCTTTCTCCACATACCGAACACTTGTGAAGTGTATAGCCCTGTGCAGTGTAGGTTGGCTTGACTACAGTGTCAACGTACTTATGACCAAGCGGTGCCGTTACACATTCTTCCGATGTTCCGCAACCGTTAAGGCATTGTCTTACTTTGTAACCTGATTCAGTACAATTTGCCTCTTTCTTTATTATCCATTCGCCGAATTTATGGTCATTTGTCTTCGGTATTGCGGTCAGATCCGCTCTCTCATCACAACGTGTACAGTGGTGCGACTTTAAACCGCCATTTTTACAGGTAGCAGATACATCAATTGTCCATTCGGTTGAATAATCGTGACCGAGCGCATCAATCACTTCTTTTTCACTTGTTCCGCAACCGCCAAGGCAATATCTTATACGTTCTCCTTCTTCTGTGCAGGTTGCTGCCCTGAGTGTCTGCCAGTCGCCGTATATATGTTCACCTGTTGACGGAATGCTGATGATATCTGTTCTTGCGTCACAGCGTGTGCAATGACGTGATTTTTCGCCCGAGTTCTTGCAGTCTGCAGGCTTATCAACAGTCCATTCTGCCGAGTAATTGTGACCGAGCTTTTCAATAACGCCGTTTTCGACAGCTCCGCACTTTTTGCATACTCTGTGCTTTGCACCGTCTTTCGTGCAAGTTGCGGCTGTATCTGTTATCCAGTCGCCGTATGTATGTTTACCTGTTGCCGGAATACTCTTTATATCCGTTCTTGCGTTGCAACGTGTGCAGTGACGTGATTCTTCGCCCGAGTTCTTGCAGTCTGCAGGCTTATCAACAGTCCATTCTGCCGAGTAATTGTGACCGAGCTTTTCAATAACGCCGTTTTCGACAGCTCCGCACTTTTTGCATACTCTGTGCTTTGCACCGTCTTTCGTGCAAGTTGCGGCTGTATCTGTTATCCAGTCGCCGTATGTATGCTCAGCGCATTCTGCATTAACAGCATAAGCCTTAATCATCAGATTATTTTTTCCGCTGTCGGTGCAATCGAACCATCCGTACGAAGGATTATATGTATAGAAGCTCTCGCCTTTATTTGCTTTGAGTGAGTATGTAAGGCCGTTCATACTGTAGCCGTATTCACTGTAAATTCTGACCGTGCCGGAATCCTTAGTTATTTTTGCTACTATTGCGAAAGATTCTCCCTTCTTCACCTTTACGGGAGTATCAAACTTCAGCGAATAATAACCCTCGTACTTGACGTTGCTCATTGTGGCAACGGCGGATTTTGTGCCTGAAGTGGGATCGCTTGCATTCTTTAAGCCTGTATACACACTAAGCTCGATGTTATTTCCTGCGGAAGTATAGGCTGCAGCTCCCGTAACATACGAATCTTCATCTGCGGTGAACACATTCGCACCGTATATATCAGGTCTGGAATAGCCGAATGAGCCTACGCTGTTTCCGCCGTCATAGCTGTAACGGGTATCAAAGTAATCATCAGCGCCATCAACCGTAAAGTCATAGGCAATGCCGACACCGCTTATCGACTTATCATAATACGACAGCCAGAAATATCCGTTATCTCTTGAATAATCTCCCCAGCTGTTCTTGATGAGCCATGCACCGTCACCGGCAGGAGCAGTCTTAAATGCAGACGCAGGTATACTGTCATCCCATCCAACAACCGTTACAGCATGATTTGAAGTTTTTTCATTAGGATTATAATAGTAACTGCTTCCATCCTCTCCGAACTTATTATCTGTATAGTTTTCGTTGTAACTCAATGAAGCGGCACCGTAATCCATAATAAGCTGTTTAAACTCATCGTTGTCGCTGTTGTTGTTGATATGAGCCTGGAACACTCCCGTGATTTTTGCAACAGAAGAATTTCTTACCTCATAATACTCAGATTCGGTAAAATTCTTATTAACGATACTCGGCGTATTGTCCTCGCTGTAAGGATAATCACTGTTTTCATTGTAAGGTCCTATGCCGTTCATCAGGCCAAGACCCGCAGCCCATACATTGCCGCCGGCAGTTAAATATTCCGTATTTGATGAAGCGGTATATTTGGCATAATCGCCCGATGAATTAAGCTTACCGTAAACAGACGGATGACTTATCATATATGAAAACAGATTTTCGGATAAATCGAGCGTATCGGCTTTATATTTATCGGGGAACTCCTTTATAAGTGAAGCCTCACTGATCGCCGTGGAAGAAAACGCCCAGCATATTCCCCATTGTCCCTGATTCTTTACAGGAGTTATATAACCCTGTTCAACAGAACTGTATTTTGCGGGTGCCGCATATACAGACAGCGACATTGCGCTTGCGGTTATAGCAAGGGCGGTCGTAAACGCCATTGCCCGCATCAATTTATTGTTCATATGTTACCTCCCGAATTGTTGTACAATTCTCAAGTTCAAACGTGCCGTGATAAATGAATGTATTCTTCACGCCATTTTACAGTCTTATTATACCATAGAACAATGTGACAGTCAATTGATAAAACGATGAATTTTAAAAGGCGCTTTTGCACAATTTATATAAAATTTAATTTTTTTGCCGAAAAGGGCTTGTATATTTTAGCTAAATATGATACAATTAACTCAAGTCAAAAGGGTATGACCCCTCAGACCCTTGCAAACGGTTTCGCTTGCAAATAAAGTTCAAGGCGTTTATCGCCCCGAAAGGAATGACAGTTATATGACAGTAAACATTACAGCGAAGAAGATTCAGGTAACACAGGCGTTCTCAGATTACGCAACAAAGAAGATTGAAGCTAAGCTTGATCGTTTCTTCTCAGGTGACGCTGACTGCAAGGTAACACTTTCCGAGCAGAAAAATATGATAACGTGCGAAATTACAGTCCGCACAGCAGGACTTATATTCCGTTCAGAGCAGAAAGCGGCAGACAAGAACGACGCATTTGATGCCTGCATAGACCGTATTATAAGACAGATCCGTAAAAACAAGACAAGAGTTGAAAAACAGCTTCACAGCTCATTCAAGGGCGGATTTGACGATGTTGTTGAAGAACAGGCTGATTTTGAAGTCGTTAAACATAAAAAGTTCAATCTCCGTCCTATGTCAGAGGAAGAGGCTATCCTCCAGATGAATATGCTTGAGCATACATTCTTTATGTTCAAGAATGCCCGGACAGGCGAGATCAATGTAGTTTATAAGCGTGACGACGGCAACTATGCGGTTCTCGAGCCCTCAGAAGTCTGATAACGATATAAAAAAGTAAACAACTGAACATAACTGCCGTGCAGTGAAAGCTGTACGGCAGTACTTTTATAAATAATAAGGAGCAATATGAAAAAAATCAGATGGGGTATTATGGCTACCGGAAAAATCGCCGTTAAGCTTGCAGAGGCAATAAACTACAGTGAAAATTCCGTGCTTCATGCGGTAGCGTCAAGAAGCGAAGATAAAGCCGGAGCATTTGCAGAAAAGTACGGTGCGGTAAAGCATTACGGCAGTTACGAACAGCTTGCAGATGATACGGATGTTGATATTATCTACATAGCAACACCTATGGCACAGCATTACGAAAACGCAAAAATGTGTATCGAAAAAAGGAAAAACGTACTTTGCGAAAAGACAATAACGCTTAACTGCAAACAGCTTGACGAGCTTATCGCACTTGCCCAAAAACACAACGTATTCTTTATGGAAGCTATGTGGATGAAGTTTATTCCTGCGTTCAGGCAGGCAAAGGAATGGGTAGCCTCCGGACGAATCGGTGACATAAAGCTTGTCCGTGCCGATCTGTCGTCATTTTGCCCGTATGACCCGGACGACAGGCTTTATGCAAATTCTCTCGGCGGCGGTTCTCTTCTTGATCTTGGCGTATATCCGCTGACATTTGCCTGTGATTTCCTCGGATATAAACCGAAAGAGATCATTACAAGCGCATACATCGGTAAAAGCAATGTCGACTATGACGCTTCCCTGCTGCTGAGATACGATAACGGAAGCTTTGCCGACTCGCATATCGGTTTTGATTTTCTTAAAGACAATTCCGCCTGCATAATCGGCGACAAAGGCAGAATAGTTTTCGGCAACTGGTTCTTCTGCACTTGCTCGGTAAAGCTGTATGATGAGCTTGGCAACCTTGTTGCTGAGCCTGCTATTACTCACGATTGCAACGGCTATGAATATGAGGTGCGTGAGGTGGAACGCTGTCTTGACGAAAACAAAAAGCAGAGTGATATAAATCCGCTGTGGCAGACAAGAGCCGTCCTTGAAATTATGGACAATTGCCGCAAACAATGGAACTTGAAATTTGACGGAGAATAAAAGCATACCCCTTGCAGTAAATTTGCAAGGGGTATTTGTCAGTTTACCTTTATCTTGTCAAGCACCTCTCCGACCTTATCGTGTATGGCAAGGTCTGCCCTGCTGTCATAAGGAGTGGCAGACATATTTATAAGCACCAGATTTCTGCCGCCGAAATAACGTATAAATCCCGCCGCAGGATACACTGTGAGCGAAGTTCCGCCGATAATCAGCGTGTCGCATTGCTCTATAGCAGAGAGCGCACCGGTTACCGTCCTGTCGTCAAGATTTTCGCCGTACAGCACAACATCGGGCTTGATTATTCCGCCGCATTCGCAATGAGATATTCCCTCGCTGTGGAGCATATATTCCGCACTGTAGCTTTTTCCGCACTTAAGGCAGTAGTTTCTGTGAACACTTCCGTGCAGTTCATAAACCGTTTTGCTTCCTGCCGCCGTATGAAGCCCGTCAATATTCTGCGTTATAACCGCTGCCAGCTTTCCTGCCCTTTCAAGCTCAGCCAGCTTCAGATGTGCTTTGTTCGGCTTTGCGTCAAGGCACAGCATTTTCTCACGGTAAAATTCAAAGTATTTCCCGGTATGCTCAAAGAAATATTCGTGGCTTAAAAGCTCTTCGGGAGGTACATCGTACTTCTGATTATACAACCCGTCGGGTGAACGGAAGTCGGGTATCCCGCTTTCTGTAGACACTCCCGCACCGCCGAAAAACACTATAGATCTGCTCTCATCAACAATCTGCTGCAACGTTTTCATAAAAAAGACCCTCTTTCAGATTTCCTCGCCGTTATCATGGCAGAAATGACACTCTCCGCAAAGCTCGCCGTGTCCGTATATCTCTTTTATTATACTCCAGTTGTCAAGCATTTTCTTTGCCACCGCAGGATCGTACATAAGTCCGATATTCTTTTCTATTTCATTTTTGACTATATCAAGCGGAAGCGCTTTTCTGTAGGCTCTTGCCGATGCCATTGCATCAATCGAATCACACACGGCAATTATCCTTGAGCCTACAGGTATCTCTTTCTGCTTTGCACCGAACGGGTAGCCCTTTCCGTCATATCTTTCGTGGTGATGAAGTATTATTGCGGATATTCTCGAAAAGCTGGGCGACTTTGACAGTATATCCGCTCCTATCTGCGGATGCTGTTTCATCAGCGCCCATTCTTCATCGTCAAGTCTGCCCGGCTTCAGCAATATGGAATCGGGTATTCCGATTTTTCCTATATCGTGCAGGTGAGCGGCTATATGTATTTCCTGTATTTCATCATCTGCAAGTCCCAGCATTTTTGCAAGGACCGTAGCCGTATCGCTGACCCTCCTCGAATGATCTCCCGTATACGGATCTCTCGCATCAAGCGCAGACGATATACACTCCACAAACTCGTGATATAATTTGTTGTCCGATGTAATTATACTGTTGGCGTCGATAATTTTCGGTTGTTCCTGCTCCACTCTGACATTCCTCTTTTCTTTCCCGTAACCGCCGTATGTAAGTTAGTTTAAGACAACCGTGATATAAAAACCAAATCGTTACACATTTTCTGCGGCAACGTGTTTTTCTTTTATATGCTTTTTCAGCTTGTCAAACGATTCGGAGCTTATATCGTGTTCAAGCTTGCAGGCATCTTCTGCAGCTGTTTTTTCGTCTACGCCTATACCGATAAGCCAGTCGGTAAGCACTCTGTGACGTTCGTATATACGTTGTGCAATCTCTTCACCGGGTTCGGTAAGTGTTATATATCCGTCCCTGTCAACCTCTATAAAACCTCCGTTGCGCAATATGCTCATAGCACGGCTGACGCTCGGCTTTGAAAGCTCCATTTCGTGTACTATGTCAATAGAACGTACATCTATTCCTCTGTCACGCAGAATGAGGATTGTTTCGAGATAATTTTCACCGGATTCGTGAATATCGGGCATTCAAGCACCACCTTTTCAATTGGTTATTTCTGTCGGTTAGTCACCGCTTATTCGTTGTTGTTATTATAGCATTAAATTAAGTGGCTGTCAAGCCACAGTGGCGGTACGCCACTGTTTTGCACAGCAAAACTATTTAATGCTAAAACGTTCTCGGACAGGTGCGTATGCACCTCCGCATTTTTATGCGGTAAATCATCGTCAGATGATTTTAGTCCGAGGTTGTTATAACACGATTTTAATGTGCCGTCAAGGCACATTGCGGCAATTTGCCGCAAGTTTTGCCTTTGGCAAAACAAAAACCGCACCGACAAATGCTCGGTGGTCGTAAAACAGTAATATGTGAATTTCTTGGAACAGGCATGATTTCGGTCATGCCTGTTCTGCTTTTATCAGTTCATCCACGGGAATGTAGCCAACAAGGTCATATTCGATATGTACCCTCTGTTTGCGTTTTCTGCCGGACTTGTCCGGTGCCTCCACATAAACAGCCTTTACAAGCTCTCTGAGAGCGTATGGCGTAAATTCCGTGAGGTCAGTGTATCTGCGTACCCTCTGAATAAACTGCTCAAGGTTTTCTATCTGTCGTTCCTGTACTTCGACTTCTTTTTGCAGATTTACGATTTCAGCTTTAAGCTGCGCCTGTTCGTCCTCGTAGGTCTTGCTCATCATGGCAAAGCGTTCATCGTTCAGCTTGCCCTTGGCGTTGTCCTCGTAGATTTTTATAAACAGGCGGTCAAGCTCCCCTATACGCTTTTCTGCCTGTGACAGACGCTTCTTATATACTCTTATGGTTTCCTCGCTTTGCAGACGGAGTTTTTGCTCCATTTCCACCCTAAAATGTGCTTCATATCGGGTAACATACGAGATGACTTCTTTTATGTGTTTCCAGACCACATCCTCCAAGACCACAGCACGAATGTAATGACTGCCGCACTTATCCTTGTTGGCTCGATGGGTGGAACAGATGAAAAAGTCCTGTCGCTTTTCAAAATAGTTGGTGGTAGAATAGTAGAGCTTCTGCTTGCAATCAGCACAGAATACCAAACCTGAAAACGGACTGCTCTTGCCTGTTGCCGTTCTCCTGTGTCGCTGCTTACGAATCTCCTGCACCTTGTCAAAGACTTCCTGCTCGATAATGGCGGGATGGGTGTTGTAGAAAATCGCTCGATTTTCTTCGGGGGTCTCCCTCTGCTTCTTATCCCAAATGGAGTTGGTGTAGGTCTTGAAGTTGACCGTTGCACCGATATACTCTTTTCGTTCAAGAATATTGACCACGGTGCTTTCGCTCCAGCGGTAAGGATTCTCCGGCTCGGTGTTTGGTGTTTTCACACCTTGCTTATTTTTGTATGCGGTAGGTGTGAGTACCTTGTCCTTTTCAAGCTGGTCTGCAATTTGGCTCGGTCCTCGTCCGTTCATGCTGAGCATGAAAATCTTTTTGACCACCTGTGCAGCTTCTTCGTCGATAATCCATTCTTTCGGGTTATCTGGATTCTTCATGTAGCCATACGGCACATGAACGGTCAATCTTTCGCCACGCTCACCCTTTGCCTTTTGCACCGCACGAATCTTTCGGCTCGTGTCCTTGGCGAAAAATTCGTTAAACCAGTTTTTGATACCGGCAATATCGCTGTCGGTGCTGTTGGGGTTGGTGCTGTCAAAATGGTCGTTGATGGCAATGTAGCGAACATTGTTTTGAGGGAAAGTGTAGTTGATGTACAGTCCCGTCAATGCGGAGTTACGACCAAGTCTTGAAAGGTCTTTCGTGATGACCGTACCCACATGACCGGCTTCGATTTCATCAAGCATTTTCTGAAAACCCGGGCGGTCATAGGTCACACCACTGTATCCGTCATCAATAAAAAATGTCGGCTGGGGGAAGCGGTGATCTCGTGCGTATTGGAGTAACATAGCCTTTTGATTCTGGATGGAATTCGACAAATCTTCTTTGCCGTTTTTCTTTTCATCCTTGGTGTCCTCTACGGACAATCTGCAATAGAGCGCTGTGATTTTGTCGGTTGCCCTTAACATTTCGTTATCCTCCTTCGGTTGGGCAACTGTCTGTACAGGATTGGAATTTGTACTTATATCAAAAGAGGTGTCGCTGTTCATTCGCCATCCTCCGTGATATCAGATTCATCATCGGCAGCGTTCTGCTCCATAATGCGTTTGAGTTTCTTATCGAGAGTTTCCGTACCCTCGTAGCTGCCTGTTACTGTATATTCTGTGCCGCCGATGTTCTCAACAATTTTCACATCGGGCAGCCAGAACGCAGAAAGATTTTTGACTACGATGTTGCCATTCTCGTCAAATGAGAAATTGCGCTTGGGTGCATCATCGGGACGAGGCTCGATCTTTGCATACGGGTCGGGATTGGAGAAATAGTATTCGGGGATTTCCTCATCATACTCTCCACTTGCAATCTGTTCTTGAAAAATCATTTCATCTATTTCATCGGGAGTAAGCTCACGAGCTTCTTCCTCTTTGCGTTTTTCATCCATCGTGTCGAACCTCCTTTTCATTCATTTGCTTCGATTCGTTTCTTTCAAATATCGTGGGGTAGCAAAACGGACAGCCGCTGTCAATGGTCAAGATGAACGGCTTCGCCGCCATTGACAGCGTCCATCCGTTTCGCTTTTGGGTAGACAAGGCGGCGGTTGCCGCCGATTTCCATTTAGGAAATGGCACTTGCTATTATGGGGAATGATGAATAGCAAGCACATCAGGTGTACATACACTCTGCGATTTCAGACTTGGCAAGCAGGGCACGGCGGTACCCACTTTGCACACTTGCCAGTATGTCGCAACATACTTGGCAAGCAGTGCACGTGTGGACACACTCGTGCTTTTTGCAAATTTCAGCGCCGCTGCCTTTTGCAAAAACTTGTTGGGCAACATCCCAAACCCTTCAACGATTTTTTCAAAATCGGCTGCGCTCCTTCGGAGCTGAATATCACTTTATCTTAGAAAGTGATGTGAGAATTTTTCGGATTCCCTCGTAGATTTCCTCCTGGTTCTTTTTGATTTCTTCAATATCTGCTTCGTAAATATTGCCGGTGGAATTGACACGCTTGGCAATTTGGTTTTCGCTGTTGGCGATCCTTTTCATCTTGGAAGTCAGCTCACGGAGTTCGGGCAAATCCAAATTTACAACATATCCGTCGAGTATCATTTTGCGAATATAGGCGCTCATGTTGTCCGTTCCCATCTGTGCCATCTTCTGTCTTATCAGTTCATATTCCTTGTCATTCACAAAGAATTTTATCTGCTTCGGACGAAGCCTGTTTCTGTTATCTGGCATATTTCCTCACCACATTAATCTAAAAAAGTAAAACCTATTATAAGCCAAAATGAATCATCCATTTGTTTTCGCTATATGCTTTTTCTGCCAGTTTTGCAAGTTCAGATAACCCAGCTCTGTCTTTTACTGCATTGATAAACAGCTTAATTGAGGTAGGTGGAATAAGCGTTATACCACAATATGCAATGCCCTTACCTTTAACATCAAGCGAATGCCAATAGAAATCTATATCTGTAAGATTTGCATCGACACATTCTATGTATTCATCATCAATAGAGATGCAGTTATATTTATCTGGTTCATATTCATCATACCTTTTCCCTTTTTGTGGGGTATCAAGCATAATTCCAAATTCATGTTTTGCCAAGTTAGCACCACCTGTCAAATCCTTATTTTTCAAATAACTATCTTTTTATCTTCCTTAAAACACGATGATAAGTAGGAGAATTTGGTGCTGGAGTTGTGACCGGAACCAGAAGTCCATCTCTGATGAACTGTTCCACACGCAAAGCAATCCACCCATCCCCGATTCCTAATTGATATTTTCCAAGAACCTGCCCGACAAGGATTCCTTCTTTGAATTCATCCTCCAAAGTACTCAACTCTTGAAGAATAAATGTATCATACAGAGTATCCGGAACGCTGACCAGTTTGCCATTTATGGCAGCTCGAAGGAGAGAATTTTCCTGCTGAAGTTCTTTCCAACGATTTGCCAAGCTACGAAGATGATTTGTGGGCAATTTCTTTCCCTGTAATGCCATTCTTCCTAAGTGATAGGGTTCAACCTCGCCCCAGCCGTTATACTGGATGATACTCCCGTCCGCCCTTGTTTCCCACTTTGGAAGTTCCACAAGGGTAACATCCAGTTTTTCCAACCCGATTGGTCGTAGCTGCTCCATAAGCCAATACAGGCCACACACATCATCTGGTTCTCGCCCAACCCACACACGAATGGACACTCCATTTTGAATTTGTTCCAGTAGTGTGGCATAACTCTTGCGAGATGTGTCGAGTAGTTCGGCTACAATGTCAGAAGCCGTACTGGGGTGGATACTCATCAGCAGAGATAATGCTGACTCTCGCTCCAAACCAATTCCAGTCTCGGTAATTTTGCCCACCGACAAAGCCAACGGAAGATTGATGATGTTCTTCCGATTCCCCTCTAACGGAACAGAGTTCTCCCAACCGAAACGCTCTCGTTCTTCTGCTTGGCGCTGAAATTTTTCTATTTCTTCTTGTGTAATCGTTCCATCATCGTTAGTGATAATTACGCTGGTGGCACCACCCAAATATCCCTTATGTCCAATCGCAACCGCCATAGTTCCTGCGGCACTATCACTAAATACTACTTCCAACATATACGGTTCACCTCTTAGGAAAGTTCTGATTTATTCATCTGATTAAGAATTGAACTCCATTCTCCATTTTGATGACATCGCTCAATGTGTGTCCACACATTATTATACACGATTGCTGTTGTTTCTTCAAGACAGTTCGCAAAATTCATCCCAATTAAAGTGTAAACATTTTGAAAACACGCCCCAAGATAACTTGGGGCGTGAGAAAATCAATCAAGCGGTTTGTATTCAGTTACTGCCTTTAGATAGGCTTCTGGATTACCATTGAGTATCAAATTGGCGTATGCAATAGGGTCATTGTAGATAAGATAGTCAAGCTCTAACCGCTGATACATATTGTCTGCGATCTCATTTTCAACAGCGGTGCAGTTAATGGCAACCATGCTACCATCGTTGAATTTCAGCTCCACGCAGCCGCTATCCATATTGAACGCACAAGACAATAACTTTTTCATCTATCGTACCTCCATTCATATTTGGTGTGTACACACATTATAACAGGGAATAGCCTCCTTTTTCAATAGGCTCACCGAAATTTATCGCATTAAAGCGTATCTTTTTTGTGAACAGAGGACGCTTTGAGACTTTTAAGGCTTGATGTACGCATTTAGAGGGGTAAAAACCAAGCGTTTGCAAGCACTTTTTTGCTCGATTCTGACAGGGGTAATATGATTTCATGTCTGCATAGAAAAATGGGGGGCTAAATGCGTTACAAGCACACATTTAGGCCCCGTAAAGAAACAACGGCACTCAGCCGAAACTGAATGCCGTGTGTTCGTTTGTTTTCCAACTCTGTCAGACAGATGCCGTAATGTAGTGATTTTTTTTAGAATTACTGTCTTACGAGCACACGTCTAAAGCCGGTGCGGTACAAATTGTAGAAAAAGTCTGTTTTTGAAATAAACTTCTGATTTATTATCCCTATCCCCAAACCCCTTTCCCAAGGAAAGGGGCTGAATGTGGGGCTGCCGCCCTCACCCCGCTTGGGGCTACGCCCCAAACCCCATTTTTAAAAATTATGTAGGTTTTTCGACAATCTGCACAGCGGCAATTTACCGCAAGTTTTGCCTTTGGCAAAACAAAAACCGCACCGGCAAAAGCCGATGCGGTAAGCATAACTATGATATTATCAGACCTTAGCGATAACCTCGACTTCAGCAAGCACACCCTTGGGCAGTGCCTTTACAGCAACGCATGAACGTGCAGGCTTTGATGTGAAGTACTGACCGTACACCTCGTTGAACTTTGCAAAGTCGCCCATGTCGGCTAAGAAGCAGGTCGTCTTGATAACATTTTCAAAACTCGTGCCTGCCTGCTTTAAAACCTCGCCTAAATTCCTGCATATCTGATGTGTCTGACCCTCGATGTCCTTCGCCTCAACCTCAGATGTCGCAGGATTGATTGCGATCTGACCTGATGTGTAAAGTACACCTGCGTGAACTATTGCCTGTGAATAAGGACCGATTGCGGCAGGCGCCTTGTCTGTATGAATCTTTTCCATTGTCATTACCTTCCTTTGATTTATTACTCGATGCTGTAGCCTGCATCGGTAAGCGCTTTTCTTATCTGAGCGATATGCTCATAGTTTCTTGTTTCAAGCTCAACACGCAGATAGCAGCCGTTGACATCTTCACCCTCGTTTGCACGCTCGTGGTGAACGGATATAACGTTACCGCCGAGGTCTGCGATTATCTGCGATACACCCTTGAGCTGACCGGGCTTGTCGATAAGTGCGATATTAAGCTGGCAGGTACGTCCGGACTTTATAAGACCTCTCTTGATCACTCTTGAAAGAATCGTTACATCAATATTACCGCCGGATACAAGGCATACGACCTTCTTGCCCTTTACGGGAACCTTGTTGAACATTACTGCCGCAACGGGAACTGCGCCTGCACCCTCGGCTATCAGCTTGTGCTTTTCGATAAGAGTAAGTATTGCCGTTGAGATCTCATCATCTGTAACAGTTACTATATCGTCAACATACTTTCTGCAAAGCTCGAATGTATTAGAACCGGGCTCCTTTACTGCGATACCGTCTGCTATGGTGGAAACGTGGTCAAGGCACTCTATCTTGCCGTCCTTGACAGATGTCTGCATACTGGGTGCGCCTGCCGCCTGAACACCGTAAATCTTTATATCGGGTTTTAATGACTTCATCGTGAATGCAACGCCCGAAATAAGTCCGCCGCCGCCGATAGGCACTACAACAGCGTCAATATCGTCAAGCTGTTCAAGCAGTTCAAGACCTATCGTTCCCTGTCCTGCGATTACATCCTCATCGTTGAACGGGTGAATAAATGTATAGCCGTGTTCATCACGGAGCTGTAAAGCCTTGTTGTATGCATCGTCATATACACCCTCGACAAGACATATCTCCGCACCGTAGCTTCTTGTAGCCTCGACCTTTGAAATCGGAGCGCCGTCCGGCAGACATATTATCGACTTGATGCCGCTTCTCTGTGCCGCAAGAGCAACGCCCTGTGCGTGGTTACCTGCACTGCACGCAATAACGCCGTGCTTCTTCTCTTCTTCTGTAAGTGTGGAGATCTTGTAGTATGCGCCTCTTACCTTGAACGAACCTGTTACCTGTAAATTTTCCGTCTTGAGATAAACATCCGCATCGGGATTTATCTGGGGAGCGTGGATAAGGTCGGTAGGTCTGATTACCTCTTTCAGTTTAAAAGCCGCATGATAAACCTTGTCTAAAGTCAACATCTTTCTTCTTTCCTTTCCTGTCTTTGCTTTATAAATGATTCTGCGATTTCAATGATACAAAGCACTTTCCGGTAGCTGATAAAATAAAAAAGCCCCGCCTTATGAAACTTAACGTTTCAAGAGGCGAAGGCTTGAAGTCTCCGTGTTACCACTCTTATTGCCCGTGAATAACGAGCCGCTCTGTACATATCCGTCAATATGCTACTCTGTAACGGGAGTACCCGTACAGGCTTACTGCTGTTTCTGCCTGTCTGCTCAGAGGTGATTATCTTTTGCGGTATTACCTGCCGTTTCACACCTCCAACGGCTCTCTGTGAGGCTTTTCCCGCCGACTTCCTCGTCAACGCATTCTTGTTATCGTTTTAGAGTATAGCACTGTTTTTGCGATTTGTCAACACTAATTTTCAAAAAAATCGCTTACACGTTTACGCAAAATAATTATCAAACGCTTTAACGCCGATGTCAATCTGCTTTTCCGCAAACTTTGCCGCATCATCGTCATTTTTGCTTGTATCGTCTGTTTCGCCAAGTATCATAAAGCAGTAATAACCGTCCTTTTCGAGTATCTTGCCGGCGTTCACCTTCGCAACGTTTACGGGATACTGCATCTGCTGTTCCTTCATAACAAGCAGTGCGTCCTCAAGCGCACGCTTTACATCGGCTTCCTTACCCTTTTTCGGCTTTACTATTACAAGCCTGTCGGGGTGGAAACCTATTAACGGCGCTTCCGCTACAACCTCATCATACATATCCTTTTTAAGCCCGAACTCGCTTTCAAGCATTTCCGTATCCATAGCCTGATCCGGCAGATAGTTGTCACCGTATGCCTTTGCGACAGCGTCCCTCAGACCCTTTGCGGACAGTGTGCTGTTTTTATCATTATTTTCCGGACTGCTTATATCTCCCGACGAGCTTCCGGCGCTTTCCTGAGCCGAAGTCGAAAGACCCGGTGCAGCAGATGACGCATTACTCTCACTGCCTGATGTGCAGGCGGATAAAATTACGGATACAGCGGCAATCGCCGCAACCGCAGATATGATATACCTGTACTTCTTCATTTTCCTGTTCATTGGAACCCTCCTTTTACAATTTTATATTTGGATTATATTATTGCCGTGTGAAATCGGCATTATACCTATGTAGAATTTATATGAAAATTTCGGAAAAGTCTATAGACATTTCCTGACGCAAATGTTATAATTGAATCATCAAAATAACCAATTTTCACACAGAAAGGAATAGTAAAATGCACAATATTGATAAACTTATTTCTGAAATGACGCTTGAAGAAAAAGCAGGTCTTTGCTCGGGTGCGGATTTCTGGCACACGAAAAAAGTTGACCGCCTTGGAATTCCCGATGTTATGGTAAGCGACGGCCCTCACGGACTTCGCAAACAGGATATTGATACCGTTGACCCTAACGAAAGCATTAAAGCAGTATGCTTCCCTGCCGCTTGTGCTACCGCCTGCAGCTTTGACCGTGAGCTTATGCTGTCGATGGGCGAAACGCTCGGTGAAGAATGCCGTGCAGAAGACGTATCCGTACTGCTCGGTCCTGCCGTAAACATAAAGCGTTCGCCTCTTTGCGGAAGAAACTTTGAATACATTTCCGAAGACCCTTATCTGGCAGGCGAGCTTTCGGCTGCTTATATAAACGGTGTCCAGAGCAAGAATGTCGGCACATCTATAAAGCACTTTGCCGCAAACAGTCAGGAAACCCGCCGTATGACCTGCTCTTCCGATATGGACGAGCGTACATTGCGCGAGATATACTTCCCCGCTTTTGAAACAGCGGTAAAGAAGGCTCAACCGTGGACAGTCATGTGCTCATATAACCTTATAAATGGTGAATACTCATCGGAAAATGATAATCTTCTGAATAAAGTACTTCGTGACGAATGGGGCTTCAAGGGCTATGTAATGTCCGACTGGGGAGCGGTAAACGACCGTGTCAAAGGTCTTGCCGCAGGACTTGATCTTGAAATGCCTTCAAGCAACGGCTTGAACGATGCAAAGATCGTCGAGGCGGTAAAGAACGGCACACTTGACGAAAAGGTGCTTGACACAGCCGTAAAGCGTATACTTGAGCAGGTTTACCGCTACCGTGACGTAAAGGGCGGAGAGCATACATTTGACCGTGGTATAGACCACAAAAAAGCGGCAGAAATTGCCAAGGAATGTATGGTTCTTCTTAAAAACGACGGCGCTTTGCCCCTGCCCCACAGCAACGCCAAGATAGCGTTTATCGGTGCTTTTGCGAAAGATCCCAGAATACAGGGCGGCGGCAGTTCGCACATTAATACGAGAAACATTTCAAACGCACTTGACAGCGCCGCAAAATATTCCGACGTTTCCTATGCCGAAGGATATGAGCGTGAATCAAACGATACAAACCCTGCACTCCTTGAGGAGGCTGTACAGCTTGCCGCAGACAGTGATGTTGCGGTAATTTTCGCAGGACTTCCCGACAGCTTTGAATCGGAAGGCTATGACAGACAGCATATGCGTATGCCCGACTGCCAGAACGAATTGATTGACGAAATCTGCAAGGTGCAAGAAAACGTAATAGTTGTACTGCACAACGGCTCTCCCGTTGAAATGCCGTGGAACGATAAGGTAAGCGCAGTTCTTGAGGTTTATCTCTGCGGCGAGGCTACAGGCGAAGCTACTGCGGATATACTTTTCGGCAAGGCAAACCCCTGCGGAAAGCTCGCAGAAACAATACCGATGAAATTATCCGATACTCCATGCTACCTCACCTTCCCCGGCGACCGCCACGCAGAATATAACGAGGGTGTATTCGTAGGCTACAGATACTACGATAAAAAGGAAATGGCAGTACGCTATCCTTTCGGTCACGGCTTATCCTATACCACATTTGAATATTCCGATATAAAGCTCTCCGACACCGCAGTAGGCGATGACGATATTCTCACAGTAAATGCGGTTATCACGAATACCGGCAACTGTGCCGGCAAGGAAATCGTACAGCTTTATGTAGCGGATAAATCGGGCTTTGCTGTTCGTCCCGAAAAGGAACTTAAAGATTTCATCAAGATCGAGCTTCAGCCCGGAGAAAGCAAGACGGTCACATTCAGGCTCGACAAGAGGGCGTTCAGCTACTATAACGAGGAGCTTGGCGATTGGTACGCACCTAACGGCAAGTATGATATAATGATAGCAAGCTCGTCCCGTGATATAAGACTTACGGCCGAGGTTACGCACAAAACAGCGGTAAAGCTCCCGTTTGTCGCAACTGAAAACACGGTATTCGGCGAGTTTATGGACTATGCCGAAGGCAAGGCTACTCTTGACCTGCTCTTCAGCAAGGTTGCAAAGGGTCTGCTCGGCGGAGATCACTTTGAGCCTGAGGCTGTACGCAGTATGATTGGCAGTATGCCGCTCCGTCAGATACGCTCATTCGGCGGTATCAGCGATGAGCTTTTACAGCAGGCGGTCGATATGCTGAATAAGGACTTCGGCGGATTTAAGGCGCAGATGTAAATAATATTTGATCACCATTTAGTGCAAGCAGATTGCTACTGAATGGTGATTTTTTTGAAATTTAAAGTAGATTTTTCAATATAAATAGTGTATAATTATATCGGAATTACTCGAAAGAAAGGAAATATATACGATGTCGGAGATAACCAATCAACTTATATCACCGATGAAATTGCAAATAGACGATATTGAAAAATATCCGCCTGAATGTAATAATACCGATGATGCAAATAAACCGAAAACGATAGAATTTGAAGTTCTATCACCTGTCGATATAACAGACCCACGTCAGATAGAAATATACAATGCTATTTCTGATATTGATAACAGACTTGATACAATAAATGCAAGAGTTGACGAGCTGAATAAAGAGATAGACCGTCTGACCTCACACGCAGATGCACTGGACTATACAGTTGCGGTAGCAAGCGGCGTTTTATGCGGAATAATTGATTCTGTTTTTGTCGGAAAGTTTGATTTCGAACGCGGTAAAGATTGGGGCGACGATAAAGTAAACAATTTTGTAATCAAAGTTGCTCAATCTCAGGGATATAAAGGCGATGACCTTAAAGGTGCAATTGCGTTTCTCGAAAAGAAACACCTTTCTCCCGGCGATAAAGCAATGTCCGGCTTCGGCGGCTCAAAGCAACATCACCTGAGAGATTTTTCTCATCACCCTACAATTGTCGGATTGTTTTTTTCCATGCTTACACAGTTTACAGAAAAGTGTTATGGCACAGATGTAAACGGAGCATTCAAAGTAGAACCACTTGACTTACCTGAAGATATAAAGCCGTTATACATAGGAAAGAATTTTCCGCAGAAAATCGCCCTCGGATGCGTCCACTGGTTCTTCCATCTTGTAAGCGATATGGCAGGTTCAAGCTCTACTCCCGGTGCCGGCACAGGCATACCCGGACCTATTCTTTCACTGGCAAAAGAAATTTCGGCTCTTCCTATTTTCAGGCATAAGGCTGACGGTCAGAATTCACTCACGCTCCTGATTTCCAAGCTGTTCAACGGCACTCAGCTGGCTCAGCATGATGCTAACGGTAAAATTATCAAGGGAACCGAAGTAAGATTTGATCTCCGTGCAGAGCTTGGTCTGGCTGAAGAACTGGGCAGACAGGCTATACCCGTAATCATCAACGAATGTATAGTGCGTGGATTTTACTTCATACGCAGATTCACAAAAGAGATAAAAGAAAAAAATGTACGGCATTTCTCTGAACTTAATCAGATTGATTTCAAAGCAGTTGTTCCTTTTAAAAACCGTACTATCGTCCGTATGATGACTGTTGCTACTGGCACTTTTACAGCGGTTGATATCGCTGACGCTTCGATACGAGGCATAATCGAAAGCGGCGGCATAAACCCGGCTACATTTGCAAATGTCATTCTCCGAGTAAATTTTGTCGGCGTAGGAAGATTTGCTATTGCAATCGCAACCGATGTCGGAATGGGCATAAAACGTTCTAAGCTAAGAAACGAACGCATGGGATTAAACAGTCAGATAATGCTACTGACAGACGCAAAAGTTTTCTATAAGCAGGCTGATATGTGGATAACTGCCGAGTCAACCGAAAAAGCTATTCAAGAGGTATATCGGATAGCCGAAAAAACCACATACGAATTTGTACAGACATGGGACGAAATATGCGAAGGCTCTGAAAGACGAAGAGAATATGCAGAAAAAATAAATCAAAACAATCCGGAGCTTGCTAATGAGCTTCTTGATATTTTACGATGGGGGTAAATTATGAGTACTGAAATTATTAAAGCAAAAAATGTAAAACAAGCAGATCTTCCTGTCGTTATCGCTGAACAATACGATAAGCTGAAAGAACTTGAAGACAATGTAGAACGCGCATACACACTGGCACAGTCGGCAAGCGATTCCGCAGATAACGCCTTTTACAAATCAGCCGGCTTTGGTCACAAAAAAGCTGCTATTGAGTCATTACAGGATGCTGTTAAGGATCTCGGCTCCGCACAGATTTCTGCCGCAGAAGCACAAAAAATTTCATTTGAATATCAGACTAAACTAGCTGAAATTACAAAATATCTTTTTGGATTAGGCGCAAGCAATATTGCCATGAACCGCTCTGTAGTCAGAGAGCTTGAACTGAAACTTAAGGGTGCATCCGCAGAAGAAATTTCAGATCTTGCAAAACAAGAATTGGTTAATGTCGTAACACAATTAAAAGCTCAAGAAGACATAATGCTGAAACAAGATAAAATCATGAAAGAAGTCAAAGCCAATCATGAAGGCATTAGTCAGATAAATGCAGATATAACAAAAATAAACTCAGAAACAGACAAACACGAAACAGCCATTTCCGATAACGCCGACAGAATTGAACAGAACAAAAAAGAGCTCACAGCTCAGCATCTTAAAGATGAAGAACATGACAAGGTTCTCGAAAAACACAGCAAAGAGCTTGCCGCCCAGCGCCTGAAAGATCAGGAACTCGATAAAGAACTGGAAGATCATAATAAAGAACTCACTGCCCAGCATCTTAAAGACGAAGAACACGACAGAGCTCTCGAAGAACACAGCAAAGAACTCACTGCCCAGCATCTTAAAGACGAAGAACACGACAGAGCTCTCGAAGAACACAGCAAAGAACTCACAGCTCAACATCTTAAAGATGAAGAACATGACAAGGCACTCGAAAAGCACAGCAAAGAGCTTGCCGCCCAGCGCCTGAAAGATCAGGAACTCAATAAAGAACTGGAAGATCATCACAAAGAACTCACAGCTCAACATCTTAAAGATGAAGAGCACGACAGAGCTCTCGAAGAACACAATAAAGAACTCACCGCCCAGCATCTTAAGGACGAAGAACACGACAAGGCTCTCGAAGAACACAGCAAAGAGCTTGCCGCCCAGCGCCTGAAAGATCAGGAACTCGATAAAGAACTGGAAGATCATCATAAAGAACTCACTGCTCAACATCTTAAAGATGAAGAGCACGACAGAGCTCTCGAAGAACACAATAAAGAACTCACCGCCCAGCATCTTAAGGACGAAGAACACGACAAGGCTCTCGAAGAACACAGCAAAGAGCTTGCCACACAACATCTTAAAGACGAAGAACTCGAAAAAAGACTTGCAGATTTGCTTAATATATTCAGCAAATTTGAACAGGATACAAATGAACAAAACCGGGCAAATGAAGGTTATTTGAATGAAATCAGAAAGCAATTATCCGATATAAGCATTGCAGATGAAAACGGACGTAAAGAATTATCTGAACGCGCCGATTCACTGCAAAACACACTCAACAAAAAAGGATTTAAAATCAGCGTTTCTGCTGTTGCGATTTTGTCACTCATACTTAATTTGCTTCAGATATTCGGTGTAATTACACCGTTATTCTGATATACTTAATGAAATACTTAACCGGTGCAAGCTACACAGCCTGCACCGGTTTTTATTATAAAGGAAAATAATAAGCATCATTCAGCGTAAACCCGCTATACAACACGTCATATATTCTGCCGTCCTGTGCGGTATAATGCGTAAATACACCGTTTTCGTCTTATGAAAAAACATAGTCATCCGAATAAATATCAGACATATCAGACATATCAGACATATCAAGCATATCACGCAATCCAGTTTCATTTATCCATTGCGTACTCTTTGATATAAATTCTTTATCGCTATTATTAAAATATACATATCTCCTGAAAGCAACTTTATCGTCTTGATAAAAGTAACAATCCTTTTCTACCATCGATATTCCGATACCGTGCAATATATTGAAATATGTACATTCCTTTGCTTTTCCGCCGTCAAAACGGTATTTTGTAAACATATCTATCAAAAAAATATGCTCATCATCATTTCTGTAAAAGCAACCGACCCTATACACATCTTCACTGTTATAAAAATATAATCCGTAATTATTACTGCCACACATATAGTCGTAAATCAGACGACCGTTTTCATCAAAGCCATATTCATAGCCGTATTTCTGAGGCTTGCTTTTACATTTTTTAATTTTTCCCCTATGGTAACCTCCGACAGCAAGGAACAGATAGTAATCGGGATTATACCAACCTCCTGTACCGTTGCACTCCACGGTAGTATATTCATATCTTACCGCACTTTTCAAAGCGTTATTGAGTATATCCGGGAAATTGTCCTTGTGCGAATTTACAAACGCTTTTACCTCACTTATTTTGCTGTCAAAATCTTCTTTTGCTATATCTTCGATATTCATATTTTACCTCATATAAAAGAAACCGACTGATATAGGACTACCAATCGGTTTATTCTGACATTACTTCTCTTCCTGCTTAGCCTTTTCCCTTGCAAGCAGATTTGCCTTATAATCAAGATAATTCTGGAGAATAACTGCGGCGGCAACTGCGTCAATTACCTTTTTACGCTCCTTGCCGCGCTTGTTTACGTCATTCATCATATTGTGTGCAGTGACCGTAGTTGAACGCTCGTCCCACATCACAACGGGTATTTCGAGGAAGTTCTGAAGCATATCCGCAAACATTCTGCACTTCTCACTTCTCGGTCCGTATGTTCCGTTCATATTTATCGGATTTCCGACCACGACCTCGCCGACCTCATATTCGACAGCGGCGGCGGCTACCTTTTCAACACACGTCTGAAAATTTCTCTCGTCTATAACGCCTATAGGTGACGCAAGCGTCTGCGTTCTGTCACAGCAGGCAAGCCCTGTGTGTGCATCGCCGTAATCAACAGCCATTATTTTCATTATTTCTTATTTCCTTTCGGACAAGTAGTTTTTCCTGTAACAAAGCTGAATTCAAGCTCCGTCATAAAATCGAACAATCCGGGAATGAGTTTTTTCTCTTTCTGCATTTTCTCAAATTCCGCAAGCGTGACAAACTTCGCACCGGACACTTCCTCTGTCTGAAGTGTAAGATCGTCAAGCGTCAGATCTCTGTGCAGCTCGTAGCAATCTATAAAGAAAGCCGCACCGTGCTTTGTACCTTTGAAAGTCAGTTCTTCATCGGCAACATCTATGCCGATCTCTTCCTTTATTTCACGCTTGATACAGTCAATGCTTGATTCTCCCGCCTTGACCGCACCGCCCGTGCATTCCCACAGACCGCCGAAATTCTTATACTTACAACGCTGTGTAACGAGCAGCTTGTTACCGCTTACTATCCACGCCTCACAGACGATATTGTATTCGCCCGGCTGCATACGGATACCTCTTTTATGAAGTTTTCCGGTACGCTTTCTGTTCTTGTCGTACACGTCCCAGTATTCCGCCACTCGTTTCACCTCCCTGCGATTATCCGTTTAATCAGTTGTTGGCTTTATACTCTTTCAGTGCCTCGGCAAGCTGAGCAGGACATGAACTGCTCTTTGAGCCGCACTTTATACCGTCAAGACGCTCGATAACCTCATCAACAGGCATACCCTTTACAAGGTGTGCTATACCCTGCAGATTTCCGTTGCAGCCTCCTATTACCTGAAGGCCTTCTACCTTGCCGTTTTCAACATCTATTATCATTTTACGGGAGCATACTCCCTTGGGTGTGTATTCAAATGTCATTTTTCGTCTTCCTTTCAAATTGTCTGTGCCGATTATATTACTGCTGTGCCGCTTTTGCAACTGCTGTGGCTACTGCCTCGGCAACCGACTTGTCAAGCGGGCTGGGGATTATATATTCTCTCGACAGCTTGTCGGGAGTTACAATATCCGCTATTGCATAAGCGGCGGCCTTCTTCATTTCTTCCGTTATCGCCTTTGCTCCGCACTGTAAAGCGCCCTTGAATATTCCGGGGAATACAAGAACGTTGTTTATCTGGTTGGGGAAGTCGCTTCTGCCCGTACCTACGATATAAGCGCCTGCGGCAAGAGCCTTGTCGGGCATTATCTCAGGCTCAGGATTTGCCATAGCGAATACTATCGGCTTTTCCGCCATCGACTTTATCATATCCTCGCTCACAAGACCCGGCTTTGATACGCCTATGAATACGTCTGCGCCCTTCATAGCCTCAGAAAGTCCGCCCTTTATGTTATTGTTGTTTGTCTTTGTTGCAATCTCTGCGTGAGCGGGATTTTCATACTTATCGTCCTTATTGATAATACCGTTTATATCGACCATGATAAGATTACCTATTCCCATATTAAGCAGGAATGTGCCTATCGCAATACCTGCCGCACCTGCGCCGTTTATTACAACCGTAATATCCTTCATCTGCTTGCCTGCGCAACGTACCGCATTGATAAGAGCCGCACCTACTACAACGGCTGTTCCGTGCTGATCGTCATGGAATACGGGGATATCCAGCTTTTCTTTCAGTCTGCGTTCGATCTCAAAGCATCTGGGAGCCGAGATATCCTCTATATTGATACCACCGAAGCTGTCGGATATAAGCTCTATCGTTCTTACTATCTCGTCAACATCCTTAGACTTTATGCAGATAGGAAATGCGTCAACGCCTGCAAATTCCTTGAACAGACAGCATTTGCCCTCCATTACGGGCATTCCTGCGAGTCCGCCTATATCGCCAAGGCCGAGTACAGCTGTACCGTCCGTGATGACCGCAACTAAATTCTTACGGCGTGTCAGCTTGTATGACAGCGAAGGGTCCTTTTCTATTTCAAGACAGGCCTGTGCAACACCGGGCGTATAGCAAAGCGAAAGATCCTCTCTTGTATTGACGGGTGCTCTTGAAATAACTTCTATCTTGCCTTGCCATTCATAGTGCTTTTCCAGTGCCTGCTGTTTGATATCGGTTGCCATTTTTCTTTTCCTTCCTTTTGGGATAATTATTTTATTTTCCGTTTCAGAATACGCTGAAGCGAATCATCGGGAGTGTAGTTCGTGCCGATAGCTATCGGATAGTGGTTATAGAATCCGTGAAAATCAGAGCCGCCAGTCGTTATGAGATTGTGCTCTTCCGCTATTTTAAGCAGTCTTTCACGCTGTTCTTCATTTGCACTCTGGTGCCATACCTCCGCACCGTCTATCTTTCCTGCTGCAGCAAGCTCCTCAAGCAGTTCAAAATTGCCGAATACAGCCGGGTGAGCAAGTACCGCTATACCGCCTGCCGAGTGAATGAGTTCCAGCACAAAATGCACCTCGGGATAGTCCTGCATATCCGTGCTTACTTCCTCTGCGCAAAGTCCCGTTACGGGATTGAACAGTTCATCATATACCTTTCCGTAAAGATCGGTAGTATAACCGTAGTCCATAAGGGCGTGCATGATATGACACTTGAATATTACTTTACTGCCTGTGGCATAGCGCAATATGCTCTCAAGCGTTATAGGATATTTTTCAAGTACTTTCATAGCCATCTGCTTGCCACGCTTCTTACGCAGTTCACAAGTGCGCAGACATAAGCCTTCAAGTCTGTTAGGCTTTTCGGGATTATAACAGATTATGTGCGCTTTTGTTCCGTGCTTGCTGTCGTATGTAGAAAACTCGACCGCAGGAATTACGTTTACGCCGTAACGTTCACCGAGTACAACCGCCCTTGACGAAGATGAAAGCGTGTCGTGGTCGGTTATCGCAAAATAATCGATGCCGTAACGCTTTGCCTGCGCAATGGTTTCTTCAAGACCCAGTGAACCGTCGGACATTGTTGTGTGACAATGTAAATCAGCCTTCATATCAATACCCTTCTTTCTTTTTGTTCTGCCGGATAACGATGCAGTAAAAACTGCACGATACATAATATAATTATACCACTTTTAAAGGTATAATGCAACATTTTTTGTAAATACGGGTCGAATCCCCTTTTTTACGCAAAACGGCATTCCCGCATTTTCTGCGGGAATGCCGTAATAATTATTTGATAACTTTGCCGTGAGCCTTGGGAGCCGCCTTGATCTCCTTTTCACTGCCGCCTCTATCAACAAAGACAGCATTCTCGGCAATATCCTCTTCGCTTATCGGACCAAGCTCGGGGTTACGCTCGCCGTGCTCCTCATAGTACGGATTGATAATGTACTTCTGAATTACCGGATAGCATATAAACGTTGTGGTAAAGCTCATAAATGCAAGCGGGAACACTATGATCACAAAAATCGAGTAAGGCAGGAAAAGCACCGCAAGTGTAATTATCACAAGATTGATAACCAGTGCGATAAAATTACGCTTGACGCCGAGAAAAACAAGAAGCAATGCGTTTTTCAGCATAGCCTTGAGTGAAAGCTTGAGCGCAACTATCTCAAGATATATGTAGAAGTGCATTATATAAAGTAATGTTGCAAGACAGATAAACACGCAGATATAGACAATCATACCTTCGGGAAGCTTATCGGTTGCCATAAATTCAAACAGAGCGACTACAAGCGCCGCAACACCGACAACATCGATAATTCCTATAGCAACGGACTGTTTGAAATTCTTTTTGAATGCGGTAAAAAATTCGTCAAATACAAAGCACGGCTGTTCAAGTATGAACTTTCTCATAACATGAGTAAGCGCTGCTGTAGCCGGTCCGAATGTCACAACGGGTATGCAGAAAAGAATATACAACAAATTAAGCTCTATGATTTTCCAGAACTTTCTGCCAAATATCTCCCAATATCTGAAAAAGGGCTTTTTCTGCGGTGCAATCTTAGATACACCGCTACCCGAACTCTGATAATCAAATAACTTGAATGCCAAGATAACAACTCCTTAAAAATGAACAAATCACGCCTTGCGGCATTATGCGAATGATAACATATGAATGTTAACGGTGTTTAAATAAATGCAGATCAAAAAAACACCGTGAAATATTATACAATATTTTTTGTCGGATTGCAAGGTACAAATAGGAATATTGTATAAAAACTGCGTAAAATACTCACTCTTCTGTTTCCCGGCGCACTTAACTATTGAACAACCGTGAAAAAAGTGATATAATAATTTAAATATATTCCGAAAGGAGTCAACTTAAACCGACAGTGGAATACATTACAATCGGAAATGTTAAAATAGAAAAAACCGCTTCACTGGCTCCGATGGCGTCTGTTGCCGATAAGGCAATGCGTACTATGTGCAAAAAATTCGGTGCGGCACTGCTCACAGGAGAAATGGCAAGTGCAAAAGGGCTGTGCTATTCCGACAGGAAAACTGCGGCTCTGCTTACCGTCACCGATTATGAGCGTCCTATGGCAATACAGCTTTTCGGCAGTGAGCCTGAATTTATGGCAAAGGCGGCTGTTATTGCGGCACAGTACAAGCCCGACTTCATAGATATAAACTGCGGCTGTCCCGTACCGAAGGTTGCGGGAAACGGTGCAGGCTCTGCGCTGATGAAAGATCCCGTTCTTCTCGGACATATCGTTGAGGCGGTAGTAAAAGCCACAGATATCCCGGTAACGGTCAAGATAAGAAAAGGCTGGGACGAAAAGAACGTAAACGCAGTCGAAGTTGCCCGTGTTGCGCAGGAAAGCGGAGCGTCTGCCGTAGCTGTTCACGGCAGGACAAAGAACCAGATGTACAGCGGAAAGGCAGACCTCGACATAATCGCAGAAGTAAAACAGGCACTGAATATACCTGTAATAGGAAACGGAGATATTGACAGCGGAGAAAGCTGTAAACATATGTACGATTACACCGGCTGTGATCTGGTTATGGTCGGCAGAGCCGCCTGCGGCAGACCGTGGATATTCTCGGAAATAAAGCACTATCTTGAAACGGGTAAAACGCTGCCTCCCCCCTCCCCCGATGAACAGCTTGATATCATGAACGAGCATATCAGACTGCTTTGCGCAGATAAGGGTGAATATATCGGAATGAAGGAAGCCAGAAAGCACACTGCATGGTATCTCAAAGGCAGACCCGGTGCGGCAAATCTCCGCAATATGTGCGGCAGTCTGTCAACGCTTGAGGATTTTGACAATATGCTGGCGCTTATAAGAAACACGGCACAGCAGGATATATAAGGACAGAAAGAAAGGCAAGAACATGAAAGAAACAGCACACAAATTAAGATCTCTCACCGCATTTGACATAAGCGGCGATTATCTGATAGGTCAGTTTGAACGGCTCGCAAGCGACGATGAATGCACAGCGATAGACGCGTATACGAATATTGCACGTTATCTGCTGACACACGACAAGACGCTTGCGGATTATCTGCGTGAACTTCTTACCTATGCAGATTCAAAGCTCATTGAAAGCTACATAAAAAAAGAAGATACAAACAAGCAGTATGCGGTCGAATATGACGTATCGGTCATAAAAGAGCTTGCAAAGATGTCGGCTCACAAGCTGAAAGATTACCTCTTTCAGAAATTCAATGAGAACTTTATTTTCTCCCTCCCCGAATATGTAACGGGCGGATTTGACTGCAACGCAGAGTATTTTATCCGTCATATAAGCGAGAACGGAAGCGGCATTTACGCCAAGTACAAGGCCTTTGTCTATGACAACGGCGAGCTTCAGCCTATCGAAAAGCCCGATGCTATACGTCTGTCAGACCTCAAGAAATACGAATCGCAAAGAAAGCAGATTGTTGATAACACAAGAGCATTCATAGCAGGTCACCCCGCAGACAATGCTCTGCTCTACGGTGACAGAGGTACAGGAAAATCATCGACCGTCAAGGCGCTCCTCAATGAATATGCTAATTTACGCATAGTACAGGTCGACAAAAAGGATGTTGCCTGCCTGCCGACACTGTACAAAACACTTAGTGCAAGTCCTCTCAAGTTCATCATCTTCATCGACGACCTTTCATTCGGCGAAAACGATGAAGGCTTCGGTATACTTAAAAAGGTTCTTGAAGGCTCTGTATGCGGCAGACCGTCAAATATACTCATATATGCGACCACCAATCGCCGCCATCTTATCAAAGAAACCGAAAGCAGTCGTATGGGCGACAATGTCCACAGTGCAGACGAAATCGATGAAAGTATGTCGCTGTCCGACAGATTCGGTCTGTTCGTTACATTCCTTGCTCCCAACAAGGAAACATATCTTGAAATTGTACGCAGTCTTATCCTCGACAGAGGAATTATAATAGATATGGACAAACTCGACAGATGCGCTGAAAGATTTGCACTAAAGCGTAACGGCAGATCGCCGAGAATAGCCAGACAGTTTGCAGACAGCCTGCAATCAAAGCTTGCTCTCGGCATAGACCCGGAGAAGATGTGATATGAAAAGAAAGCTTTTAGCGCTGACAGCAATCCTGCTCGCGCTGACCGTCACATTCGGCGGCTGTGAAAACATCATGCTGATACCCGGAAAATCATCGGGTGCTATAACGGATGGCAGCAGTTCATCGCAAAACAGCGAATCGCTCAGCGCCTACCCTGTAACGCTGAACAATACGGAGATCACCAAAGCTCCCGAAAAGATCATATCACTCACCCCGGCATATACCGAAATACTGTTTGAAATGGGATACGGAAAAAAAATAACCGCCGTCAGCGACTACTGCGACTACCCTGAGACCGTAAAGGAACTTCCCAAGGCGGCAAGCAGTGCAAACCCCGACATTGCGGCTATTAAAAAGCTCAAACCGGATCTTGTCATTACGGCAACACCGATCGTAACCAAGGACAAGATATCGCTTGAGGCACAGGGAATCAAGGTGCTTGTTATCCCCTCCCCCAGAAGCATTGAAGAATTTGAGAATGTATACAAGTTCTTCGGACTGGCAATGAACGGTCAGTTTGACGGAGAAGCGGCAGGTGAAAAAGCATTCTCGCCGATAAAAAAACAGCTTGACGCGATAAAAAAGACCGATAAGAAATTCATATATGTCACAGCCGCAAACACCCCAGCCGGCGGAGATACATTTGAAAGCGCCGTTCTCAGCCTTTTCGGCACCAATATTGCAGAAAGTTCAAGCGGTTACTCATATAAGGCGGCAGATCTTGCGGATAATCAACCTGACATTATATTCGTCAGCGATACGATCGGTGAAGACACACTGACAACAAACGAAAATTACTCCGATCTGAAAGCGGTCAAGGACGGAAAAATAACCGTGCTGAAAAACAAGTATTTTGAGCGTCCGAGCGGCAGAATTACCGAGCTTATCGGCACAGCCGCAAAAGCATTCGGGGTCAATCCGAGCGATAAAGCCGAACCGGAAAACAGTTCTGTTTCCGCTGCAGAAAGTGAAAATTCCTCAGATACAATAAACAACAGTGAAAACAATCCACAGGCAACAGAATAATTCTTAAAATAGCACCCTTATCGGGTGCTATTTTCTTTTATTCCTTATCAATTGCCCTTTATCGCAAAAAAATATTGACTTTTTGCCAAAATCGGATATAATTAAATATGTATGTTTAACTAAAAATCGGGTACTGCTTTTGCGTCCCTGATGATAAACGGAAGGAATCATAAATTATATGAAATGGACAGGACTTAACGATCTTAGAGAAAGCTATCTAAAATTTTTCGAGAGCAAAGGACATCTGAGAATGGCGTCGGCACCGCTTGTACCGCAGGGTGATAACTCTGTACTTCTTATCAACGCAGGTATGACACCTCTTAAAAAGTATTTTCAGGGCATTGAAGAGCCCCCAAGACACCGTGTAACGACTTGTCAGAAGTGTATCAGAACACCCGACATTGACAATGTAGGTAAAACGGCAAGACACGGCACATATTTTGAAATGCTCGGCAACTTCTCATTCGGCGATTACTTCAAGCACGAGGCTACTGCATGGGCGTGGGAGTATCTCACAAAGGTACTTGAGATCCCCGAAGACAGACTGTGGGTCACAATTTATGAAGAAGACGATGAAGCAGGCGACATCTGGGCAAATGAAGTCGGCGTACCCCGTGACAGAATAATCAAGCTCGGCAAGGCTGACAACTTCTGGGAGCACGGAAGCGGACCCTGCGGTCCCTGCTCTGAGATACACTTTGACAGAGGTGAAAAATACGGTCCTTTCGAGAACTTTGAACAGGCAGGCGAATGTGACAGAATAATCGAGATATGGAACCTCGTATTCACACAGTTCGACAATGACGGCAAGGGCAACTATACTCAGCTTGCAACAAAGAACATTGATACAGGTATGGGACTTGAGCGTCTTGCCTGCGTAATGCAGGATGTTGACAACCTGTTTGAAGTTGATACTATTCAGAACATTATGAAGAAGATCTGCTCCGTTGCAGGTGTAAGCTATCACGATGACCCCACAACAGACGTTTCTATCCGTGTTATTACCGACCATATCCGTTCAACGACATTTATGGTAGGCGACGGTATCCGTCCTTCAAACGAGGGCAGAGGCTACGTTCTGCGCCGTCTGTTAAGACGTGCCGCAAGACACGGCAGAATGCTCGGCGTAAACAGACCCTTCCTCTATGAGATATGCGACACGGTTATAAACGAAAACCTCACAGCTTATCCTGAGCTTGACGAAAAGAGAGAATATATAAAGAAGGTCATCAAGACAGAGGAAGAGTGCTTCGCAAAGACAGTTGACAAGGGTATGCAGATACTCGGCGAATTTATAAAGGAGCTTTCAGCAGACGATACGCAGAAGCCTATCTTAAGCGGCGAAAACCTTTTCAAGCTGCACGACACATACGGCTTCCCCATTGACCTTACAAGAGAGATTCTTCAGGAGAAGAATATCGGTATAGATGAAGAACGCTTCTTCGAGCTTATGAATGAGCAGAAGGCAAAGGCACGCTCAAATCAGGCATTCAAGGGCGGCTGGGACGAAGCTACGGCCAATGCGCTCAGCGGACTTACAACTACATTCGTAGGCTACAAGTCGCTTACCGCCGACAGCAAGATCCTTGCTATGATAAAGGACGGCGAGGTTACAGATGTCTGCAACGAGGGCGATGAGGTAACCGTTGTTCTTGACGTTACACCTTTCTACGCAGAAAGCGGCGGACAGGTCGGCGATTGCGGTACAATTACGGCAGGCGAAAACGTAATGCAGGTTATCGACACCAAAAAGACAGGTGCAGGACAGTTTATCTGCAACTGCCATGTCGAGAGCGGTTGCTTCTATACAGATGACAGCGTAAAATCGGCTGTCGATGAAAAGAAGCGTATGGCTACAGCGAGAAACCACACCTGCGCACATCTTTTACAGGCGGCGCTCAGAAAGGTTCTCGGCGACCACGTTCACCAGGCAGGCTCTTTTGTAGATCCCTACAGATGCCGTTTTGATTTCAGTCACTTCAGCGCAGTAACTCCCAAAGAGCTTGAAAAGATCGAAATGCTCGTAAATGACTGGATTCTTGCAGGTATCCCGGTAGTAACCGAGGAGCTTCCTATTGAAGAAGCACGCAAGAAGGGTGCAATGGCTCTGTTCGGTGAAAAGTACGGCGATATTGTTAGAGTTGTACAGGCAGGCAATGTTTCAACAGAGTTCTGCGGCGGTACTCACCTTGACAATACCGCAAAGGCAGGTCTGTTCAAGATAATTTCCGAAACATCGGTAGCTTCGGGCGTAAGAAGAATCGAAGCCGTAACAGGCTACAATGTACTCTCCGCATACGATCAGACAAAGGCAATGGTTACAAACATTGCTCAGGTACTGAAAATAGCAAACCCCTCCGCCGTAATGCAGAAGTGCGAAAATATGATGAACGAGATGCACGCTATGCAAGCTGAGATAGACCGCCTTAACGGCATCATTTCAATGAGCCAGATGAAGAATGTAACAGAGAACGCAACAGAAGTAAACGGCATAAAGGTATTCTCCGCTATGCTTTCGGGCGTAACGGGCGACAGCCTCAGAAAAGCCGGCGACAAGCTGAAAGACGCCAACGATTCGTTCATCGCAGTGCTTGCAGGCGTATCCGACGGCAAGGGCAACTTCCTTTGCATCGCAAGCCCCGAGGCTGTTGCAAAGGGCGCAAATGCAGGTAAGATAGTTAAGGAAATTGCGGCTATCGCAGGCGGTAAGGGCGGCGGAAAGCCCGATACAGCTATGGCAGGTATCGCAGACGTTACTAAGATTGACGAAGCGCTCCTCGCTCTTACAGATATCGTAAAGAACATGATCGGCTGATCAGAGCCGGAAAGGAAAAATAAGATGGACTGCATTTTTTGCAAAATTATTTCAGGCGAAATTCCTTCAGAAAAAGTATACGAAAGCGACAAGGTTGTCGCTTTCAAGGATATCAATCCCATGGCACCTGTACATATTCTTATTATCCCTAAAGAACATATCGGCGGTGCAGATGAGCTTAACGAAAGCAACGTTGATGTTGTAAAGGACATTATGCTGGTTGCAAAGCACCTAGCAAAGTCATTCAATCTCGATAACGGCTGGCGACTTGTTTCCAATGTAGGCGAAGACGGCGGACAGACTGTACGTCACCTCCACTTCCACTTACTTGGCGGCAAGAAGCTGAGCGTTGAGCTTGCATAAAAGGTAAATAATTGTGAGGCGGAAATTAGCGGCTGTTGGAGCATCATATCTGATAGGACTGATTTTCGCCTCAATTTTTGTCAAATTTGTAATTTTTCTCATTTGTGGGATAATATTGCTTGGCATCTCCGCTTTTGCTGTTGCATTATTGACAAAGAAATATGATATTACCGCAGTACTGCTCTGCTGTACAATTGGCATCACCGTATATTTTGCCGTATCTTTACAGCTTGACAAAGCGGCTGATCCTCTTTTGGGCGGCACATATGATATCAGCGCAACGGTAACTTCAAAAAGAACAATAAGTACGGACAGCGCTGTTTTTACTCTTGAAAGCAATACTGAAAACGGCAAGGTCGGCATATTGCTATACACTGATGATATACACGCCGGAAAGGGCGACACGCTCCGCTTCAGCGCTGAATTCAGCAAGCTTTTCAATACAGCCGCATATAATACTGCCGACAGATACCGCTCAGACGGTATTACGCTTATTGCAACGCTGAAAAGTGATATTGCTGTAACAAAAGGCGACTACCCATTATCTTTCATAGATGACTACCGCAATTACCTGATAGACCGAATCAAAACGGAATTTTCCGATGACAGCGGCGCACTTATGCTCGGCATATTCGCAGGTGACAAAAGCTCGCTTTCCGATGAACTTTATTATGATATCAAAGCGGCAGGCGTAGCTCATCTGACGGCGGTATCCGGTATGCACCTGACGCTTATCATAACAATTCTTATGGCGTTGTTATCAATAACAGGAATTGCAGGAACATATCGTATCCGCTGTATCCTTACTGTAGTGCTGACGCTGTGCTTTACGGCATTTTTCGGTTTTACGGCGTCGGTAGTAAGAAGCGGAATAATGATTATCACAGCAAATATCGGTGCGGTCTTTTACCGTAAGAGCGACTGTGTGACCTCGGTAGGGCTTGCGGTACTGCTTATAACGCTTTTCGACCCGCTTTCCTGCACAGACGCAGGTCTTATACTGTCGGCTGTCACAACACTCGGCGCAGGTGCCGCCGCTCCGGCAATATCCGGTAAGCTGACTACTGCATTTCCTCGACTTAATAAAAAGTTTTGTGATACGTTATGCGTTTCGTTTTGTGCGGCACTTGCAGGTATACCGCTTTCTGCAATATATTTCGGCACATTCTCGGTAGCCGGTATATTCGTATCGGTTATAGTCCTGCCGCTTTTCACAGTGTGTCTTACCGCAATGCTGATTTATGCGCTGACCGGCGGAATAATCACCCCGATAGCCGTAATAGCGCATTTCTGCTGTAACATTATGCAAGCGGTATTCTCATTCTTTGCCGCTATTCCTTTTCTGCATTTCAGTTGTGATGCACTTACTGTCACGATTACGCTTATTATTGCTCTGACAGCCGCTGTAACGGCGGTTATCCTGACGCACAGAAAACATATAACGATAATTTTTCTGACTGCTGCACTGTTCTTTACCGCAGTCAATTCGGCGCTTTCTCTTCTGCCCTCCGGAAATGTAGAGATACTGCTTCACAGCGACGGAAAAAACGGCTCAGTTGTAATAATCTCCGATGATATTACAGCTGCAGTTCTTGTCGGAAACGATAAGAAAGAGCTTGGCGTTATAAGAAACAAAATACTTGATAATAACAGAACAGCGTCTGACCTGACTGTTCTTTGCCTTGACGGTTATGACGCTGATATTGTCGGCACAGCAAGCAGGTTTTCATCTGCCATATCATTCTGCAAAGACAACAACGGCATTTCCGGCAGATATTTTTCGCTTGGCTGCAAGAACAATTCTGTACTGCTCACCGCCTTTGATACACGGATAAATATCTCCGATATCGGAAATATAGAAGAAAACACGGCAAATATATTGTGGGGCACAAGCAAATATATTTCTTCCTCTGCCCCGTGCTTTTTCATAAACAGATATGCGAAAAGCAAAAACGGTATATCACTTTATTACACCGATTGCAAAATAACCGTAACCGCAGACGGAATTACCGTCAGCACAGATAACAGATAGAAAGGAGCGATAAAATGAAGCTTGACGAAGACAAGCTGTCCACAGGTATAAAAAGCGGAGAAATCAGCCGTGTAAACTATCTTTACGGCGAGGAACGCTTTCTTGTAAAGACCTACACCGACCGACTTCTTGACGCTACAGTCGGCAAGGACAGAAATGATATCAATCTGACTAAGCTCGGCAGTACATTTCCTGTAGATACTCTTGTTGACAGCATAGAAAGTATGCCGCTTTTCGCCGACAGCAAAGCCGTCCTGATAAGCGACCTTGATATGGAAAAGTTTGATGAGAACGGTATTGAAACGATACTGAACGCATTTAAAGACGTTCCGGATGAATGTACTGTCATAATCAGCATGACCGGAAACACCGAACAGCTGAAAAAAGCCAAGAACAAAAAGCTTATCACCGCCCTTTCAAAGCAGAAAAACGCCGCAGTATGCGAGTTTACCCATCTTACGCCTGCGAGGGTAACAGAACTTATCATGAAAAAGGCGGCAAAGCGAGGTTGTGTAATATCCAGACCGAACGCTCAGCATATAGCTGAACTTACCCTGTGCGATCTGTCGCTAAGCTCTGTCGAAACCGACAAGCTGTGCAGTTATGTCGGCACAGGTGAGATAACCGCCGGAATGATAGACAAGCTGACAATTAAACAGCTTGATACAAGTATATATTCGCTTGCAACGGAACTTACAAAAGGCAACCGCAAGCAGGCGCTGCTTATACTTGACGACCTTATCTCCCAGAAAATCGACCCTATTGTGATACTTGCTTCGCTTTCGTCCAGCTACATTGATTTCTACCGTGCAAAGGCGGCGCAAAGCTCAGGGAAGCCTGCTTCACAGGTTGCCGAGGATTTCGGATATGCGAAAAACCGTACCTTCGTTGTGACAAAAGCAATGAATCTAGTTTCACGGCTTGATATGGCGCATATAAGAAATTGCCTTGACATTCTGTTCAATGCCGACCTCATGCTTAAAACATCGGCGGTAGACAGCAGAACTGTACTTGAAGAAACGATAGTAAAGCTATCTCCCGAAAAAAGCAGGAGGGCGTACTATTGATAAAACTGAATCAGGCAGTGATAGTCGAGGGCAAATATGATAAAGTCAAGCTCTCCTCCCTGCTAGACGCCGTAATAATTACAACAGACGGCTTCGGCATTTATAAGGACAAGGAAAAAACAGAGCTTATACGCACCCTTGCGACTACCTGCGGCATAGTGATACTTACCGACAGCGACAGTGCGGGACTGCGTATAAGGAATCATATAAAAGGATGCTGTAAAGGCGGAAATATAACAAATGTATTCGTACCTCAGATAAAAGGCAAGGAAAAACGTAAGATTGCTCCGTCCGCAGAAGGATATCTCGGCGTTGAGGGACTTGACAGCGAAATATTGAAAGCGGCTCTCGGTAAAGCCGGAGTGACAGCCGAAAACAACACAGCCGAAAAGCACGACTTTCTTAAAAAGTCCGATATGATGGACGACGGCATGATAGGCGCACCCGGCAGTGCCGATTTAAGACGAAATGTACTGCTGGCGCTCGGTTTACCGCCGATACTCAGCGCCAATACTATGCTTGAAGTAATAAACAGGCTTTACACAAAAGAAGAATATGAAAACGCAGTAATTACTGCAAGAAAACTGAAAACTAAAAACGATATCTGAAAGGTAATTGATTTATGGTATTTTCAACATCGATATTTATATATCTGTTTCTGCCGATAACGCTGTTGATATATTACATCACTCCGAAAAAAGGCAAGAACCTGATAATCCTGCTGAGCGGACTTCTCTTCTACTCGTGGGGTGAGCCGATTTATGTCATAGTAATGCTTATCTCAACAATGATAGACTATTTTGCGGGTCTTGTAATGAACCACTTTGAAGGGAAAAAGCTCCCACGCAAGCTATGCCTTATTGTGTCGGTTGTTATGAATCTCGGACTTCTCGGCGTGTTTAAATACAGTGGATTCATCGCTGAAAACATCAACGCAATAGCAGGAAGTCAGATAATTGACATAAACAATATGAACTTCTTCGGCATTGATTTTCTGCCTATGAATATGTTGCCTATCGGTATCAGCTTCTTCACGTTCCAGTCAATGTCCTATACGATAGACTTATATATGGGCAATGTAAAGGTTCAGAAAAATCCTATCAGCTTTGCGGCTTTCGTTACACTGTTCCCGCAGATAGTTGCAGGTCCTATCGTAAGATATGACGATGTTGCAAGAGAACTTGACGACAGAACCATTACAATAGACCTTATCTACGATGGCATTGTTCGTTTCATTATCGGTCTTTCAAAGAAAGTGCTGATAGCAAACAGCATCGGCGCATTATGGACAGCAGTCAAGGGCTCCGATATTTCACAGGTGTCTGTAGTAAGCTCATGGCTCGGAATACTCGCATTTACATTCCAGATTTATTTTGATTTCTCAGGCTACTCCGATATGGCTATCGGACTTGGTAAGATGATGGGCTTCCACTTCCCCGAAAACTTCGATTACCCCTACCTTTCAAAGAGCATTTCTGAATTCTGGCGCAGATGGCATATAACCCTCGGATCATGGTTCAGATCCTACGTTTATATTCCGCTTGGCGGCAACCGCAAGGGTATGCCGAGAACGATCATTAACCTTGCCATAACATGGTTCCTTACAGGCGTGTGGCATGGTGCAAGCTGGAACTTCATACTCTGGGGCTCGCTCTACGGTGTTGTGATTATACTTGAAAAGCTCTTTCTCGGAAAGTGGCTTCAGAAAATTCCCGATGTTTTTTGTCACATCTACACTATGCTTCTTGTAATACTCGGTTGGGTGCTTTTTGATACGGCAGACCTGCCGACCGCAGGCGCATATATTGCCAATATGTTCGGTGCAGGCGGAACACCGTTCATTGACAGTACCGCAATGTATCAGATAGCGACATACGGAATAACATTCATAATCTGTATAATCGGCTGTACCAACCTGCCGAAACTTGCAGTAGAATTTATAAAAAAGAAAATCCCGCCCGTTATAAACTACGGCGGAATAGTTGCCCTTATGGGAATGTTCGTTATGTGCGCCGCTTATCTTGTCGACCAGACATACAATCCGTTCCTGTACTTCAATTTCTGAGAAAGGAGTAAACAAGATGAAAAAAGAAAATATCTATAAGTTCCTGCTTATCGGGCTGTTTGCTCTTATCTCGATAGCAGTACCCGTTGCAACCATAATATCAAGCGCACAGCTTCCCGAAAATGCGTTCAGCGAAAATGAAAACCGCTACCTTGAAAAAATGCCGAAGTTCAATTTCGATACCGTAACCGACAAAACGTTTATGACTAAGTTTGAAAACTACTTTTCTGACAGAATAGTAATGCGTGAACAGTGGATAAGCCTTATGAACGATTTCGACAGATTGCTCGGCAAAAAGGAGATAAAGGGAATATTCACCGAAGACGGCAGAATGATGCAGTCATGGAGAACAAGTGACTACAGCGTTGACAGTGTAAACAAGAACCTTGCCGCTATGGAGAAGTTTGCCAAAAAGTACCCCAGGATGAAGATGTACTTTATGCTTGCACCCAATGCCCAGGAAATTTACAGCGACACGCTCCCCGCAAACTGCGGAGCGGCTGACCAGAAGCTGTTTATCAAAAACTGCTACGACAGCCTGCCGTCAATAACAGGTATAGACGTGTACTCAGGGCTGCTTGCCGCAAAGAATGAATATATCTACTACCGTACCGACCACCACTGGACCAGCTATGGCGCATATATCGGATACAAATCCGCTGCGTCGGCTATGAAATTCACCGCCTACAGTGAAGACAAGTTCAGCATTGAGCACGCCTCTAACGAGTTCAGGGGTACGCTTTATTCCAAGACGCTCGATAACGGCATTACGCCGGATACGATAGATATTTACACACTTGCAAATAATGAGCCGCAGGTCAAGGTATCTGTCTACAAGAGCGGTCCCAAACCCGACAGCACATACAGCAGTCTTTATTTCCGTGAATTTCTCGATGTTAAAGATAAGTATTCCACGTTCCTCGGACAGAATGTACCGAGGATAGATATCAACAGCGAAATTCCTCAGGAAAACGATAAGGGCAGTCTGCTTATCATCAAGGATAGCTATGCGCACTCCCTCATACCGTTCCTTACCAAGAATTACAGCCATATAACTGTACTTGACCTGAGATATATAAACAGCGACCTTTCAAACATCGGCGTAAGCCTGAAAGATTATGAAAACGTATTGTTTATGTATAATGTCATAACATTCTCGCAGGATACGAACGTCAAGAAACTTGACTTTATAATCAAATAGTCCTAAGCCCCTCCTTTATGCGGAGGGGCTTATAATTATTGCTGAGTTAGTTTTTTCTAACTTTTTTTCTCAAAACCTATTGACTAATGCAAAATGTTGTGATATAATCCTAATAAGTTAGTTAAAGCTAACCTGATTTCACCTCATAAACCGAATTATTGCGGTAAAAAATACAATAATATACTTAACAGAACAAACGGAGGAAATTACATGACCTATACAGTAATTGAAAAGGTGGTCGGAAGAGAAATTCTCGACTCAAGAGGAAATCCTACAGTAGAAGCTGAAATTTATCTTGCAGACGGCACGGTTGCAAGAGGTACTGCTCCCAGCGGTGCATCAACAGGTGAATTTGAAGCGCTCGAGCTGCGTGACGGCGACAAGTCAAGATACGGCGGCAAGGGCGTAACAAAGGCTGTAGAAAACATCAACACTGTAATAAACGATGCTATCATCGGAACAGATGCCTGCGATACTTACGCAGTAGACAAGGCAATGATCGATGCCGACGGCACAAAGGACAAGTCTAAGCTCGGTGCAAACGCTATTCTTGCAGTATCTATTGCGGCGGCAAGAGCAGCGGCTGCGTCACTCGAAATCCCGCTTTACAGATTCTTAGGCGGTGTAAGCGCTAACAGACTTCCTGTTCCTATGATGAACATTCTGAACGGCGGCGCCCATGCGGCAAATACGGTTGACGTACAGGAATTTATGATAATGCCTGTAGGCGCATCTTCATTTAAAGAAGCATTAAGACAGTGTGCAGAAGTATTCCACTCACTTGCCGCTCTGCTAAAGGCAAACGGACTTGCTACATCTGTAGGCGACGAGGGTGGATTTGCTCCCGACCTTGCAAGCGATGAAGAAGCCATTCAGTACATTCTGAATGCCGTAAAGGATGCAGGCTATGAGCCCGGCAAGGACTTTATGATCGCTATGGATGCCGCTTCAAGCGAATGGAAGGGTGAAAAGAAAGGCGAATATATCCTGCCTAAATGCGGTCAGAAGTTTACATCAGAACAGCTTATAGCACACTGGAAGAGCCTTGTTGAAAAGTACCCGATCATCTCAATAGAAGACGCGCTTGACGAAGAAGACTGGGAAGGCTGGCAGAAGCTCACCGCAGAACTCGGCGATAAGGTACAGCTTGTCGGCGACGACCTGTTCGTAACAAATACCGAAAGACTTTCAAAGGGTATTTCGCTCGGTTGCGGTAACTCGATTCTTATAAAGCTCAACCAGATCGGCTCTGTATCTGAAACTCTTGAAGCTATCAAAATGGCTCACAAGGCAGGCTATACCGCAATTTCTTCTCACCGTTCGGGCGAAACTGCCGATACAACTATCGCAGACCTCGCTGTAGCGCTGAACACCTGCCAGATAAAGACAGGAGCTCCCAGCAGAAGCGAACGTGTTGCTAAGTACAACCAGCTGTTAAGAATTGAAGAGGAACTCGGTGACAGCGCAGTTTACCCCGGTATGGGTGCATTCAACGTAAAGCGTTGAATTAAATAATGCATTCGTCTCCTTTCAAATAACAAAAACTCCCGTCGGTGTCATGCCGGCGGGGTTTTTGTGTATTAAGGGTTATAGGAGTTATCTCTTTTTACGCAGTATAATTGCACCTGTAAGCGCTACAGCGGATAAGGTTATTGTGATCATTCCAACACTTCCGTCTGTTTCGGGATTTGTTACAGGTTCACCCGAACATTCACCGGGATTGACATCTTCACTTTCTCCGGGCGCTATCGGTTTATCATCGCAGGGCTCTTCGGGCTTGTTGTCACTGTCACCGGTCTTTACAGGCTGATCGGGCTTTTCAATCTGTCTTGCATATCCGCAAACAAGGCATACTGTATCTTCCTTGCTTTTAAAATCGTGTCCTGCTTTGTCCCTGATACTACCGTTCAGATCATCACAGTCGGCATCGGTACACTGTAACCAGTGGCTGTTTTTATCAAACGACCACTTTCCATAGGTATGGCTATGCTGTTGTACTGTTTTGATATTGATTGTCTTTAACGCCATTCCCATAGCTGTCTTTCCGTCGAGCGATGGTATAAAATAAGCTGCTCCGACTTCTTTACCGTCAAATATCATGACTGTAGAATCGCCGCTGTCGAACTTGTATCCGTCCTTAGCTTTAAGACCTATGCTGTACATATATTTCTTGCCGGCTTCAAACTCAGTGAACTTCTTTGTGGCGGATGTATACATACTGTCATCGGAATACCAGAAAGCGACAGGTTCAAGCGTTCCGTCGGCATTTTGCTTCATCTCTTCCCAATATTCATACGCTATCTCATAATTATCTTTAAACTTGCCGCCTGTTACCGCTGTTGCGACAGGCTTATCCCCATCGTTGTAAGACAGCGTAGCACCGCTTATTTCAACCTTATTGATAACAGTGTCACTCTTTACGGCAGGCGTCATTTCAATGAAGTCCGTCATATAAAGAGTATAGTAATAATTATTACCGCTGTTATCAAAATTATAGGATTTTCCGTTTATTGTTACAGTCACATTGTCCGCATACTGACAGAAAAAATCCTTTATTGAAATCGTTACGGAATAATAATATGTCTTTCCCTCTTCAAATTCTGTCAATAGATTCTCTTCTTCTGTCGGATTTAATACATCAACAGAAGAACACCATTTTACTTTTTTTCCGTTTTCGTCAAGGAGCGCCCACTCCTCTTCCCATATACTTAATTTATCCTCATACTTATCGGCTAACTTTGCCGTAAATCGGGGTTTGTCACCTGCATTGAAACTAAGTGTAGCATCTGTTATTTCAACCTTGTCGTAAAACTCTGTTCCGACACGATATTCAAGGTATTTGTATTGACTTTTATCTCCGATATTGTAGTATCCGTCCTCGCCTGCAAAAAATTCTGTTGCGTCCGCACCGTCAATATCGGCACTCGCTAATATGCTGTTCTTAGAACCGATCAGAGAAAATGCTCCGTATATCGTATTATTGGTAGTACTTCTTAATATGACCGAGAAATCAGTCCGTAGTGAAGAAACGGATACTATTCTGCTCCTGTAATTTAAGTGCATAGCCTCAGACTTCGGGAAATATGTTCCCGGCTTTGCAAGCGTGTTGTCACCAGTTACTGTAAGCTTTGCCTGTTCGTCCTGACCGGATAAATGAATACGGTTTGCGTAAATTCCGTATTCCGCGCCGCTTATCTTGCAGTCACCGTACACTCTCAGTAACAGCTCATCTGCTATACTGAAAATGCCTGTATTTGAAAAATAGTAGTTCTCCTGACCTCTTGACGTGATATTGACATTTTTGATCGACATATACATTTCGCCGTCATCTTTTTCATCGTCATACTGCTTCTCGTTATTGATTATTATATTAGCATTATCCTCATCGCTTTCAGCTATTGAGCCGTCAGCTTCATTATAATACCAGTATGAACCCTCCGTTGCCGATACAACAAGCATATTACCGCCTATGTATACAGTCTGGGTACTTTCGTTTTCGCCTTCTGCGAATGCCGCAACAGATGCCGCAGCCAATGTCAGAGCGAGTACGGCTGACGTAACGATGAATTTCACGGCAGACCGTAATTTGTTTTTCTCTCTCATTTTCATAAACAACCTCCTTTTATCTGAAAACCGTATAAGTTGTTTTAATTATACTATACAGGAAATTTAAAGCAATACAGTTTCCGCAGATGTCATTTGCCAATACAGAAAATAAATTCGAGGACCCACTTTATTTTCCCGCAATTATGTAGTATAATTTCAACAGATACTATTATAGGAGATTTCTTTATGAAATTTTGCGATGTACTCAATAATTATATAGAAGAGCTGAATTGCCTTGCTAAGGATATCGAAAAGCATTCGGGCATTTCCGCTTCAACACTGAGCCGTTACAGATCCGGAGAACGTATCCCGGACAGAAGCTCGGATAACTACAGGAAATTATGCCGTGCGATCGAAGAGATCGCCGCTTCAAAAGGCATTGAATATACTGATATCGATCAGAAATTTGCAGAGTGTTTTGAAAGCACAAGCTCACCCGATTGCAATGTTCTGCGCGAAAACTTCAATACGCTGATAACCGCACTTGACATAAGCATAGGTAAGCTCTGCAAAAGCCTTAATTATGACACGTCAACCGTATTCCGCATAAGAAACGGTACGCGTCAGCCTTCAGATCCGACAGGATTTGCTAAAGCGACCGCCGCATATATTGCGGAAACAATGTCCGATAACAAAACGGCACTATCCGCACTCTCAGAACTTATCGGCACACCTTTGCCCGAGCTTGACGGTAAAGATGAAATTTCATCGGCTGTTTTCGGGTGGCTTATCAGCGCTCACAATGACAATAGCAACAGCGTTGCCGATTTTCTGAAAAAGATCGATGATTTCGATCTGAACTTATACATAAAGACCATACACTTTGACGATATCAAAATACCGACAGTTCCTTTTCATCTTCCCACGTCAAAATATTATTACGGCTTATCCGAGATGATGCAAAGCGAGCTTGATTTTCTGAAAGCTACCGTGCTTTCTCCGTCAAACGAGCCTGTTATTATGTACAGCGATATGCCTATGGAAGAAATGGCAAAGGACGAGCTATTCCCGAAAAAATGGATGTACGGTATGGCTTGTATGCTGAAAAAGGGTCTTCATCTTTATCAGATACACAACCTTGATCGTCCGTTCAATGAAATGATGCTGGGACTTGAAAGCTGGATACCCATGTATATGACAGGTCAGATAACTCCGTATTACCTGAAAGAAAGTCAAAATGCCGTGTTTCATCATTTCCTGCGGGTTTCGGGTGCGGCCGCACTCTCAGGCGAAGCGATATCGGGTCACCACTCAGACGGCAGATACTATCTGACAAAGCTGAAAAAGGAGCTTTCATATTTCAGAAAGCGCGGTGAACAACTAATATCCCAAGCCGAACCCTTGATGGATATCTACCGCAGTGATAAAGCGTCAAATTTCCGTGCACAGCTTATTTCGGACTCACATATAAAGGGCGAGCGCAGAAATATACTGTCAACACCTCCGATCTATACCTTAAGCGACTCCCTCCTGTCCCGAATACTGGAGCACAACAATATTCACGGTGAAACCGCCGAGGCAATAAGGAAATTTGCTTTGTCACAGCGTGAAATGTTTTTGCATACCCTCTCCCACAGCCTAATAACCGATGAACTGCCCGTAATCGGCGAGAAAGAAATGAAGCACTATCCCAATACCCTCTCGTTGTCGGAGCTGTTTTACGGCGGCGATATTTTATACACATACGACGAGCTGTGCGAGCATATAGAGCAAACAAAGCGCTTTGCCGAGCAATACGATAATTACAAGGTCGAATTAAACGACACGGCGGCATTCAGAAATCTGAGAATAAGCATTATAAAGGGTAAACGTGTCATTATCTCAAAGGGCAATTCACCCGCCATACATTTCGTTATCCGACATGAAAAGCTAAGAGCGGCGATAGAAAAGTTTTCTCCGCCGCTCACCGAAAATTATTCCGAATAACATTCCAGAATTTTTTTCATTTTTTCAACACCCTTTACCTGTGACTCAATCATTTCATTCAGCATGGGCTTCAGCTGAGGACATATGTTGAACCTGAGCGCGTTTCTGCTCATTCCGATACCGCCCTCATGATGCGGTATCATCTGCCTTATATAGCTTATGTTGATGTCGTTATCGGGGCAAGCCGACTTCATACGGCTGAACATATTCTGCGTTACAGTGCCGTACTGCCTTCTGTAGGTGCACATTGACTGTGGATCGTTTCTGTATCTTCTGCATCCGCAAAGTATCTCTTTCATCATTTCGATAGCTTTTGTCTGTTTCTCTATTATTTTCTGTGCAAGCTCCTGAAGCGGCACACAGGTAGTGTATTTCAGCAGTTCTCCCGACAGCTTTATAGCACCCTCATGATGCGGTATCATTGTCACGATAAAATTTCCCGATACGCTGTCATTCACCCTTGAGTTGTTCATACAAGATATCATATTGTTAAGAATTGATTCATAACACGCAAGGTACTTCTGTGTGACTATGCTGAATGTACATTTTTCCATAATTACCTCCGATATGTTTTATATTATTCTATGACAAACACACGGAATTGTTGACAACACACCGATTTTTCCTTAGAAGTGTCGCAACAAGAAAATGTTAAATGAAAATTCTTTCACAATCGGCTTTTATAATGTTCAGAAATTGACTTTTTGCGCCTTATGTGCTAAAATATCTTTTGCAAAGCCGTTTCGGCACACTTACCCCTGAAAGGATCTGATAAAAATGAAAAAATTATATATAAAACTCATTGCCGTATCTCTGATACTCTCCTGCACAGCGGCGCTCACCGCCTGCAACTCATCATCGACCTCTTCCGCTGTATCATCTGACGGCGGAAGCATAGGCGATACAACCTCTGTTTCCGAGCCCTCCGACACATCATCACAAAGCAGTGAACCGGAAAGCAAAACGGACAGCAGTTCAGAAGAAAGTAAAGACAACGATGAAAACAAGAGCAGTGAAACAAGCGCCGAATCGACCGTTACTTATGAATATATAAAGGACGGGAAATTCACTCTTGCAAACGGCAATCTTTCATTCAAAATGCCTGAAGGCTGGAAGCTTGCCAGCGCTTCCCTTGCATATCAGTTTGCATCGGACGATGACAGCGATGAAAATAAGTTCAATCTTGTTGTCAGCAAAACAGACAGCCCCATTGAAAACGTAACAGACGAGCAAATGACCGCAACATATAAGGCAACTATGGAAGACTTCAAGCTCGTTGATTTTCAGCATACCGAAATAGCCGGTAAAAAAGCCGTATATATGCAGCTTACCGGAATGGTTTCACAGGTAACAAAGCAAACGACCATAACCCAGTATATGATACAGTCGGGTGAAGACGCTTACTGTTTCTCATTCACACAGTCAACTGAAGATGAAACTTTCCCCGACCTTATAACAGGCGTTATAGATTCGCTTGAAATTAAGTAAATTAATAGAGAAACAGCCGTACAAGCTGTTTCTTTTCCTTTTTACGTTGCATTTCCGCATCGGATATGCTACAATAAATCTAAAAATAACAGCCGTAAGGCAAACAGGAGTTACTATGAACAAGAGTAAATTAAACCGCCTTGATGAAATGATGCAGTCGCAGGTTGACAGCGGAATGATTCCCGGCGGACATTTAAGAATAATCAAGGACGGAGAGCGAGTATACGATAAATGCTTCGGAATGGCTGACGTTGCCCGTAATCTTAAGGTATCCGATAATACGATATACCGTCTTTACAGTATGACAAAGCCTATTACCGCAGTTGCGACAATGATACTCTACGACAGAGGGCTTATCGACCTTTCCGACAATGTAAGCTGGTTTCTTGAGGGCTTTAAGGATCAGAAGGTCGAAACCGCAGACGGCATTGTTCCGGCAAACCGTGAAGTCAAAATCATCGACCTGCTTACAATGACCGCAGGACTTATGTACCCCGACAGAAACGTAAATCCCTCCGGCGATAAAATGGCTGATTTATTCGATAAATTCTACGAAAGAGCGTTTTCGGGAAACGGCACATATTCAACCGTTGAGATGTGCAACGAAATGGGTAAAATACCGCTGTTTGCACAGCCCGGCACCTGCTGGAACTACAGCGTCTGTGCCGATGTTCTCGGTGCGATAGTTGAAGTTGTAAGCAAAAAGCGTTTCGGCGACTTCCTTAAAGATGAGATATTTATGCCTCTCGGCATGAACGATACCGATTTCTATGTGCCTGCCGAAAAGCATGACCGCTTTGCAGAAATTTATATAAGAGGCGAGGACGGAAAGCTCGCTCCGTGCGACTGGCAGCACTTAGGTCTTGTTTACAAGTACACAAAGCGTCCCGAATTTGAGATAGGCGGTGCAGGACTTGTTTCCACCGTAAACGACTATGAAAAATTCGCTCAGATGCTGTTAAACAGCGGAAAATACGGCGATACCCGCATACTCAGCCGCAAGGCAGTTGACCTTATATCGCACAATATCATCACCGCCGAACAGGCAAAGACATTCAACTGGGATTCGTGTATCGGTTATGGCTACGGAGGACTTATGAGAACGCTCATAAACCCCGAAATAACTACTGTCGGCAGTACAGGCGAATACGGCTGGGACGGCTGGACGGGAAACTACTTCTGCAACGATCCCGAAAACAATCTTACATTTATGTACTTTATACAGGTCTGCGGCGGCAACGGCATACGTCCGCTCAGAACATTAAAGCAGGTTATGTACTCGGCTCTTGACGACTGAGTAATTTACCGGAATACAGCACTGCCCCGTGAGAAAGCTCACGGGGCAGTTTCATATTAGATTTTTTCTGTACCGTTTACAGCTTGTCAAAATACTTCTGCACAGGGCTGTACTGTACGATATAATCCACATACTCTGCCGTAGCTGAGTAAAAATCCGCCTCGAACCTTGCTATACCCGCACCGCCCGATGCAAAATTCTCATCCGAAACATAGTTCTTTGAGTTATCCAGTATATAGCAATCCGTATTTTCTGCAAATCTCTCCTCGCACAGCTTTAGCAATGCCTTTGCATTTGCAAATTTCTTCTTGTCTGTCACAAGCGGCTTAATTTTGCCGTCATAATCCCTCACCTTGTCATTGAGCGACACCTTGCACAGAATTATATTACTGCCGTATTTCTGCTTCACAAACTGCGACAGCTTATCGCAGGCGGCAAGAATATGCTCCTTATCCTTTACTGCGTCAAGCGTGAACGGCTGTCCCGCTTTTCCGAGAATAACGGCAAGGTCGGAATTTGCGTACTGCTTGTCTACAGTAAATCCCTCGCCGTTATATTTTGCGTTATCCGCAATAACGTCCGCCATATCTATCGCTATCCACCGCGACTGACTCACCGTGAGCCTTTGCACAGTTGTCCTCATAAGCTGTGACATTGCCTTAGCACCCGACTTATCGGCAGTGGCAAACCTCTTTTCCTCTACAGAATGAGGCTTGTCAAACGCCCATACAAACGACTCTCCGCTCACCGCCACATTCATTCTGATAGTTGTAGCCTTTGCAAGCGCTCTCTTTATAACACCCGTACCCCACATATCTATCAATGTGAAGTTATGTATCTTTTCATATTCATCTATCTTCTGAGGCACTGCCTTAGGATCGCCGCCGTTCCACAGCTCGTATGCGACCCTTGTCATAAACCGCAGGTTCTGCTCGTTTACATCTACATCTTTTCCCAGTGCACCGCCAAGCGTAGCCCTAACAAAGTTTGCAATAGGACGCTTTATCCTGTACTGCCTGTCAAGAAGTCTTATAAGTTCGCCGTGAGTCACATTCTGCAGCGTATTGCTTTCCAGTGCCGCAATAACCTTCACCGCATTCTTCATCTCGATATTGTCGCCGAAATCGTAATATCTGTAAATATCGGTTATGCTTGAGTAATGCTGTTCGATTATGTCCTTTATTTCAGCCCTGTTCTCCGCAATAAATTCTCTTGAAGTATGGAACATAAGTGCGTCTGCCGGTTCTTTTCTGTCAAGCAGAACGGTAAGCAGTCCCCTTGCACACGCATTGTCATAATAGCACAGTATCTGTTCAAGCCTTGAATCAATATCCTGCTCCTTGTACACTCTGCCGGGTTCTCCCGATGTGATCTCATCAAGCGCCTTTTCACAGTCTGCAAAATAGAAACGGTTGAACACCGCCTCTTTTCCGTCGCCGGTCAACGACAAGTCACCGAAATATCTTCCCGAAAGGTCTATTATAACAGGGTGTACCTTTTTGATAAAATAATTCTCAATATCCTCAAGAAATGCGTTCAGCTTGTTCTTCGGCGTGCTTTTTCTGACCTGTCTGCCTATTGCGTAGAATTCGGGAGAAATGGTTCTTACAAGAATGATTCTGTCCGCAGGATACAGCTTTAATATCTCTTTTGCGAAAATATCGACAAGCGGCTTATAAACGTCTTCCGGCAATATGTTCGGCAGTTTTTCGCCGTGCTTTTCATTGCCGTCAATGCCGCCAGTCAGAAATGAATTATCCGTCTTTATCAGTCCGTGCACCGCAGTACCGTAAAAGTCAAAAATAAAATAGTCCGAGCGGTTTTCCTTTATATATTCAAACGTCCTGCTCTCCCCCTGAGCATCGCTGTTATCGGTTTTTTCCGGAAAAAATGCCGTCAGCGGAGAAATCTTTCTTATCGTATTATCGGCTGTGAACTTAGGGCTTCTTTCAACAATCTTCTGCACATTGTACGAACCCATAGTGATAAAGCCGGTACGCTCGATAAGCGAAGAAGTATCCACAGTGCCGATATTCACCGTTCTTCCGCCGTCCGTCTGTCCTGTTACCCTGAAAAAGCACAGTCCGTCTACCGCACTTACCCTTACCGCTGTCTTTTCGGTAGTTATTAGGGGCTTAAATCTGCCGTTTTCACGCCTGAAATATACACTGTATTTTACACAGTCGTCACGTTTTTCAAAACGCAGTACGATTGCGCCGTTCTCATCTTTTGATATGCGGATCTTGTTATCCATAGTTACACCTCGCTGTAGGCTCATATATTTTGATTTTATCATATTCCGCAGGAAATTTCAAGAATTTTTGAAAATCCCTTGACATCCGACAGCAGTAAGAGTATAATAGCTAAGGATTTGAAATTGAATTTCATTTTCAATTTTGCATTCGTAATTTTACGGAGGTATTAAAATGTCATACAACACCCGTCAGCGTGAGCTGATACTTGAATATATAAAAGAAAACGCCGACAGCCACCTTACCGCAGACGATATAGCCGATGCGCTGAAAGCTGAGCAGGTCGGCAAAACCACCGTCTACCGCTATCTTGAAAAGCTCTGCGAGCAGCACCTTGTCAGAAAGTATATTCTGAGCGAAGGCAAGAGCGCCTGTTATCAGTATTCGGGCGGCGAAGAATGCCACGACCATTTTCACCTGAAATGCCTTAAGTGCGGCAAGCTCATTCATCTTGAATGCGACCACCTGAAAGATATTGCGGCGCATATCTCTGCCGAGCATGATTTTACTATCGACAGCTCACGCACCGTATTCTACGGCATCTGCGGAGAATGCGCAAAACAGCACGACACAAAAGGAAAAGAGTGATACAATGAAAATATTCAGAAAACTGCTTGCCGTGATTACTGCGGCGGCAACGGTTCTCAGCCTGTGCGCCTGCTCGTCGGAAAGCGGTTATTCAAACAGCGACAGCGGCAAGCTGAAAATCATCTCGACCGTATTTCCGCCGTATGACCTTGCAAGGCAGATAGCCGGCGACAATGCCGAAATCAGCATACTTCTCCCTCCGGGAAGCGAGATCCATAATTATGAGCCGTCCGCTAAGGATATGATTGCAATACGCAACTGCGACATATTTCTCTACATCGGCGGCGAAAACGAACAGTGGGCTGAAAAGCTGATAAATTCAAACGATACGGAAAATGTAACAGCAGTAAAGCTGATTGATTATGTCCCTGCCCTTTTGGAAGACGAGGACGAGCATGAACATGACCACGACCATGACCACGAGCATGAGCATGAACACGAAACCGATGAGCATATATGGACATCGCCCAAAAACGCTCAGCTTATGCTTTCGGCGGTATATGACGCAATCTGCAAAGTTGACCCGTCGGATAAACAGACCTACACAAAAAACAAGGACGCCTACGCAAAACAGCTTTCCGACCTTGATAATGCTTACAGGTCGGCGGTTGACAACGCAAAGAACAAGACGATAGTTTTAGCTGACAAATTCCCGTTCAGGTATCTTGCGCACGAATACGGTCTTGAATTCAGTGCCGCATTCGCCGCCTGCTCCGATGAATCCGAGCCGGGCGTTTCTACGATGATAAAGCTGACAAAAACGATAAAGGAAAACAACATTCCCGCAGTTTACTATCTCGAATTCAGCAGTACCAAAATAGCGGATACTCTGTGCGATGAAACAGGAGCAACAAAGCTGATGCTTCACTCCTGCCACAACGTTTCAAAGCAGGATATAGAAAACAACGTAAGCTATGTCGATCTTATGAAACAGAATCTTGAAAATCTTAAATTGACCCTTAACGGCTGACAGGAGGATTAATAATGTCATATCTTATCGAATGTAAAAATCTTACCGCAGGCTACGAGGGAATGCCTGTTGTAAAGGATCTCAGCTTCAATGTTTCCGCAGGCGATTATCTGTGCATAGTCGGCGAGAACGGAAGCGGAAAATCCACCCTTATGAAAACCATTCTCGGACTGCGTTCCCCGCTCTCCGGTGAAATAATCTTCGGTGACGGATTAAAACAGACCGAAATCGGCTATCTTCCACAGCAGACCGCCGCACAGAAGGACTTCCCCGCTACAGTCCGTGAGGTAGTGCTTTCGGGCTGTCTTGGCAGAAAGGGACTTTCACCGTTCTACTCCAAAGCCGACAAAAAACTGTGTGACGATAATATCGAGCTACTCGGTATTACCCACATAGCCCATCGCAGTTACCGCAATCTGTCGGGCGGTCAGCAACAGCGTGTACTGCTTGCCCGTGCGCTTTGCGCGACAGGAAAACTTCTTCTCCTCGATGAGCCCGTTTCCGGACTTGACCCTATGGTTACCGCTGAAATGTATGAGATAATAAGCAGGCTGAATCGTGAGCAGGGCATAACGATTATAATGATCTCCCACGATCTGCAGGGCGCACTGAAATACGGTACAAAGATACTCCATATGGAGAGCGGTGCATACTTCTTCGGAACTACCGCCGAGTACCGCAGTACCGATATATTCCACGCAATGAGTACCTGTGACTGTCATTGCACCTGCGACCATCACACAGGCTCAAAGGAGGCTCGTTAAAATGCTTGAGATTTTTCAATACGGATTTCTTCTGCGCGCGCTTGTAGTCGGACTTCTTGTTTCGCTGTGCGCCGCACTTCTTGGTGTAAGCCTTGTATTAAAACGTTTTTCTATGATAGGCGACGGATTATCCCACGTCGGCTTCGGTGCGCTTGCAATAGCCTCCGCACTGAATTTAGCGCCTTTGCAGGTATCTATCCCTGTTGTAATCGTAGCCGCATTTATCCTGCTCAGAATAAGCTCTGACGGCAAGATAAAAGGAGATGCCGCAATAGCACTTCTTTCAAGCAGTGCGCTTGCGATAGGTGCTATCGTCATCTCGCAAACTAACAGTGCAACCGATATGAACAGCTATATGTTCGGCAGCATTATGGCGATAAGCAACGACGATCTTGCACTCAGCATAATCTGCTCGGTTATTGTCATCGTAATGTTCGTCTTATTCTACAACAAGATTTTCGCCGTGACTTTTGACGAAAATTTCTCCAAGGCTACAGGCGTAAAGTCAGGTGTATATAACACGATAATCGCTCTCCTCACCGCCCTTACTATTGTGGTAGGAATGCGGATTATGGGTGCGCTGCTTATTTCAAGCCTTATAATCTTCCCTGCGCTGACCTCAATGAGAGTATTCAGAAGCTTCCGCAGTGTCACGATCTGCTCTGCGGTTGTTTCCTGCGTCAGCTACATTATCGGTATAGCGATAACCTACTATGCCGACAACTTCCCCGCCGGTGCAAGTGTAGTAATCGCAAACCTCGGAATGTTCCTCATCTTCTCGCTTCTCGGTTTCCTCCTGCGCAAAAAGACCCAATAGTGCGAGCGAATGTGAGTCGCGCAAATCTGTTCTTAATAAATGCTTATAAAAAAGCCGCCCACACGGACGGCTTTTTTTGCAATACCCTGTGACATTTTCGTAAAAACATCGTCTTAATTTATGAAGAGAGAAAAAGGAGAGGTAATATGGATATATCCGACAAGAAAATCACCACCCTGCTTGAAAGCCGCAATGAACAGGCACTAAAACTCCTGTCCGAAAAATACGGCGGACTGTGTTCATCAATTTCATACAATGTCCTCGGCAACAGAAGCGACAGTGAAGAAGTCACAAACGATACATATATGAAAGTATGGAACACAATACCGCCGGAAAAGCCACGCAGTCTTTGTGCTTATGTGGCTAAAATCGTCCGCAATCTTTCCCTTGACAAGCTTCGTTATAACACTCGCTCCAAGCGCTGCGGCGAAACCGATGCACTGCTGTCAGAGCTTGAAGAATGTATTCCCGCAACGGACAACACCGAAAAATCGGCAGAAAACAATGAGCTTAAATCCGTCCTCAACGCATTTTTAGCTCAGCTTGACGAGCGTACACGCAAAATTTTCGTCTTACGTTATTTTGCCTGCTACAGTATAGCCGATATTTCAGAAAGGTTAGCAATTACCGAAACCAATACAACATCTATTTTAAACCGCACACGAACCAAACTCCGAAAATATCTTTCGGATAAAGATGTATACATTCAGAAAGGAGAATAATCATGAACGAGCATAAAGCATTCCCGCTTTTTACTGCATTCAGCGACATAAATGAAAAGTATATTTCCGACGCACTTGACGAAACGCCGCACAAAAACAAATGGTATCTGAATTCCGCTTTTCTCGGCATTTCAGCCGCCTGCTTCTGTCTTGTTGCAGTATGTACCGCAATTATAATAGGAATCAATAACAACGCAATAAACCCCGCAGGCTCGTCAGATATATCATCAGATATATCCTACACAGCGTTTTCGGACGAATGTTATGATACCGTAATTTACAACGACACTGTATACAAACGTATAAATTACATTTCACCCGATGATGAAATGCGCAGAGGATATATAGGTACGGCAGAAGTCACCGACGCTGACGGCAAAACAGAAAATCATTATGTTTTTTCACTGAAAGGAATCAGACCGCACATAGCCATAGCCGTAAGAATGGACTATAACACCTACTGCCGTTATATTACAGCTTCCACTGTGAATGAAACGCTTCTCTCACTTATTTGCAACAATGATACATCGGATTTGGATGATCCCTATTCGGTAAATTACTTTGCCTCGTCTTTTTCCGAACACAGCGAAAAGCGCTTCACGAGCGATTCGGTCGGCTGGATGAATCAAATATTATGGTTGACTTTTAGCGAGTCCCCATCTTCATCAAAAGCAGACCGGGAAGACTTAATCGAAAGCACAGATAATTATATATCGGTTGATTTATCATGTATCCCACTCGGAATTGAAAATGCAAAAATAAATATAAAAGCAAACGGCACTGTTACCGTTGTATGCAACGGCACCGAGTTTACAATGGAAAATCGTCTCTCTGAATACAAAATGACACGTTTATTGCATCTTTTGGATAATGACCGTATCGACTGCAACGAATATATATATAACGATACCGATTCCTAAGAAGCATCGCTTTCCGAGTAAAAATTTTTGTCTTTCGGGCTGTACGATAGGTGTCGGATAATACAGCGGGGCATTTCTTCGGTTTAACAATTATCCGCACCGATAAACAACAGCCGCTCACACGGGCGGCTGTTTAATTTATCTGTCAACATAATACCTGTACGAATTTATCGTAACGACCTGCGGCTTTATTTCCGACAGCCTGTCCTCTCTCTTCCCCACAAGCTGAAATCCGTTCTTCACAATAACCCTGTTGCTTGCAACATTGTCCTCCGCCGCCTCAATAACTAACGTATCAAAACCGTTCTCCGCAAGCTCTTTCATAACAGCGCCCAGTGCCTCAGTCATATATCCGTTGCCCCAGTATCTGCGGCAGGAGCAATATCCTATCACGGGATTTCCGTGATGATAACCGACTACATCTATCATTCCTATAAGCTCACCGTCAGCCTTATTTTCAATGCCGTAACGGTAACAATTGTCATTATCATATTCCGCCAGCCACATATCAAGAATTACCTCGGTTTCGTTTATATCCTTATGCACATTCCATGTGACGTATTTTGCGACCTCGCTGTCACTTGCCCAATTTCTGAAAATACTCTCTGCGTCATCTTTCCGCAGTTTTCTGAGAAACAGTCGCTTTGTTTCAAGCTCTCTCATATTATCCTCCTTTACATTGTTGCAGTTTTCCGATAAAATCCATACTGATTTTCTATAAACAAAACCCCACAACCGCCTTAAACGTTTGTGGGATTTGATTTTAATTCACTTATCAAGCAAAAACATAACCTTTTTTAGCTGTGCCGTCATCGCCGAATAATAAAGCGGAAACATCGCCTCAACGCAACCGAGGAAATAAAGATTACGGTTATTTATCTCGCCGAATTTAGGCATATATGTGTAAACATAACGTCTGAACCAGTCCGATGAATATGACGGCAACGGTGTTTTCTGCTTTCGTACTTTCAGATTTTCCTCATAGCTTTCATAGATTATATCACCGAAGTTATCCGCACCGCTCTTTATCAGCAATTCAAACACCTGCTTAAGCTGCTTATCCGACAGCGGAAAATCCTCTATCTGCCTTGAAATAAGCGGAAGTCTTGCCGCCAGGCTGTACATGATAAGATGCTGTACCCTGCCGAACTCAGTTGTTTCAAACATTGCGTCATTTTCCGGCGTCTTTATCCTGATTCCGAGGTTTTCAAGCCTTGACGTTTCTGTAACGTCCATAAGGGCAATTCTGAAAACGTCCTTGATATTAATGTTGTAAAAATCGCTGTCCGACACGGTGTAGATATATCTCATAACCGTTGTCATTGACCTTGCCATATTAGTGATAATTCCCGCTATTATCGGCAAAGATTCATTTGAAATGCTCATTTATCCTCCTCGGGATCGTTATTAGGGATATGTATAGTCTTGCTGTGACCCATTAAAATCTCTTCAAATGAATCACTCGGCATAGGCTTTGCAAAATAGAAGCCCTGAGCCATCTCGCAACCAAGACCGCCGAGAAGCTTTGCCTGCTCGTCGGTTTCAATACCCTCACATATTGTATGCATACCAAGCGAGCCTGCCATTCTGATAACATGACCGAGAATATCATTTGCTCTCTTGTTGCTGTTTGATTCCGCAAGGAATGCTCTGTCAATTTTCAGCACATCGGCAGGTAAGTCCTTCAGCATATTGAGCGAAGAATAACCCGAACCGAAATCGTCGATCGAAATATGGAAACCGTAGTCCTTGAGCTGCTTGAATACTGTCGTCAGCACATCAAGTGATTCATAAGCCGCACTCTCCGTGATCTCAATTTCAATGCTTGAAGTCGAAACGCCGTGGGATACGCAGATATCATTCAGCTTTTCGACAAACTGCGGATCTTTGAGATGAACTCTTGACATATTGACCGAAATCAGCAGATTATTGTAGTACTTCTGCCAGCACTTTATCTTCTGACAAACCTGATCCATTATGTAGAAGTCGAGCTTAATTATAAATCTGTTCTTTTCAAACAGCGGTATGAACTTTCCGGGAGAAATGACCGTTCCGTCCTTTATCCATCTTACAAGAGCCTCCGCACCGGTAAGATTCACCTTGCCGTCAAGCGATACCTTAGGCTGATAGAACACACAGAACTCGTGAGTATCAAGCGCCGACTGCATTTCGTTTTCAATGCGCTTCTCCTCGCGCATCTCTTCAAGCATACTCTCATTATAGAAAGCATATGCGCTGTCATCGCCGTACTTTACCGTTCGTTTTGCAATATCCGCAAGGTCGCCCATACGTCTTATCGAAACGTTCTTGTCGATTATTCTGTAAATACCGAATGAAAGTACCGGCACAAACTCTGTTACCTCATACTCTATAGCCTGTATCAGCGAAATTACTCTTTGCAAGATATCATCATCACTGTGGTAGATCATAAATATATAGAAATTATCGGAATTTATTCTTGAGAATGTCTCGCCGTCCTGAAGATTGCGGTTTATTGTATCGGCAATAAGCTTAAGTACTCTGTTACCCTCCTCGTGTCCGTACATATCGTTTATCGCTTTGAATTTATCAATATCAAAGCTTACCAGCGCATATCTGCGATATTCATGCTGAAGAAGCTTCTTGGAATCAATAACAAATTTATCCCAGGTACTGTATCCTGTCAGTCTGTCTGTGTATGCAATACGGCTGACCTCGGAATTGGCTTTTTCCAGTCTGCGGAACGAAACCCTTACTATAACAATATATGCCACAATTACTACAAGCAGTATCACAACAAAGAATATATACATCAATATGTTCGCCACTGCATAAAAATCCTGCTGTGCGGCTACCACATTCTCCTTGAAAATAAGAAGATAGTGTAGGTCGTTGTAGTTTGTGAAACCGCAATAATAAGCAATATACTTTTCACCCTTGCAGTAACTCTTGATTATTCCGCTGCCGCTCACCTTTGCAAAGTTATCCTTTACCGTGCTTTTGGTGTTTTCGTCCACGCCAGCCAGTAGATCAGAAGAGAATAACAGATCGCCCATCGGAACATTGTCGCCCAGCGCATTGTTACCTGATATAACGACCTCGCCGTCGGAATTCAGAACATAGCCGTTACTGTCGCTTCCGTTACCTGAGAAAGACATATCAAGAAGCGAGTCATAGCTGCTTGCGTCACATATGCCGGCAGTTACACCGATGATCCGCCGATAATCACCGTATATCGGAACCGCAATGACATTTACCATTTTTCCGTCAGGTTCACTGAAAATAGCTCTTGAAATGTTTACTTCACCGTTTATTGCCTTCTCGTAATAATCACGTGAGGATATATTCTTTTCAATGCGTTTGCTTGTTATTACATCGCCGTTTTCATCTGCTATAATAAATGATTCAATCGTTTCGCTGCTGTTTTCAAGCTCTTTTATCTTGCGGATAAGCACATTCTCATCTGTGCTTTTATAATCGCTGAGGCACGCAGCAAAATTCTTGACAGTGCTGATATCACTATCGATTGCCCTCTCGACTATCTCACATTTCTGCGTTACGGTACGGTCTATATACTTGTTAACCTCGTCATCAAGTGCGTCCATGGTATGTACCATAAAGACGGAAGCAAATACAACGAAGATCGCTATCATTACGCCAGCTACAACTGACAATACTTCCGTTTTATATTTCATTTTCGGCATAGCAATCCTCCTCCCATCTGATTATGCTTGCAATCCGTTACCATTCTTAAACAAACAAGCACTTATTTAAATAAGAGTATATCACATTTCGTTATAAAAATCAACCGTCTTGAACAAATTATATCATCATTGTATGTAAATCAGCCTTACTTTTTGTGGAATATGCACTAAGTAATTAAAGCGCAGTTGCTATAAAAGCCGCCCGACAACAATATCGGGCGGCTCAGCTTGTAGAAAAAGTCCATTTTTATAAAAATGGAGCAAATTCTCTATCCCTAACCCCAAACCCCTTCCCCGTGGGAAGGGGCTATATTACTGGGGCTACCGCCCCTAGTCCCTGTCGGGGGCTTCGCCCCTGCGACCCCTTTTTCAAAAAAATATAGGTTTTTCAACAGACTGAGCCGCCCGACAACAATATCGGGCGGCTCTTATATTTACTTTACGCTGTCAATAAATCTTCTGAACGCTTCTCTTCCTTTTTCATCACGCTTGTAAACGCCTGCGTCAAGCAGTACCTGCTCAAACACAGCTCCGATTTCAAGCTTAATGATTTTCTCGGCGTCTTCCGATTTCACATCCGGATATTTCTTATAAAGACCGGTCATCCACTCGGCGTGACCTGAAAGATTTTCATTGCTTGAAAGATCCGTCTTGTTTACCAATGCCGCACTGAGTGCTGTTATCTCATTTGCAAGTCTTGCGGGAAGTACCGCCAGACCCATTACTTCAATAAGACCGATATTTTCCTTCTTTATGTGGTGCAATGACGGATTCGGGTGGAATATGCCGAGCGGTCTTTCTTCGCTTGTGATGTTGTTTCTAAGCACAAGGTCGCATTCATATTCATCGCCGTGTCGTCTTGCTATAGGAGTAATCGTGTTGTGCGGTACACCGTCTGTGAACGCATATATTCCGACGCTTTCATCGCTGTACGCTCTCCACGCAACAAGAATTTTATCACAAGCACTTTCTAGCTCAGCCCTGTTTTTTCCGCTCAATCTGACAACCGACATAGGCCACTTGACAATTCCCGCCTTTACGCTGTCAAAGCCGCTCAGACTGAACTCGTGTTCAACCTGGGCATTTTCCATAGCAAATGTATAGCGTCCGCCCTGGAAGTGTTCGTGAGAAAGGATAGAACCGCCTACGATCGGCAGATCGGCATTAGAGCCGACAAAATAGTGCGGTAACATATCAATGATATCAAACAGCTTGCCGAAAACATCTGCGTCGATCTTCATCGGAATATGCTCGCTGTTGAATACTATGCAATGCTCATTGTAATAGCCATACGGCGAATACTGGAATCCCCATTTTCCGCCGTGAATAATCATAGGTATCGGACGGAGATTCTGCCTTGCAGGGTGAGTAAGCGTACCCGCAAATCCCATATTCTCCATGCAAAGCTGGCACGCAGGGTATGAAACCTTTACCGCATTTCTTGCGGCGGCAATATCCCTGGGATCCTTTTCCGGCTTTGAACGGTTAATGGTAATATCAAGCTGTCCGTACTCGCTGTCGTACTTCCAGCGTATATCCTTTGCTATTCTTCCCTTGCGGACATAATTTGTATCTTCACTGTATGTAAAATACCAATCGGTAGCTGCTTTAGGGTTTTCGCTGTATTTTTCACGGAATTTTTTAATAATTTCATGCGGCATAGCTGTGAATACACCCATTATTTTTGTGTCAAAAAGATCCCTCCACGCATTCGATGCCGGAATTATTTCCTTTTCTGCCGCATAGTCGACTATATCATCCAGAATCTCATCAACCGATCCGTATTTACCGCCTTTTGGATTGCTCCAGTTATCAAGCTTCAATATATCCATAAGACAATTTCTTACATAGATCTCATCGTCAGCTGTTATTAGCTCTTTTTCAACCGCATAGTCAATGAGCGACTGTACAGCTGTTTCTATAGTAGCTTTCTTCATAATGTTCTCTCCGTTCTCCACATTCTGAATTTCAGAATTTATTAATTACAAGTATAGCACAATCCACGCCGAATTTCAATATAAATCATACAGAGCTATTTTACCGCCTGTCGCCACGATTATTTCCATTCCCGTAAACACCGCTTGTCACATACCTCACGCGCCATAAAAAACAGGCATCGATTTTCACACCGATGCCCGTTATAGCTATTGGATTTTTATTGCTTACT
>ENA-ORTQ01000354-ORTQ01000354.1-human-gut-metagenome-genome-assembly--contig:-NODE-354-length-60281-cov-12.282303_pt1 | contig 60281 bp, 66 predicted proteins | sample MGYA00241912_ERZ509188 | MGnify/ENA primary metagenome ERZ509188 (study PRJEB26280, sample SAMEA2338849) | human gut metagenome | biome: human gut; feature: human-associated habitat; material: faeces...
TCCGCTGCACAAAGCGGCTGGACAATAAAAGCTGTGCCGGGTGCGGGAAAATCATTACTTCGGAACTGGAAGCGGTTGTTTATCAGCAGATGGTAAAGAAACTGGCAAGCTACAAGACGCTGACAGGCAGAAAGAAAGCGGCAAAGGCAAACCCTAAAATTGCCGCCCTGCAAGTGGAGCTTGCCCATGTGGACAGCGAGATTGAAAAGCTGGTGGACAGTCTGACGGGTGCAAACAATGTCCTGCTCTCCTATGTGAATGTGAAGATAGCAGAACTGGACGGGCGCAAGCAGGAACTTCTGGCGAGGATAGCGGAACTGGCGGTGGAAGCCATTAGCCCGGAACAGGTCAACCAGATTTCCGGCTACCTCGACACTTGGGAGAATGTATCCTTTGACGACAAGCGGCGGGTGGTGGATTTGATGATTACCACCATAGCCGCCACAAGCGATAGTTTGAATATCACATGGAAAATCTGACGGGCGGAACCCCTCCCGTCAGATATCTACCCTGTGTAGTCCCTTGTAAACTGTACTTTTGTATGCGCTAAACTGTTTGTGTCATTCATCCCTGAGTGACCCCCCTTTGTTTTGTAGTTTGCAGTTCTCAGTCCGCATCTCTACTATAGCAGAGGTAGTTTTATTATTCCTCATCGGCTGTAGACTCTTTTGAACTGCTCATCCAGCTAGTGGTTTTCAGAATACAATAAACCGCGTTAAGATTTTGTGCTTTCTCTACCTACCGACCACCGCAGAAAATAGAAAGATCTCATTTGCGTGCGTTCAATACGCCGTGACCGCGTGACTTCTCGCAAAACGCACCTATAATGAAGTCAGACGCAGTGCACAGCGGACTAACATTTTGGAGGTGGTCAAAATGACCAAAAACAACCGTACATCTCGCCTGACGGCGGACGAAAAGACCTTGCTGGAGGAATACCGCAAGAGTGGCTTGAAGCCCGAAAACATTAAAACCCTGAAGCGCCAGACGGACGAGAAATATATCCATGTGCTGGCCTACCGCTACTGGATAGCCTGTGCGAAACTCCACAATGCCAACGAGCTGCTGCACGGCAACTGCCGCTGCTGTATTCATTGGAACGCTCTGGAGCAGGAAAAAATGCCCTGCCTCTCCTGCTACTACCTGGTCGGTGCAGATGCGCAGATCGATGGCTGGGAGTGTGTGCGGGACATTTCAGAGGAGGCAAACGGATTGTTGGAAAAGTACGATGTGTATCGGCGGCGTGCAGCGGAACGGCAGTAGTACGCACAACGGAGGACAAGTTCCCTATCATGGTACCCTTTGGGGTACCATGATAGCCGAACAAGTGCTGGGGAGAACCCCAGACCCCAAGGAGGGATACCGTGCATGATAACGAACATCACAAGCCAAATCTGGACGCGCTGGTATCCAACGCTGCCCAGCGGAGGCTACAGCCGTCTCTGACGTTGGAGGAAACTGTGTCTGCGCCGTTCACAGATGAGGCAAAAATCGCGGAACATATCACTTCACCTGCGAAGCCTCCGCAGAGCTCCCGCGCCCGGAAAAATTTGATCAAGACCCGTTTATCCGATAGTGAATACCGTGCCTTCACGGCGCGTGTAAAACGGAGCAAGCTGTCCGCCAGCGAATTTTTACGCCGCGCCGCGTTGACCGGACGAATCGTGATCCCGCTGCACACGGAGTTGGATGTGGCTCTGCTGGACGAGCTGGCGCTGCTCAAGGCCGACGTGGGGCGTATCGGCGGTCTGTTGAAAATGACCATTCGCCCCAACGAGGGACAGCGGACACTGCACCCGGCAAAATGGGAAGAACTGCTGCATGCCGCACGGCAGGTGGAGCGTATGGCAAAACGGTTGGCGGCGTTGGAGGTGAAGATCGCCGATGGCTATCGTCAAGCATAGCAGCTCCAAAAACGCCCGCTATGAGGATGTGTTGGAGTACTACACCTGTCGGCATCGGGAGGACAGCCGCACCGGATATTATGCGCCAATTCTGGATGAATACGGCCTGATGCAGCCCCGCAGCGACTGCGCCGCGCTGTACTTGACTGCTGATGGAACAGCGGCAGCGCCGGAGCGGTGGGCGTCCGCCTGCCGCCGTACCAACCTGTGCTACAGCAAAAACAACAAGCCCAGCGACCGCAAGAGCCACGAATATATACTCAGCCATCCGGCGGCGGATCGGGGTAAACTGTCCATGGACGACCTTGTGGAGGAAGGGCGGGCTTTCTCCAAGGCGTTTTTGCAGGGCTACGACTGCCTGATCGCCGTCCATCGCGACACAGACAATGATCACATCCATATCTCCATCAATTCTGTCCGCGCGAAGGCACGGGCAGAACAGGCGTGGATGATGCGGGACAGTGAGGGGAACGTCCTCCCCTGTGAGATCAAGGCAGGCGGCAAGCATCAGGACAGTGCGGAACTACGAAAGGCCATAAATGACTGGCTGCGAGACTATACGCGCGCGCACGGCTGGGAGGTGAAGGACAACAACGCCCTTGCCTCCAGGCGAAAACAGGAGCGGTACGAAAAGCGGAACGAATATCTCCGCCATGTGTTGGTTTCTGTGGCGGCCCAATGCCGCAACACCAGAGAATTATCTCACCGTCTCCGCGCCTACGGCATCACCCGCAAGCGGCGGGGAAACACGGTAAGTGTCCTGCCGACGGGAGGCCGCAAGGCGGTGCGGCTGCGGACATTGGGACTGGAATGGACGGACGTTGAACAGCTGATGGCACTGCGGCGGGAGCGCGAGCAGTTGGCGGAGCAGCAGTGGTGGGTGTATGTGCGCTATGTCCGCCGCCGGTGGTATGAGGCGGCGCGCAGGCAGCAACAAAAGCTGTATGGTGATCCGCGCAGCGTACTGGATAGCTTGTTGACCCTGCTACTATTTTTGCTGATAGGAAGCAACGAATTACCGAAAGCACAGTCGGTATATGGCGAGTTGGAGCCTCTCGCTTTATTCGGAGCACCAAGCAAAGAGGAAACGGAAGCCTTGCAGGGCCTGGCATATGCCCGTGAGCAGGATCTGCAAACGCCGCAGGAGGTCGAGTGGAAGGCGGCCGAGCTCCGTGCCGCCATCCGTCGCGCCAGGATGGATTGCGATCAATCTGCGCTGGAAGCCGCGCTGGGCGAGTGGCGCAAGCTACAAATGCTGCAAACGAGCATCCGTGCCATACAATATGCGTCCGAGTGGGGACAGTCTCGGGAAGCAAAACATGAACGACGTTAAACAGCGTATACCTGAACATAACGCATGGGGCAAGGCTAAACTTGACAATTTCACGGAAACAAGTATAATTTGTGACAAACGCAGACGGAGGTATGGACGATGCACGAGCAGCTGTATGCGTGTGAGCGGGATATTCTTTCATTTATGTATGCCAAGCCGCACGATGAGGTATTTACCGTAGAGGATTTCGATGCGTTAGGTAGCTATGATGCGGTTCGCAAGGCGCTGTCACGCCTTGCACAAAGTGAGAACATAGAGCGCATTATATTTACTTGAATTTCCCGGTGAGTCTGACGCAGAGACGGAATCCCACACAGATGCTGAAGCAACACCATTTTTATTAACACGACCGGATCTGTTCCGGGACGGCCATTATCTGCGCAATAATAGGGACTTAGCCGTGCATACAGCCATCCATAATCCATGACATCTTCTATCTTGCGCAATAAATGATCCTTGGGTACTAAAGCATCCACATCCACCATCACTATATCGTTTCGAAAATTCTTTCTCCAGTCTTCCATCCTTACCCCCCTTTTTTTCCTATTATAGCAGAAGAACCTCGCCGGTGTCGAGGTTCTTTGACAAGCCGGGGCAGGACGGCATAGCCCTCGCTATGCCGTCCTGCCTTGGAGAATTATCGCCAGTGGAAAAAGGAAGAAGTGAAATGTTTAATTACTTAATGTCGCCGATTTTTGCTTTTCCGGCATAGTAGTCATCGCGCCATCTCAGAGCAACTTTGTTCCCCTTTTCAGCAGAAAGACGGCTAAATTCTTCAATCTCAGGCGTCGCCATGTAGCGATAGAACATAGAGTAATCCACCCAGGTCTGCATACCGGCTCGCATACCCATGATCTCAAACTGGCGGTTGATACCCCACTTGGTCACGGCAACGATGTCAGTAGGCATTTTGATGAGCTTGTCGGCCAGCGCTTCTACATAGCTTTCCAGTTCTTCCAGTGGAACAGATTTGGTAGCAATACCGCACTCCTCGGCCTGTTTGCCACTAATCTTCTCTCCAGTCAACATCAATTCCTTGCTCTTGCGAATGCCACTCAGCCAGGGCATCATCATATAGACGGAAGCCGCCCCGAACTGGATCTGGGGCTCGCCAATCTGGCAATCGTCGGATACGATGACATAGTCAGCCGGAACCATAAGCTCGAAGGAGCCACCCAGTGCATATCCATGAACCTGGCAGATCACGGGCTTCCCCATGTCCCACATGGTCCAACGGCAGGCGTTGCTCGCATTCTCGAAGCCGCGGCGTTCCTGAATGGGCGTGGTGGTAACATTGGTCTCGGCAGTAAGATCGAATCCTGCGGAGAAGCAGCGACCGGCGCCCTTCATGATTACCACACGAACCTCATCATCGAACTCAGCCTGCTTCAGGCACGCCAAGATGTCGCTATACATCTTGTTTTCCAGTGCATTCAGCTTTGCAGGTTTGTTCAGAGTGATGTATGCCTTGTAACCTTTCTTCTCATAAAGAACATGCTCGTACATAATAACGTTTCTCCTTTGCTTTTTTCATTATAGATAAATATATGTCTTGGAAGCACGTGTTGGAATTCACATGCTCCGGAAACACTTACCGCGTGTTGTTCGTTCCAACACCGAGATCAGGAGAGCTATAGCATCTTCAATTGGTATGGCATCCATCAGGCGGTTGCCGCTCTTTTCTTCTTTCGCCGCAGCTGGATTACAAGGATAGTAACAATCAGAGCCACCCCAACAATATCGGTGAGAGAACCGGGATCTACCATCATGACGCCGGCTGCGATTACGAGGATACGCTCTACTATGTTGGCCTTATCTACGACATATCCGAAGAGACCGCAGGAGATGGCAATAATGCCGATAATGGCGAAAACCGAGGCCTGCACCGTGGTGATGGAGAATGGCAGCTGACCAAGCAACAGCACCGGGTTATACACGAAGAAAAACGGTATGATATACGCCGCCACGCCAATCATTGTGGCGTTAAATGCTGTAGGCCAGAATCTGGCCTTGGCGATTCCAGCGCCGCACAAAGCAGCCAGAGCCACAGGCGGCGTCAGGTCGGAGACAATGCCGAAGTAGAAGCAGAAGAGGTGGGCTGCCATGGGATGCACGCCCATCAAGGTAACGGCGGGCACGGTTATCATGGACATCATGATGTAGTTGGCGGTAGTGGGAACGCCCATGCCAAGAATAATGGAAGCCATAGCAGACAACAGCAAGGTCAGGAACAGATGTCCACCAGCCGCAGTGGTGACCAGCGAGGCCATCTTCACGCCCAAACCGGACAGGGTGAAGGAGCCAACGATAAAGCCCACGACGGCGCAGGCAATCATCACGTCCACCGCGCCCTTGGCACCTTCAGCGAAGGCCAGGAACAGTTTCTTGGGGGTGAAACGGGTATCCTTCTTTACATAACTGATGAGGATGGTGAGGATAACACCGACGAAGGCGGACATCTGGGGAGACATACCGCAGACAAGGACGATGATGATGGCCACCAAAGGAATCAGCGAATACCCCTTCTCCTTGAGAACTTTCTTGGCGCTGGGGAGCTGATCAGCAGGGACGCCCTTCAGCCCCTGTCTACAAGCAGTGACGTGAACAGCGGCGAAAATTCCGGTAAAGTAGAGAACTGCGGGCAGGGCCGCTGCCAGGCAGACCTCCAGATAACTCTTGCCCAAAAACTCAGCAATAATGAATGCTGCAGCGCCCATAACAGGCGGCATGATCTGTCCACCGCATGAGGCGGTAGCTTCCACTGCACCGGCGAACTCAGGTTTATAACCAACGCCCTTCATCAGAGGGATGGTAAAGGTGCCTGTGGTGGTAACGTTAGCCAGAGAAGAACCGGAAATAGTGCCAAACAAAGCAGAAGAGATAACTGCGGCCTTAGCGGGGCCACCGCGCTGCTTGCCGAACACTGCAACAGCGAGGTCGATCATTACTTTATCGGACCCTATTGCGCTCATTAAGGCTCCAAGCAGGCAGAAGAGGAAAATAAAGCTGGCGGAGGCACCCAGTGCCACTCCGAACACGCCTTCCGTGGTGAAGACCATGTGGCGGACAAGACCTCCGAGGCTGGCGCCGCGATGTGCCAGTGCGCCAGGGAAATACGCGCCGAAGAGTGTATATAGCAGGAAAAAACCGGCAATACAGCTAAGCAGCAGTCCAACCACGCGGCGAGCACCTTCCAGAATCATGATGATCATGATGATACCCATGATGAGGTCTACCGTGTTGACAGTACCTGCACGTTGAGCCAGTTGCTTGAAGCAGATGGCGATGTACAGATTGGGAACCGTGGCCAAAGTTGCGAAGACCCAGTCATACCAGGGGATTTTTGTACGAGAGGACTTTTTGGTCATGGGGTAGATGAGAAACAGGATGCACATGCCGAAGGCCATGTGAAGAGCACGAAACTGCATCACGTCGATGGTTTTGAAGCCAGCGCAGTACATTTGGAACAGAGTCATCGTAAAAGCGATGATGTTCAAAATCAGCAGGGGAATACCGACAGGTGATCGGCGCTTTTCTACCAGTTCGTTGACGTCGATATCCACCACGCCATCTGTGATTTTCTTGTTTTTCTTAAACAAACTCATACGGAAGTCCTTTCTCTCTATTTCACTCCGTTCCGGCAGTTCGTTTGCTCTGCCGGAACGGGGCAAATAGATGCTACTGCGTTGCTAAGGTTTTCGTGAAGTTTTGTTTTTACAGAACACCCTTGTCTTGATAGAACTTCACCGCACCGGGATGCAGAGGAACGGCGAAGTCACCGGAACAAGCACTCTCCAAGGTCAGGTCAGCGACAGAGGGGTGAGCGGCCTGAACTGCCGCTAGATTTTCAAACATATTCTCCAGGATGGCATAGACCTGCTCGTCGCTCAGAGCCGTGCTTCCCAGGAGGATGGTGTTAAGCCCAAGCGTCTCAACGTCTTCGTTCATAAAGGAATAGGTACTTGCAGGGACGGTGATGGGATAGAAGAAGGGCAGCTCTGCGACAACAGCCTCAGCCTCTGCACCAGCGATGGGTACCCAACTGCAGGTGAGCGCGGAAGCGGCATCCAGAATGCCGGAGGTGGGGGCGGAAGCCGTGATGTACATACAGTCTAACCGACGATCCTTGAAGGAAGTAGCCTGCTCACCAATGGAAACCAAGGACTCCTGCACATCGTCATAGCTTAGCCCCATAATGTCGAGCAGGTTACGGATGGCCAACTCATCACCAGACCCCACGGCACCGCAGCCCAAAGCCTTGCCCTTCAGATCTGCGATACAGTTGATGCCGGCATCAGCACGGGCAATCAGCTGTGCCTGCATGGGAGCGAAAGCCATCAGCGAACGCAGGGAGGACCCGTCTTGCCCTTCGAAATCATACATGCTGGAGTAGCCATAGTAAGCAACGTCGGCACCGGCCAGGCCCAAATCACGTTCACCGGAGAGAATGGTGCGGACGTTCTCAACACCACCACCGGAGGACTGCACGGTTACATTCAGCCTCCCTTTGGTCATGGCGCCGCACATCACGCCACCCAGGGGATACCAGGTTCCAGACACCCCGCCGGTTCCCATAACAAGGTTGCCGGTCACGGCAGGGGTGCCATCGTCTCCCATTTTGTCATCGTTTCCAGGCGTGTTGCCGCAGGCAACCAGGGACATGGCCATCATCATGGCCAGAAGCAGTGAGATTAGCCTTTTCATTTCTTTCGCTTCCTTTCATTTTATATTTTTTCTCCCCCACCGTTGGGGAGTGGGTCACATACGTAATGTGGTGTTTTAAATATCTTTATCAGCTTTCAGCTGCTTCAACTCCTCTGCGCTCAGTCCGAGGAGTCCCCCATAGATTTCTTCATTGTGCTGCCCCAGCTCAGGCGCCGGGTCAAATCCCAACTCCTCATCTGAGAAGTGTAGCGGCGTACCGGGGAAAGTCACAGGGCCGAGACCGGGAACTTCCAGCTTGACAGTTGTATTTCGTACATAGGTGGCCGGGGAACGCATCACATCTCCCAAATCCTTGACCTTCCCGCCCGGAACACCGATCTTGTCGAAGATCTCGTCCCATTCGTCGCCTGTCTTCTTGGAAATTTCACGCTCCACTGCCGCGTTGATGATGTCGTAGTGTTCGTCCATCAAGCGTGTAGCGTGGTCGCGGTACTCAGGCTTATGGAGGACGGGGTCATCCATAACTGTCAGCAGCCGTTCAAATAGGCTGTCTTGGCCGGCCAGGCAGATAACGAGTCCGTCCTTGCTTTTAAAGAGACCTGCAGGGCAGTCGTAAGCGTTTTTAGTGGAGTTGCGGGTGATAATGCCGGACTGGTCGAAGAAGGGAATGAACGTGTTGAGGGCGAAAAGGCAACTGTCATACATTGCCGAGTCAATAAATTGGCCGACGCCAGTCTGCTCACGTCTTCGCAGAGCTGCCAAGATGGCGATGGTCGCCCACATACCGGCCATAATATCGATAAACCAAATGCCTCCCGTGATACGAGGACCGGTTTCACTGCGGTTAATGTCCATGATACCGGTGGATGCCGCCATGATGGAGTCAAAGCCGGGGCGCAAATAATAGGGACTTCCCTCACCGTAGCCGTTGATGGAGGCCATGATGATCTTTGGATTGATCTTGTGGATATCTTCCCACCCCAGACCCATTTTTTTCATGGTGCCGGGTCGGAAGTTCTCTATGATAACATCGGATTTCTCAATGAGTTGATGCAGCAGCGACTTACCCTTTTCGCTTCGGAAGTTGATGGTCACGCTCTTCTTATTGCGGTTTTCGGTGGGGTAGTACAGGTTGACACCATTGTATGTTTCCCCGCTATGCCGGGTATCATCGCCCCAGCCGCACTTCTCAACTTTGATGACCTCCGCCCCCAAGTCGCCCAGCGTCATACCGCAGGTGGGACATGAGATGTGCCGCCCCAAATCGAGGACTCGAATGCCTGCCAAAGGCCCCTTGTTTGCACTCATTGTTTCATATTCCTCCTAACATTCATTCTCACGTTGCTGTTCAGTGGGGCTTGACAACCAGCACGCAGGTACCATCGGCCACCAGCTTAGGTTCATCGAGGACCTTTGCGGTATAGCTGCCGTCGTTAGCGTATTCGATGGTCTTGGTGATGGTGAAGGCATAGACGCGGGAGGTGTTGCCCTGACGTTCCAGCTTCAATTCCACAATCAGTTCATCCATGGCATGTACTTCCTCGCGGAAGTTGCCGTTGATATTGGCAACGAGGCCGCCTGTACCTTCACGAACACTGCTGAGGCAGGCAACGCAATCTGTGACGTACTGCAGCAGGCGTGCTCCAGAAACCAGATAACCGCGATAGTGGCAGTCATCAGCACCTGGACGTACAATGTGTTTCCACGCGGCAATGTCTCTGTTCGGCATAGTATTTTCCTCCCATGATATTGTACCGTGTCTTCAAGCAATCCATTTGCTTGTTGAAAGTATACAAGGTTTTGCGCGAATAGTACATTTCAATTTATCTATTGTTTCTATTAAACTTTTCTATTGATCCTTGCCTTTTACATATTATTCCTGTATAATAAATCAGCACGGGTTGTCCTTTGGCATGAATGCGCGAATTGTGAGCCACTGCAAAACAGGAGACTTCTATGAATTACGACCAGCTCAAAACCTTTCTGTCTATTGTTGAAACGAAAAACTTTAATCGCTCATCTGAACTGCTATTCGTTTCCCAGCCTACTGTTACAGCGCGCATAAAGGCTCTGGAAGAAGAGGTAGGACAGAGCCTGTTTATACGCACCAATAAATTTGTGGAATTGACGCCAGCAGGGAGAACGTTCCTGCCGTATGCGATGGGCATATATCAGGACATGACTGAGTGCCGCTCAACGATGAAAAACTATGACCATAATGACGAGATCATCACGCTTTCCGCACCGGCCACCTGCTGGGATTACGGCCCCTTGCGGCCAAGCATCGTAAGCTATGGAGCAAAGCATCCGAACAACGCAATGAACTTATTGCGAAACGTAAGCATTGAAACATTATCCCTTTTGCAATCAGATGAAGTCGATATTGGTATTGTCTATGTTTTGCCTAACAATCCCGACTACACGATCATTCCTTACGTTTCCGAAGAACTGCTGCTCCTGGCCTCTCCAGAATTAAAACTCCCTCCTATGGGAGACTTCCTCAACATATGCAGCGAACAGCTGCCTTATCTTGTCCGTCCCCGCTATGCCGCGCTTGTCTCTCAACTTGTGGAAGATTCCCTATATATGCTTCCGAGTCGAATCACTTCTGACCACCCAGCTTTGTATTTTGAATTTGTAAAGCAGGGCTTCGGCATCGGCCTGTTACAAACCTCTGTTGCTGGTGATAGCGTTGCAAACGGATACCTTGAGATTGTTGATTGCGACTACAACAAACACCCTCTGCTTCATAAGAACTATATTGTCCTTCACCGCTCTAAGGAACAGCACTTTCAAAGTCTTATCGACGAAATTTTGAGTGGTTTGTAATTGTTTTCGCCCGCCCTTCTTTATGGCGGCTATTGACAAAGATTTGGAAATTATATTAAATCAACGGAAAATAATTGCCCTTACGGCGAAAGCGGGAGGCTGCTTGTTATGGAATTATATGAATGCATTAACTTTGTTTTGGAAAGCACGAGAAATTCGGTTTATTCCTATTTTAAGGGAAAACTTGCTACATTTAATGTGACTCCTATTCAGTATGCCCTTTTAAAGTGCCTATGGGAGGCAGATATCCAGACACCCTCCCAGCTGGCACAGACGCTGAAGCTCGATGCATCCACGACCTCCGGCGTTGTGGAGCGTCTGGAACGTAAGAATCTGGTGGAGCGCATCTTCAGCAAGACCGACCGCCGTTCCGTCTATATATGTCTGACGCCCGGTGGCGCAGCGCTGCGCAGCGGCGTGGAGGCCGCCATTCTGGAGGCGAACAAGGACGTGCTGGCCGCTTTTTCTGAGGAAGAGTCCGCGCTGTTCAAGCAGATGTGCCGGCAGGTTCGTGATACCGCGGCCAAGATACGCGAGAATAACTGAAAAATAGACTCCACAGCTATTTTCTTACAAGAGGCCCAAAAGGGTCTCTTGCTTTTTGTCAAAATAACTAAAAGCGTACAAACAATTTTGGCTGCAATGAAGAATTTCTATTGAAGAGGGAATATCCTGTTGACAATTAGTTTGCATGCAAATATTATGAATTCAACACAAGTGCCACGCTTTTGTTTTATGGGAGGTAATTATGGATTTTAAGTTGGACAAAAGCCATCTGCTCCAGCAGGAGCTGTTTCGCCGTTTTGCCGAAAATGAGATTCGGCCTCTGGCGAAAGAGATGGACGAAAAAGAGGCCTACGATCTCGACCTGCTGTCCAAGCTACACAGGTATGGTCTGATGGGCATTCCGTATTCTAAGGAATACGGCGGCTGTGGCTCTGACACCCTCGCCTACGCCCTGTGCATGGAGGAAATCTCAAAAGTGGACGCAAGCACTGGCATCACCATCTCTGTGCATACGTCTTTGTGCTGCTCCTGCATCAACAATTTCGGCACCGAAGCGCAAAAGCAGACCTTTCTGCGTCCTCTGGTGGATGGCAGTAAGACCGGCTGCTTTGGTCTGACCGAGACCAACGCTGGTTCTGACGTGGCAGGTGCGCAGACGGTGGCTGTCAAAGACGGCAATGACTGGATCATCAATGGTTCGAAGATTTTTACCACCAATTCCGGCTTTGCCGATACGTGTATCGTTTTTGCCTTGACCGACCGCACCGTACCCCCTGCCAAGGGCATGACCGCTTTCATCGTTGACCTGAAGATTACTCCCGGCATTACCGTCAGTGAGAACATTCAACGCATGGGAATCCGCGCCGCCTCCAATTGTATCGTCTCCTATGACAATGTCCGCGTTTCCTCTGACCGCGTACTGGGCTCCGAGGGAAAGGGCTTCAAGATTGCCATGAGCGCTCTCGACTGTGGTCGTATCGGCATTGCCGCGCAGGCCGTAGGCATTGCTCAGGGCGCACTGAATGAGGCCATTAAGTATGGCAAGGAGCGCAAGCAGTTCGGCAAGCCCATCAATTCCTTTCAAAACACTCAGTTCAAGATGGCTGAGCTGCAGACCAAGATCAACGCCGCCCGCCTGTTGACGTGGGAGGCCGCTGCTGCCGAGGATAACCACGAGGTCTTTGGCCCCAAGGCAGCAATGGCTAAGCTCTTTGCCTCTGATGTGGCCGTTGAGGTAACACGCTTCGCTGTGCAGGCTATGGGCGGCTACGGCTACTGCCGCGAGTACGCCGCCGAGCGTATGTATCGTGATGCCAAGATCACTGAAATCTATGAAGGTACCTCCGAGGTCATGAAGATGGTCATTTCAGGTTCCATGAAGTTGAAGTAAGAGGGGAGTGTAAAAAGTTATGAGGATTGTTGTATGTATTAAGCAGGTTCCTGATACCGCAGAGGTAAAGTTGGACCCGAAAACCGGGACTCTCATTCGAGATGGCGTACCCAGTATTATCAACCACGATGACAGAGCAGGTTTGGAGACGGCATTGCAGTTGCGTGAAAAACTGGGCGGCACTGTGACGGTAGTCTGCATGGGCCCTCCACAGGCAGATGTAGCATTGCGTGAGGCTTTGGCTATGGGTGCAGACGAAGCCTATCTACTCTCTTCACGTGAGTTTGGAGGTTCTGATACTTATGCCACTGCTACCATCATCGCCACGGCGCTGAAGAAGATCGGCTTTGATTTGGTTATCACCGGGCGTCAGGCTATCGACGGTGATACGGCACAGGTTGGGCCCCAGATTGCTGAGCAACTGCACCTCCCGCAGATTAGCTATGCCGAGGCTCTGGAGGCCGAAGGCGGGAGCGTGGTGGCCAAGCGCCAGTTCGAGGACCAGTCTCATATGCTGAGGGTAAAGCTTCCCTGTCTCGTCACGGCTCTTTCCGAATTGTCTGAACCCCGCTACATGCATGTGGGTGGCATTGTGGATGCCTACAACAAGAAGGTTATTGTTTGGGGCTTTGAGGATCTAAAGAATGATCTCAATCTCGAGTGGATCGGACTAAAGGGCTCTCCCACCAATGTGTTCATGTCCTTTGGCAAGCAGCCCAAGGCTGCCGGTCATCTGCTGACCGGCCTGTCCGCTGACGAAGCCGTTGCCGCTATTATGGAGACACTGATTGCACGGCACATCATTTAAGTGGAGGAACAGAACATGAGTAAGGATATTTTTGTTGTGATCGAACAGCGCAACGGTGTCGTCCAGAAGGTCAGCTATGAACTGATCGGCGAGGCCAGCAAACTGGCAGCCGATATGGGCGAACAAGTCGTTGCCGTCCTCATGGGCTATCAGATTGCCGACAAGGCCGAGATGCTGCTCCAGTATGGCGCTTCCAAGGTGTTGGTGTTAGATGACCCCGTTTTGGAACACTATACTACTGAACCCTACGTCAAGGGCCTCGCGCATGTTATTAAGACCTATGACCCTAATGTGGTGCTCTTCGGTGCCAGCAGTATCGGTCGCGATATGGCTCCGCGTGTTGCCGGTCGTATTCACACTGGACTGACGGCTGATTGTACCCGTTTGGATATTGATGTACCCAAGTATCAGGAGTACCTGCGCTCCGCCACCAACGTACCTGCCGATAAGATCGAGGAACTGGATACAACCAATCGCAACTTGAAAATGACCCGTCCCGCTTTCGGAGGAAACGTGATGGCCACCATCATCTGCCCTAATTATCGTCCTCAGATGGCTACTGTCCGTCCCGGAGTCATGGCAATGCCCGAGAAGGACGTTGCTCGTACCGGCGAGGTCGTAATGGTGGATGCCAAGCTGTGTCCATCGGATCAGAACGTAGAGATTTTGGATATGGTGAAGAGCAGCAAAAAGCCGGTGGATATCACGGATGCTAAGATTTTGGTTTCCGGTGGCCGCGGTGTCGGCGGCCCCGGTGGCTATGAACCCCTGCGTGCGCTGGCTGCCGAGCTGGGCGGAGAGGTTGCCTCGTCCCGTATCGGCGTTGACAGCGGATGGATTGAGAAGGATCGTCAGGTAGGGCAGACCGGTAAGACGGTACGTCCAGACCTATATATTGCCTGCGGTATTTCCGGCGCCATTCAGCATCTTGCAGGTATGGAGGCTTCCAATTTTATCATTGCCATCAACAAAGATGAGAACTGCCCCATGATGAAGCTTGCGGATCTGGGCATTCAGGGTGATTTAAATGTGATCGTTCCAAAACTGACGGAGGCCATCAAGACATATCGCGCCAAACAGAGCGTGTGACTTCTTTTCGCTCTCAGGTTAATTGATGCCTCTCTTTTTCTTCTTTCCTCCATTGCAGAGAAACAATCGCGGTTCAAATGTGCCGCGATTGTTTCTTGTCTATCAAAACTACGCGTTAGACGCGTAGTTCGGTAACAAATCTCGGATAGACCTGATTTGAGAGATGTTACCAGCGGAGTCGGCGTTGAAGTTACTTCTGCTATTCCACAGGGAGAACAAGCGGCACTTGCTATTGCCTGTACGATTCCGTATCTCGGCAAAGAGGAGCGAGAAAGGAAAATCACCCATCTGAAGGCAAAGGGCTACGACTACGGTAAGTATGTACTTTCTCATCCGCCAAGGGGATATGCGTGGACCGGTTCAGATTACCCGGATATAGAAATAACTTTTTGCAAGGACTTCCTTTCTGCGGTAAAAGCAAAGATAAAAAAGCTCAATAGCGGCAAGTATGCGCCGTTGTCGCGGTACGATTTGCTTGTATTATCCGAGATAGATATAGAGGATTGGATGCCGGAAAAATTGCTGGAAAAGCTCATTTCGTATAAGATGGAAGCACTGAACTACTCATATATTTATCTGTTGGCATTAAATGGGTTATTTCGCTTCGATAGATCACGAGAAAGGCTGAAAATTAAGGCTTTCGGAAAATTTTTTTGTTTTGGCTCCAAATGGAGCCATTTTTTCGGCTATGGCATCAAAAGTGATGCCATTCCGGAGTTCATCGGTGTGGGAGCAAAATTGATGCCATAAAAATAAGCGCCTGCCTCTTTTCGGAAGCAGACGCTCATTTCTCGTATTCAGTTTTTACCGCAGTAGCCGGATCAGCAGCTCATTGATATCCTCGGTGGGCTTGCCTCTTGCTACCAGCTTGTTCCGAAAGGACAGCAGGGCCTTTACCAGCAGCCGTCGCTCGCCGGCGCAGAGTGCTAACACTCGATTTCTTCTATACTTGAACATCACCACACCTCAGCAATAAACCAACTCAGAAAGGACAACTTCCTCCGCACGGCTGCGGATGCTGTTCATCCGTCCCACCCATTCCATTTGATTTTCGGCCTTCAGCCACTCAGTGACACCCTCAGCGTTCTTCATCTGCGCAACCAGCCGATCAAACATCTCCTGCGCCGTGTCGCCGATTTCCTTGAGATGCTCGTCCAGCTTGCCGGTCAGCAGCATTCCCGTGTAAATTCCGTCCCAGTGCTCGCGCAGATACCGCCTGCGCATTTCTGCGAATCTGTTGTACATACTCTTCCTCCTTCACGCCCGCCGTATGGGTTTTTATCATCATCCACATGATAGCGCAACCCGAAGGAAAAGCCCAATGTGTGAAAAGCAGATTTGCAGATTTGACCATTTTACGATTCTGTTTGCAAGCCAAATTCGCTCCATTCACTCTAAGCGGGTGAATGGAGCGAATTTTCGGCGAATATTTCCCCCATCTGATAAGGCCCTGTGATAAAAAACAAGAAGTTCATTCTTGAAAGCATGGGATTATCCTCTGCTTTCCTCGTAAATCCGCAATAATCCTTGATAAATCGGCATCGCCGTGATATACTTAAATTGTATAATTGTAGCTATTGGAAATCACCTGAAAGTGAGGATACTCCCATGGAACCGACCATCGAACGCTGGTACTCAATGAAAGAGATTTGCGAATACCTCGGCGTTAGCCGTGATACGGTACTCGCCTGGATAGAGAAAAGAAATATGCCCGCTGCAAAAATAGGCCGCCTTTGGAAATTCAAGGTCAGCGAAGTAGACGCCTGGATGAAGTCCGGCGTGGCGGCGGATAAATAATCTGGATTAGGTGATGAGCTATGGGCTTTATAGATTCGTATAAGCATCTCGAAAAGCTGTGTGGCGATATGCTGCAAACTCAGCACGGTGTCTCCGCATATATAGCTGAGATGGAAAGTACCCCAAATGGTTCATATTGGGTGCAAGGCTGGGTCGAAGATCTCAAGTGCCTTAAGCATTACCGCTGGGTCAGAAACCAAATTGTACACGACCCGAATAGCAGCGAAGAAAATATGTGCGACCTCAGCGACGCACAATGGATTGACAATTTTTATGATAGGATTATGAAGCAAGGTGATCCTCTTGCTATGTATCAAAAGGCGACAAAACCTCGGCCTGTCGCAAAGCCAAAACCGCTCCGCCAATCGCCACAGGCACAATATACATATTCCGTACAGCCGGTTTACTCAAAAAAGAAAGCGAAGAAAGCCACCGGATGGGTTGTGTTATTGATTATTACAGTGCTTGCCGGACTGCTTTTTGTGCTTAAATACCTTGTAAATTAATCAGGAGATGCACGATGGCACTGGAAAATAAATTGGGGCTGACAAGCTCCGCCGATCTTGCCCGGGAAGAAGAACGCCTCAGCAAGAAAAAGGCGGTAGAACTGTTTGAGAACGGCGTACTCGATACGCTCCCGGCGGGTAAATTCTCGACTTTGCAGGCAATTCACAAATATCTGTTTGAAGATATTTATGACTTTGCCGGTAAGCTGCGCACGGTGAACCTGGCAAAGGGCAATTTCCGCTTTGCACCGCTGATCTATCTGGAGGCGGCACTAGCCAACATCGACAAGATGCCGCAGTCCACTTTTGACGAGATCATCGAAAAATATGTGGAAATGAATATTCCCCACCCCTTTCGGGAGGGCAATGGGCGCAGCACCCGCATCTGGCTCGACCATATCCTAAGAACAGAAATCGGCAAGGTCGTGGACTGGAGCAAGGTGGATAAAGAGGATCATCTCCTTGCAATGGAGCGCAGCACCATCAAGGATGTGGAGATCAAGGTGCTGCTGAAGGCGGCACTGTCCGACGAGATAAACAGCCGGGAAGTCTATTTGAGTGGCATCGACCAAAGCTATTATTACGAGGGGTACACGACCTTCGAGGCGGAAGATTTGAGCAAGGAATGAGGTGCAGATATGCCCGATCAGAATTGGCAATTTGAACTGGAAGAATATATCAAGCAGGGCGAACCGGACCAGGCAGAAAAAAGTGAAGCGTGGCAGACTGCTATCGGCTTGCAGGCGGTGGATGGGCTGAATACCTCCGCCTATCTGCTGGATACGGCCAAAGATCACATTGAGGGTAAAATCACTATCGATGAAGCCCAGCAGCGCATTCATAGCTATTATGAGCAGCGTACCACCCGCACCGAAATAGAGAACGAAACGAAAGAAGCGGACATCGTCTCCGCCAGAATCGCAAAGTTGTTGGGCGAAAAAGCCTTCCAATTCTCACCTGCCGAGTGGCTCTCCATCCACCGCAGATTGTTTGAGGGCGTATTCGGTCACGCCGGACAAATTCGGCAGTACAACATCACCAAGAAAGAGTGGGTGCTGAACGGCGATACCGTGACCTATGCGGACTGGAACAGTATCAAGGATACGCTGGATTACGATTTTGCCACCGAAAAGCAGTTTTCTTATGAGGGACTGTCGGTTGAAGCAGCGGTAAAGCACCTTGCAAAGTTTGCATCGGATATTTGGCAGATTCACCCTTTCGGAGAGGGCAACACGAGAGCCACCGCCGTGTTTATGATCAAGTATATGAAAGCTTTCGGCTTTCGTGTGAACAACGACGCCTTTGAAAAGAATTCGTGGTACTTCCGCAACGCCTTGGTCCGAGCGAACTATACTAATCTGCAAAAGGGCGTTCACTCCACCACAAAGTTCTTGGAGATGTTTTTCAGCAATCTTCTTTTAGGCACGGATTACGAGCTGAAAAACCGCTATCTGCACATTGATTATGTGGACGGCGATAAGTCCCAAAGTATCAATCCCAAAGTTCCAAAGTATCAATTTGATACTTTGGACTGCTCACTGGAAGAAATGGCAGTCTTGGAACTGGTCGCACAAAACCCGGCCATCAAGCAGCAAGAGGTGGTTACAGCAACCGGGAGATCTCTCAGCACCGTAAAGCGAATTATGAAGTCGCTGCAAGATAAAAACTATATCCGCAGAGAAAACGGCAAGAGATACGGAAAATGGGAAGTGCTGTTTTGATATGAGCCACCGCTTGCGGCGGCTCGATATTCTATCTACGCCTTGCGGTAACCGGCAAGTCTCCCCGCGCATATATGTTACGGCAGAGCCCCATTTGTAGGACTCTGCCGTTCATTCATTTCTGTGTATGTTCCCGATGCCGGACTGCCAGACATCAGGGCATCAGTTTCTCCAGTTCCCCATGGGCTGAGGATTTGCCCAGGTAGAGCGCATAAGCCAACAGGGAAGCTTGCCTAGGAACAGTGCCAGCGCCAGCAGGTCGGCACTGCCGCTGGGACTGAGCCACCGGTCGATGAGCGCCTCGTCCAGCGCCTGTGTCAGTGCGATACGTCGCTCCATTGGCGCGGCCAGAATAGCGGCGGTCTGGACTTTTACAAAGGCTGCCCCCTCCGCACCGCCCCGGTGGTAAAGATTGGTGTCCTCCGTGTGGGCCATCAGCCAAAGGAGTGCGGTCAGGGGATCGTGGGCTTGCAGCAGTGCGGCGGCTTTTTGGGCGGTGGGGAAACCTAACAGCGCTTCCGTGCGTGCTCCGCCCACCTGATGGCGCTGCGCCACCGCCGCACCGTGGGTGTCCCGGGGTGGCGTCAGCTCCGCAGCCAACGCGGCGGCGTGGGCGAACACATCGCCGCCCTCCGTTAGATACCGGCCCAGCGCCGCCAGCAGCACTGAAAAGGAGAACAGCGCCCCCTTGTGGGTATTCACACCGCCGGTGGCCTGGAACATGGCAGTCTCGGCCTCCAGCCCTGCCGCCTGTAAGGCGGCGGCATCCGCACCAGACAGGCTCAGCGCCGTGATCCGGCGCAACCAGGGCGTCAATGCGCCGATGCTGCGCAGGAACAGGGGAAGATCCATGTCGCTGTGTGCACCGTTATTGCGTTCGTCTATCAGTCCCGGCTTCGGGGTCAGTCGCACCTCCTCCGTCAGTGCCTTTGCCGCCAGGCCGGCCAGATATCTGGCGGCGAAGTCCATCAGAATTTCGCGGGTGCGGTTCACAATGGCGTCCAGCCCATGGGCGCGGCTACGGGAACAGACCGTCACCGGCCCGCCGCAGATGAGGCAGGTGCGCTGCTCGAGGCGAGACAGCTTGTTGCCATCTGTGTCCAGCACATCCAGATCATACAGCCGCCCAACAGGTGTGGCGGTCTCCAACGTCAGACAGGCCGCTTTCAGCGCCGCCGCCGGGCGGTCATAGACAAGCAGGGCTTCGCAGCCAGTGGCAGGCCGGATGATCTCCGCCGCCACCGGCTGGCCCAGCGTGGTGCGCAAGGCTTCCAGTCCCGCGTCGAAAGCCAACTCGATCAGCGGCGAGAACTTCACCGGCCCGGCGATATTCATAGTGAAGGATACCAGCGGCAGGCGATAGGTCCGCAAAAGCCGACGCTGAGCATCCGCCCGTGTGTCATGGGCGCGGAGGATGTCCTCCAAAGTGATGTTGACAATAGGCATAGGTGGTCTCCAGTACAAGTGGTTGGATGTCGGCAAGCCGTCCCTCCGCCAGAAGGCGGCGGACAGCGGTGGCGGAGATGTTCTCCAGACGGGGGATCTCCGTGACGGAAACACCGTAAGTGGGGAGTATTTCCTTCATGCGATGGTTATAGGCAGCAGTGGTGGGAGAGAAGGGCTCCTCGCCGACGAAGCGGCGGGCGATGTGGAGGGCCGGGGCAATGTGCTGGGCAAACAGCGTCAGATCCAGGTCGCACCGGGCATCCTCCGACTGCTCGTCCCGCAGAAAGTAGGCGGGGAAGGTAGAGCGGCTCACTATAAAGTCGCCGCCGGAGCATATGGTCACATTAGGAAGATGTGCCGTACCCTCCCGCACCAGCGACAGCCAATCAGCGGCAGGAAAGGGGCCACCTTCCTCCGCTACCACGAACACCAGCATATGGTCACACTGCGCCGATGCCGTGGTGATGAGGTGCAAATGCCCTCTGGTGAATGGGTTCGCATGGCACACCACACAGCCGATAACGCCCTCCTGCCAACGGGGCAGGGACACCAGAAACCGCACCAGCGCGTCACGCTGGCGGTACAGCATCACCATGTCCGCCGTCTCCGCCACCAGGTAGAACCCAAGTGAGCGGCACAGCCGTGCGTTTTGGGGCTTGGTGAACAGAAACGGGTAGAGAACGCCCCGCTTTACCGACTCCTGCACCAGCGCGGAGACGATGCGGGCGCATATGTCCTGTCCCTCGGCATTGGGAGAGACGGCTACTTGACGGATAACCTTGCCGCCCAGTGAGCCGCAGCCCAGCAGGATACCGCCCTCCGTCAGCAAGGCGGTAATATCGGCGTGGCCCTCGTCACGCAGACCACCTTCTGCCAGCAGAGTGGCATAGGCCGTCCCCCACCGGGGAGGGACGGCCTTGCAAAGCAGTAGTTCACGCATCCTCGTCAATCTCGTGCACTACATCGATGATAGTGTTGTCGCGGTACATGACCACGCCCACGATGCGATCCTTGTAGCGGATGGGATCGGATACACCCACCAGCATCTCGGCCCGCTGCTGCAGCTGTTCGATGGTAAACACATGCAATCCAGCGGCCTCGATCTTCTCCTTCAGATCGGGGCGGCGGGGGTTTACGGCTATACCCTGCTCCGTCACCACCACATCCACCACCTCACCGGGGGTGACCACGGTGTTGACATGTTTGACAATGGTGGGAATACGGCCACGGGTCAGCGGCGCCACCACCACCGACAGGCTGGCGCCCTCGGCGGTGTCGGGATGGCCGCCGATAGCGCCGCGGATCACGCCATCAGAGCCAGTCAGCACGTTGACATTGAAATCTGTGTCGATCTCCAGTGCGGAGAGGATCACGAAGTCCAGCCAAACATATCGTGCAGGCGGGTCGCGATCGTGCGGGCGGTCAGGTCGTGCTCACCGCCCGCAGAAAAGGGGACGATGACGGTAATGGGCTTTTTCGGATAGTTGTCAGTCTCTGCGCCATCGGACGTACTGTCCTTGGCGTTGCCACAGGCTACCAATGACAAACTCATGAGCAGCGTGAGGACAAGTGCAAGAATTCGTTTCATTTCATTTTCCGTCCTTTTATATTTATATTTTGGAGGTCTGCATCCACAGACAGGGAATACTTTTTTTGCGCGTTACTTAAAGATACCCGCCGGCAAGCGAACGCCCAGAGCTATAGAAAACAGGCAGTACACGACAGCGACCGTAATAACGGTAATCAGCAGACATATCAGCGCCTGTTTCAGCAATTCCTTTTCCCGCAGCTTTCCCTTGGCCTCAAGGGTGAAGAACAGCAGCAGGCTAAGAAGCATCAGCACAGAAGAAACGATAAAGCCCAGCGTTTCCGGCAGTGCAATATACAGCGCGATAATCACCACAGTCATCAGCACTCGCTTTGTCACAATCTGCGGCGCCGGCTCAGAGGGCCTTTGCCGCAGGCTGCGCACGATCAAGGCTACTGACAGAATGCCTAAAATGCCTGTCCACAGCAAAATATATGTATCTGCGCGAGCCGAGAAGTATTTTGCGGATGCGTTCTGCATGATGTACGCGTACACAAAGCTGACCACGCTGAACACCAACAGCACAATACCCAAGACAAGATCCTGTATCCACTTTTTCATAGCGCACCTCTCATGTGTTATTCTCTATGATATATCGGGCGATTTCCTGCCCTGTCGCTATCCAGATGTTTTTTCTGGAAAGCTTTTCCAAAACCGTGCGCAGCATGAACATCCGCCCGGGAGAACCAATCGTCTGCGGCGTGACGGACAGTACATAGCAGTATCCGCCGTCGTAGGAAGCCTCCAGCTCCCGAAGCCAGTTGTCCAAAACCTCGTCATAGATCGCCACACGGTCATTGCCGGCGGGATAGCTGTTGCCCCACGCCAGATAGGGGAAATCAAGAAGTTCCCATCGTGTGGGAATCTCCACCATATCCGTTTTCTTCCCATCCAGCTCGACACGGTAGGGGATATCGTGGTCGAAGAAGGAGTTATCCAGAGTAGAACTATCCATGCTGGAGGATCATCATGCCTTATTCAAAATATCAGTATGTTGCAAAGGTCGCAGAGCTACAAAGCATATCGAAGGCAGCTGCTAAATTGTTTATCTCTCAGCCAGCGCTTACCCGGATTATCCTGAACATCGAAACGGAGTTAGGAACCACACTTTTCAATCGTTCTGTCCTTCCCATTCAATTGACCTACGCCGGAAAGCGATATTTGGAAGAGGCTTGACGTATTTGGGAGATCGACGAATCCTTTCGGCGAGAGTTGCAAGAGATCTCCGAACTTAAGCGTGGTGTCTTGAACATCGGAATAAACTATGCAGCCGGGGCACTTTGGTTGCCGCTCATTTTGCCAGAATTTCACCGGGAATATCCGGCTGTCACCGTAAACTTGACGCAGCGCAGCTCCATGCTATTTGAGTTGGATCTGCTGCGTGGTAATATTGATTTAGCCTTTACCACGCAGACAGATGCATCCGCAAACCTCATATATGAATACCTGTCCTCGGCTCGGATCCTGGCTTTTATTTACAGAGACCACCCCATCCTCCGCGGCATGAACATTGGCGACAACGGCGTTGACAATCTTCTGACCTTGCCTCCGCAGCTTTTTGACGGGCAGGACTTTGTGCTGCTGCACTCTGCAGACGGGTTTGGACACACTGTGGAGAAAATGATGGAGAATTTAAACATCCACCCGGCACACATCATGTACGTGCCAGATATCGTGTCCTGCTGTCGCTTAGCTGCTGCCGGGATGGGCATCACTTTTGCAACGCCATATGCCACGCACTATACACTGCCGGGTGCTGTGCCGGTCATTGTCGGCGTGTCGACCAGTGTTGCCTATGAGCACAACGCCATCGCCTTTTCAAAGAAAAAAGAGTTGAGTACGATCGAGAAGCGTTTTATCTCTCTTGCACGGGCAAAGATCTCGGATTCTCCGAGCTTGCAGCCGCTGACGGGAGCGCAGTGGCAGCAGCTTCGAGACGAGAAACACGAGATGAACGGAGGCTGGATCTGACCCTTCTGTCAAGTGGTCTTGAGATATTTTTTGAAAAATCACCAAAGCACATAGTTGCGAGTAAAGTCAATCAGGCAATATCCGCTTTCTGCAAAGCCATTGCTTCTTCTGCAATCAGAGCCTTTACAATCTCCTCCTGCGTGTGCCTTGCGCTCTCTACGGGCATTGCGTTGACAACGAAAATCGTACCGCCAATTTTCTCCACAAAAAAGCCGATTTTCATATCCACCGCGGTCATCACCTCCCTCTGTAAAAATATGGGCGTCCGTTTCCAAACGCCCATTCTCTCTTGAGATAGCTCGGCATACGGGGCATAGCTGGCACCTCCTTTTTGCTGCCTAATTGCCGATTTGCTCCCGAAACGCAGAAACGCCCAAAATCACCCTGACCCCACTGTATGGGTTCAGGGTGATTTTGGGCGTTTTCCTTCGATATGAACGACTTTGTTTTGACGGCGGTTCCTTTACCGTCCGCCATTTAAAAGCCGCCGTTTGTCGCTTTCGGGTAACAATAAATATTTCACCCCTCGCGAATCCCCACGGTCGCGCCCTCATCCTCCGTTACTATGTACAATCCAGCCCCCATCTTCTTGACAGATCCAGCATGGCAAAGCAAAATCTTTCCCACCGTGCCAATGTTATCTGTGACGGGTCGCCCTCACGGATGCGCATGGTGCGGCGGATTTCCTTGGGGATGACAACGCGGCCCAGATCGTCTGAACGTGTCAAGTATTCGCAAAGAAAAAATTTCAAGAGCCGAAAAACGGCTTAAATACTAGGTTTTTCGACTTTTTATTCTTTTGAACCTCAAAAAAAAGAGGCCACCCCATGTGTAATTATAGGACAAATTCACCTATTTCTTAACTTTCTACAGCATAAATTGCCTCTTTCCAAAAATTACTCCTTATCCGTCGTTTGGAAAAAATCGTTTATCTTCCAAACGATTTTTATTTCCTGGTTAGAATAAACAATCACCTTATCAATCAGTCGGTACATCTCCTTTATCAATTCTTCATCGGGCAACCTCTTAGTAGAAAGAGCATCTTGCATGCGCGATATCTGATCGTTATCAATCTCTCGCTGATTGAGTAATGTTTCTTCCTGCTTTTGGAGTTCTGCGAGTTCTTCTTCCAGCTTCCTCTTTTTTGAAAACATCCTGTTCTTTTGCTCAAGAAAACTCTCAGCATCAAGTTTTCCGCTTTTATAATCTTCGTATAAATGCAGATTTTGCTCGGATATCAAAGCAATCTCTTTGAGTAAACCTTTCTGGTTCTCCCGGCATTTTTCAAGCGGATTCTGTTTTTTCTGCTTGGTGATTTTTTTATACTGTCTTTCCATAATAGAGAGCTGCGCTCTATACGCCGATAGCATCACTTGCTCCAAATCTGTTCGGCTCCAGCGGATAGCAGAGCATTCTGTATTTTTACGGTAGAGAGAGGTAGCACAAGAGTAGTACTCATCTATTCCAAAGGTTTTTCGCAAGCGTCTGCCACAATGCCCGCAGTAATAAATACGGTCTGTCCGATCATGTTGGACTGCTTGATGTGCCTTTACCTTGCGTATACGGGCATTTGCCGCTTCATATTCTTCATGGGATACAATCGGTTCATGGCTGTTTTCAACAACAACCCATTCATCTGCTGTTTTCCTTTTCTGTACACGGGCACGAATGGTTTGATTCTCGCATTTGAAATTTACCATGGCTCCCGTATACTTATAATCTTTAATGATGCGCAAAACAGCCTGATGGCTCCACATGACCTCATTCTGAATATCCTTACGGGTTAGTTTTTTGTACTCCATCGGTGTAGGAATATGCCTTTCATTCAATGCAGAGGCAATTTCAGTGCTTTTCTTTCCCGCAATCGCCGCCAAAAAAATTTCACGGACAACTGGTGCAGTTACTGGGTCAATAATCATCTTATGTTTTTCTCCAGGAGCCTTTTTATAGCCATACGGGCAGTGTGTAACATATTGCCCTCTTGCCATCTTCATGTGCATAGCAGCTTTTACTTTTTGGGAAAGATCCTGACTATACTGCTGATAGACGAGGTTACGGAAAGCTACATCCACGCCGCCGGTTGTACCAATGTAATCTGCGCTGTCATAATGGTCATTGATGGCAATAAATCGAACACCAAGAAACGGGAAAATATGCTCCAGAAAATCGCCAACCTCTAAATAATTGCGGCCAAACCGAGAGAGGTCTTTTACGACCACACACTGGATTTCGCCGCTGCGTATCAAACTAATCATTTTTTGGAATTGTGGGCGATCAAAATTGGTCCCTGTATAACCATCATCTACAAATTCCATAACCGGACAGCCTGAAAGCTCTGAATGCTCTTGAATATACCTTTGAATCAGTAGTCTTTGGCTACGGATACTGTTGCTCTCATCTTTGAGTACATTATTTCTTTTATCAACATCCTCTTGCGACAATCGCAGATACATCGCAATATGCAAGAACATTTCCTATGCAACCCCCTTTCTGATTCTCTCGCACTCTTGAAGCAATTCCTCGAATTCGTTCATGTAACGGAATTCTATGGTAATACTGTTGTCGGCATAGAATTGGATTCCTTTCACAAAGGCATTTACCATTTCCTTTGTAAGCCTTTCTTGGTGGTAGTATCGCTCTATCAGCCTGTCCCACTTTTTCTCTCCCGTACTGGCTACCGTTGCACGCTCATGCACACTGCGAAGTTCTCTTTCTTCCTGTTCCAGCCGCTCTAATTCAGTCTGGTATGTTTCCTTTGCATAAAGATACTCGTCTTGGGATAAAATCCCGTCTTTATAATCCACATATAGTGAAGCAGACATATTGCGTTTTTTTGTTATTTCTGCTTGCAACTTCTGTAGCCTGTCATTTGGAGCCGCTTGTTTTGCCTTGGCTTTTTCCATTGTAATCAGATGCTGCAGAACCCGCTGCCTGTCCATAAAGACTTCCATTTGTTTCCGAATGGTCTCCAGTACAGCTGAATCCAGATCGGCAGCACGAATACTTCTTTGTGGACAGCTTGAAATGCCAAGTTCAATATATCCGGAACATTTGTACGTGTAATAACTTTGGGTTCCACTCTTTTTGCTTGTACTATAAGAACGAATTTGCTTGATAACACGTCCGCAGTCCGCACAGCGTAACAATGAGCCATAGGGGTTTTCTCTTTTAGGGAGATTCCCATATTTTCCATGACTGGCTTTAGCTGCATTTGAAAGAGATTGATTTACTCTTTGAACCTGTTCCCATAAATCCATTGAAATAATAGGTTCATGCGTGTTTTCAGCAATGTCCCATTCGGAAGGATCTGTCCAGTGAAAAGGGATTCCTTTATGCAAACAACTGGTACTTTTCCCTTGGGCCAGGTGTCCGATATAAGCAATATTATAAAGCATATCCGTTAAAACGTGTCTATTCCAAGGGAGAGCCTTCCCTTTTGTATTGTTATTTGTTATAATTCCGCGCTCATAGCGAAGCCTGCCAGGGGAAGGGTATCCTTTCTCGTTCAGTTTGCGTATAATCGTACCCACACCCAGCCCTTCAGCGCGCATAGTAAAAATTTCTACCACAATGGACGCCGTTTCTGTGTCTACAATCAGATGATTTTTATCCTGTGGATCTTTTAAATAGCCATACGGGGCATAATTGCCAATATATTCTCCTTTTACCCGTTTCATCTTCAATGCGGAGCAAGATTTGCGGGAGATATCTTTAGCATAAATATCGTTTACAACATTTTTCAGAGTTGCCCCCAGATGCTCACCTGATGTGAGAGATGCGCTGTCATAATTGTCATTCACTGCGATAAAGCGAAGATTTAAAAAAGGAAATACTTTTTCAAGATAATTTCCCGCTTCCACATAGTTACGTCCTAACCGTGAAAGGTCTTTGACTACAATGCAATTTATTTTCCCTTTCTGTGCATCCTCCAGCATGCGCTGAAAGGCAGGTCGGTCAAAATCTGTACCGGTCCAGCCATTATCCTCATAAATTTCAATCAATTCTAAATACGGACGATCAGCCACATAGGAAAGCAGAAGTTCTCTTTGGTTGTCCAGTGAATCCGCGTCTTTTTTCCCGTTATCCTCCACAGAAAGACGCAAATAAACCGCTGTGCGGAAAATATCTTTCACATCGGTTCCAGTCTGATTGACATTGCCTTTCTTGCGGGATATACGGGCCATTTATACCACCTCCAACTGAGGAAATATTTGTATCTTTTCAGATTTACCTTCTTGATTTTCCAAAAATTCTTTGATATGAGCAAATTGATCCCGATGTCGAAAAACCACCTCAATTTCGGAACCTTCATATACATTGATTCGTTCCACCAAACTGACAATCAACCGTCGTGTGATAGCTGTAATATTCTCGTATTCACGGAACTGGGCTAGCCAACTTTGCTGTTTGCTTAGGCCGTGTTGAATCTCACTTTTACTGCTAATAAGTTGATCTATCACCATCTTAGCGGTAGCAATCCTTGAAGAGAATTCCTCTTTCAATGCCATGAACTCTTCTCTGGATAAAATACCGCTTTGAAGATCTTCGTATATTCCTAGTCTGAGATTGTTGTTTTTCTGGATAATCTGATTTTGCACTTCAATATTTGCTTCTATTTTCCTTAGTTCAGTTCTTTCCCAGGACAATGTTTCAATCTGACGTAACGCAGCATCCATATCCAGTGCAATTTCGATTTGACGCTGAATTGTAACAAGTACGGCATCATCCAATATTTCTTCCCGTATGCTGTGTTTACTGCAGGTATGGCTGTCGGCTTTATTGGCTCCGCACACATAATATACATAGCGTTTGCCGTCAGATACTGCTGTTTTACGCACAATAGGGGCACCACAATCTCCACAAAAGATTCTTCCGCAGTATGGATGCACTGTTGCATTTTCAGTGCTTGCCCTTGTATCCTCCTGCAGAATCTGTTGTACCAAATCAAATTGGGGCCGACTGATAATTGCCTCATGAGTTCCTTCTACTCGAACCCAATCATTCTGATCCTTGTATATAAACTTTTTGGTCTTATGATTCGGGGTTGTCCTCCTTCCCTGAACCATCGTACCGGTATAAATTTCATTTTGTAGGATTCTACGAACCGCAACATGACTCCACTTTGCCTGCGCACCAGTCTTAAACTTTGATTTGTATTTGCTCCCCTGAGACTTTTTATATTCCATGGGGGAAAGTACACCAAGTTGATTCAATCGTAGAGCTATGCTTCCTGGACTATGGCCTTCAATAGCCCATTTGAAAATATCTTGTACAATACCAGCAGCATACTCATCCACAACAAGATGATTTTTATTTTCTTTGTCCTTTTTGTATCCATATACCGCAAAATTAGAAATAAATTCGCCCTGCCTACGTTTCACCTCCAAATTACTGCGGACTTTAATAGAAATATCCCGACTATAAGAATCGTTAATCAGATTTTTGAATGGAATTACAATACTGTCTGTACTATTAGAAGACTGAGTATCAAATCCATCATTTAAAGCAATAAATCGAATTCCCAACTGAGGGAATATTTTTTCGATATACTTTCCACATTCAATGTAATCTCTTCCAAAGCGAGATAGATCTTTAACAAGGATGCAATTCACCTTGCCTGCGCGTACATCCTCCATCATGCGGCGGAAATCAGGCCGTTCAAAATTCGTACCGGTCCAACCATCATCTTTATACTCATCATACAGTTCCATTTCAGGGTGCTTTTTCAAATAGGATATCAACAGCTCCCGTTGATTATGGATACTGTTACTCTCTAATTTTTTCGAATCTGAAAAAGAAATGTCGCCATCATCCTTCGATAAACGGAGGTAGATGGCGACATGATACAATTGCATTACATCTTTCATATTTAGCGCCACTCCTGTCTGAATTTTGCGGTCTCACCACAAAACGACCGGAGTATTCGCTGATTTCGTCCACGCCTAGTATAGCATGGATGTACTCCTTTTTCCAGTCGTTTTATCGAATTTTCCTCTGGAAATGTTTTCTGGTCATAGAGTAGAAATCATGTTACAGAAACTGTCGTTCAGGGTTTCGTCCTTTCCCGCATAGGCCACACGAACCTTAACGCCTCCAACACGGAAACAATATGGGTCCTTAACTTGCTGCACATAAGAGCGTATTCGCTCTTCCGGTGGCTGTGCCGGATCAACCTTCACATCCCGGATATCAACCAATGAATCCAAAGTTCTTGGATCATTTTCGTAATTTCGCATCTTAATCACCTCACCCATATCTTTGCCAATATTTGGTCAACCTATTCTTTGAATCATGCAATCCCCGGCGCCTGTGGCGAACAGGTCCATAGAAATTTCATCTCTCCGCATTCTGATGCCGAGCCGGCCGATGCCGTGACGCGTCCAAGCCGGAAGTACCATGATGGCCCTGCCGGATCATCGCGTTATATGGGAGCCACCCATATATCAGTGCTCTTGTTCTGTTTGCCAGACAGACGGATAGCCGCTTCTCGGTCAGGGGATGTACCGGGTTTTGCTATGCAGTTGTCAAGGTACCATGAAGGGGGATGCCTTCATAAAGTAAGAACGCTCCGTTTATCTGATCTCTAATGTTCTATCAAAAAATTTTCAAAAAAACTGCCCCGGTTTCCCAGAGCAGTCTTCCTTCAGATTATAAATTTGCTGATACTCAGTGTAATACGGATAAGTATGTACTGTCGGCAATCCTCATCCAACTGTCCGTCGATCATGCTATACCGATTGATCAGCGGCATATAAAGGATGAGTATCTGCTCCACAGCGTCACAGTCTCCTTCAACCGCCCGATGCAACAATTCACGAAATTCCATGGCCGTCATCCTTTACCATCTTCTTTCTCAAGGAGCTGACGAAGTTTCTTGAGTGCCAGAGAACGCTGGTTATACACATGCTGCACAGAACAGTTCAGTTTGCGGGAGATTTCTGCTGGGGATAACTCTTCCACGAACAGAAGAACAAGAATCCGTTGGCGCATAAGAGGAAGCTGACTGAATGCTTTTGCCAACCGTTCCTCCTCAAAGTCGAAAGCATCCTTTCTGCGTATTTCTATGGAATCCCTGACAGTCAACATTTCTTCCGGCACACTTTCCAGTGACGATGTTTCGGGATAACGGCTCATTTTCCTTAAATAGTCTTTCCGCGCATTGCGAACAGAGACCTCCATAAATCGGGTGAACCGGCCGCGCAGTTCATCTCGTTCGGACAAAAAATCGTATTTCATTCCATGCCTCCAAGCCATGCCATCCCAGCCGCCTGGGAGGCATGCCAAGATGGCATGCGTCTTTATCAATTGGTTTCGGGTTACTGAGGTGATTTAACGCACATTGAAGATGTACACGGGACTCACCTCCTTCCCGCAGGCATGAAAAAAGGCCACACTGCAAACAAACGCAATGTGACCTGCAAAAGGAAACCTGTTGATTTATATATGAAAATGCAGCTACTTGTTGAAAGGTAGCTGCATCGAATTGTTGCCGTATTCTTTTTTTGAAACAAACACCTCAATCGGTATTCGTCTGGATTTCTTACTGTCGGGGATAGTCTATTGTTTCGCTTTCCTTCATACCTTAATACCCTCCAAAAAATCAGAATCTGTCAACACGGGCCTGCCGCTGAGGACGTACAAACTTTATGGGGAACCAGGACTTGCTCAGCTACGGGTCTTCTCTATGATTTCCAACATATCCTGCAACATCTCACAGGCCAGTATCCTTACCGGCATTGATAATTCCTGAATTCTTTTTTCAATATCCCGCAAATAGACAATCTCCGGGCATTCCAGAGATTCCAATACCAACTGATCCACGGTAGTGTGAAGTGCATTTGCTATGTTGACAATCATCTCCAGACTGGGGATACCCCGATTATTCTCAATCTGGCCGATATGGCTGCTTGAACAACCTACTTTTTCAGCCAGTTCCTCTTGGTTCATTCCCGTCTGAATTCGGTACTTCCGAACATTTTTCCCCAATAATTGATAGTTCATTGTTATCGTCCCTTTCTGTTATAATTTTAATAAAACCAACAGTACAAGTGAAGTAAGTATAATTCTGATATTCGTACTATAAGTTTTATTAAGACGTCAAGAGACGATTTTCTCGTATGTTAATTCTGATTTTTGGAATATGAAAGCGGAAATACACAGATTCCTACTGTTGGAAGATGTCCAGATTATCAATCATCCGGGCTACATCTTCTTCCAAGCTATCTGCTGGTATTTCTTGCAACTGTTCTTCATTAGGAACAGCCATGCCGCCAATCTGTTCCCGAACAATCTGACGTATCATATCCTCCAGTTTCTCTTTGCGCAAGGCGTCTGCCTCTTTAATTTGAATGCGAAGCGCTTCCGTCTGCAACTCAGGATGCCGTTCCAAATACTCATTAAGAGCTGGAACAATGACGGAACTCTTTTTATTGCCTAACTTTTCAAGTAGTTCACCTGCCCGGATTCGTTCTGCCGTATCAGCGCTAAACTGTAGATTAAACCGATAGGCTCCATCCTTTTTCATCTCAACCAACTCCCCGCAACTATACCATGCGGCTCAGCTGTTGTCTTGCCATCATCTCATATCCGATTGCATTGGCTTTCGGATCCTCTACATAGCTGGCCTGAGCCACCATAGACGATTGCTCCAGTAACGGACGGAACAAAGAACTTCCTCCACCAATAAAAATAGCAGGGTTGGTCCGCAGATCTACTTGAAGTTCCCTAAGTTGATCCAGAATTTCTTTAGCATGCAGCTGAGCAGATTCACGGATGGTTTTCTTGACATCTTCAGGAAGAATGGTTTCCCGCCCTTGCAGCACGGCACTGATATGCTCGTCCTCAATCTTCATATCATGCTGTGCACTGATTTTCCGGATGATGTCATTGTTCATGGTAATGACCCCGCTCTCCAGACTCCGGCAAAACTGCAAATCGGGTTTTCCATTACGAAGCAAAAGCACGTCTGTTGTGAACCCACCGATGTCTATCACAAATACCCGTAAAGTTTTGAGCAGCTGGCCACTCTGCGGAATCACTGCCGCATACGCCTGCGGATACACCAGCACATGACGAATCACAACACTTAAAGGGCGCTCTTTATACACAAAATTAACGGCGCCGCTTCGACGGAAATACTGGGCAAATTTTTCCCGCAGCATTCCGTAATGCTCTGGGGGAAGGCCCACAGCCAAATCGATCTGTTCAAATGCAGTTTGGGTTCCCAGCATCTCAATCTCTCTGGCAATAGCAAACAGGGAAAGAATAAAGAATCGTTCGTCTTTAGTTTTATCTCTCATGTATGGGAGCCTTTTACCAGAGAGCGTCCAGTAGCTGCCGCCAAATTCCAGCACCTCATCTGCCAAAGGCGGTTTGACCGTATGCTCGGAAAGGCCGGAAACAAAAGAAAAATGGGGTGTTTTGATGGCATAATTGCCGTGATCAATTGCTATCAGCATAATTATTACCTCCTGTATTTGTTCTGTAATATTACACAATTGAGAAAACGCATTTACAACCAGAATGCGCTTTTTTCACGAGTTTATACACATAAGAAAAAGGCGGGGAGTTCCCGCCTTTTCCGTTACTGTGACGACTTGCCGCCTTGCAGACAACATTTCCACACATAGTCATCCAATCCGTTATATTCAGGGTTCCAAAGGTACACGCCATATTCATATCCAGTCCGGGTAAGCAATGCCTTCAGGTCTTCATATCCATTCTTCACATGTGGATTTTTCAGGAAATCCATGTCGAATGCCGTCATGACCTTTTTTACACCTCGCTCACGAAACGTAAGGAGGGCTTGTTCCAAGTGGGAGAGTGCGTTTACACCCCCAACAGCGACAACGGTCTGGCCAGTCAGCTCATGTACAATATCTGCCTTCATAGGCCCCTCGATGAGAATAATTGTAGAACGCAGCTCGCCGGCAATATGAACCCAGCATTCTGCTTTGCAGCCATCTGCTTTGCCAACGCTGGATACCCAGCGAAATTTTCTCTTAGTTACATTGTCCCTGCGGATTTGTAGGCCCTGAATTCTACCCTCCAGATCACGAAAGGGAATCAGGATGCCTCGCTGCTCACTCACGAACATCCACTGACCATTCTTGCGGTAAAAACCAGGCACTCCAGATAGATAGAATCCCTCCGCCAGCAGTTGTTTCGCAATCACTCCCGTACCGACCACCGGTGTGGTTTTATACCCCAGCCGCTCAATCTGCTCCAGATTTAAACCTCTGGAAAGCAGATTTTCTCGATGATCTGTTGCCAGCGATAGCCGGCTCAACAGAGCACTATAGGTTGCGTGACGATCATCAACATCCGCTAAAGGACACTCCGGAACCTCTTCCACCTTGATGGGTTTGGGTTTAGGAATATCCCCACGTACATCCAGACGCGCAATCAACGCCTCTCTGACGGAATCACGGGAAATGCCTGCATAGTAGGCATACAGATCGAATACTCCACCGGAAAATCCACAGCGAGGGCAGCGAAATACATCTTTCTGTAAATTGATATTCAAATGTTTTTTTCTGGGGTTATCATCACAACAAGGGCAGGGGATATTGTAATTACTGCGACCAGAGGGAGGGTAAGGAATCCCGATTAGCGGTATAATATCCGCCATATGGAATAGTTCCATACAACCTCCTTTCCGAGGGCGGCTTGGCCGCCCTCAATACGTTTTTCACGCTGATACCTGTTGCACAGCATACTCACAGATGAGTTTTGCCGCTGCCCGAATCTCTGGATCTCCGGTAAATTTGGTTGCCACCCAGTTAATTGCATGGGGATCAAGTTTCAATACCTCTCCCAGTGTTTTGCCTCCAAATTTTTGGATGGGGCAAGGCGTATTCTTTGCCTGTTGCAGCTTCTCTTCCGGAGAAAGCTCGCGTGTTTCAGCAACTGGGGCAGAGGAGGCTGGTGACTCCATCTCCGATCTTGGGGGTGTCTCGGGAGCTGCTTCGTCTGTCATGGTACCTAACTCATCCGGAGCAATATCCTCAAAATCATCGCCGGCAGCATTGAACTGCAAGCCAAAACCGGCATTTCGCAGAGCAATCCCCACAGCGGCTGTTTGTGCCCACTCTCTTGGAGAAACAGACGGCTTGGATACATCTAAACTGCGGGAGGCAGTTGCCTCTGCCAAATAACAATCTGAACCATCTTTATAGCTTGGATAGATACGAGCCGTTGCGACAAAACAATCTTTACTTGGCGTCACCTGAACGGCAATGCGCCCTTCCGGGTATTTCAGTCGGAACCAGGCCATCTGGATCATTACCGGGAGCCTCTTTCGAGACTCTCCGGTGTTCAAATCCGTATATTCTACAGCAAACGGGGTTGGATCAAAGCCCTCCACCTGATTGATGCTATTCAACTTGGCCAGCATAGCGGCCTTATCATTCGAGTTATTCTGACTCATGTTCATGTCCTCCTTATTTTTTTATCAGCACATATGTATTCCTGAGTTGGAGCCATACCGGCAGGATTGTGTTCAGCATCGTACTGATGCTGCGTTTATACAGGTCCTGCCCAGAAGGCTGAAAACTGGAAAACCGTCTGCGGCAATCTGCTACAGTTTTTTCCAACGCCTCAGCTGCTACTTTCCGGCTGGCTTTCTCCTTGTCATCCGCTGGCATTCCAAACCTGCGCTCTTTCCCAATACACTGCACATAGGCATCAACCAACTGATAATGGGCAATCAATGCCTTCATCTCCACGGTAATAGGAGCCGTTTTGCAGAGCATCCGGCAGGTCTCCAGAACCCCAATGCGGTACAGTAGTTCCTGATACGTCATAGATTGTTCCAAAGAAACATTTCCTTCGGAAAACTGCTGTGCCATAGTATCTTTCATGCTTTGATAATCATCGAGACAAGTAGCCATGTTTTGTTCTCCTTTCATTTTCGAGGCATCTGCCCCGGTATTTTCAGTGACCATACAGTTCGCTGACCCTTTCTGCCAGCATGGTTTCTCTCTGTTCCGTATCTACACGTTTAATGGCAATACAAACAGCTCGCCGTTCACCTACCAAAATCACCCGTTTCTTTGCTCGGGTGACTGCTGTATAGAGCAGAGGCCGGACAAGCATCACAGCATGGGCACACTGTAGATTGATAATGACAGACTGGTATTCGCTGCCCTGTGATTTGTGGACGGTGGAAGCATATGCGTGGTCAAGCATTTCAAGATCGCCGCTTTCATATTCCATTGTCCGTCCATCCCCAAAGTCTACAGTGACATAAGATGTATCGCCGTCCCGACTGATGCCCGTAATATAGCCAACATCGCCGTTATTGACATCCTCAAAATTCTTAACCTGCATCACCTTATCTCCCAGACGGAAGATTCTTTTGCCATGGGATAGTTCCGGCTTTCCTGCCTCCGGCGGATTCACCTTGGATTGCAACCGACTATTGAGAGCGTTGACTCCTGTATCGGTTTTCTGGCGGAAGGGTGTTAAGAGCGTCACATTGTCTACGCCGTAATGTCCTGCTTCCTGAAGATAAATCTCCTCAAGCAGGTTGGCCGATTCCACCAGATCTGAAGATTCAAACAGCTGAAAATCCTCTCCATATTCCAGACCGAGATTTCCGCTGCGAATCAGTTTGGCATTGGTAGCGATACGGCTGCCAAGGGCTTGACGGTACACCTTTTCCAGTCTCACGACAGGGATTTTTCCGCAGTCAATCAACGATTTTAGTACAGCACCCGGCCCAACGGACGGAAGCTGATCCACATCGCCGATCAATACCAGTTGACTCCCTTGAGGAATGGAATAAAGGAGATGACCTGCCAGGTAAATGTCCATCATGGATACCTCATCTACCAGGATTAAGTCTGCTTCCAGCTGTTCTGGTTCGCAGTAATTTCCATCTTCACCAGCAATCAGCCCTAATGCCTTGTGAATTGTCGTGGCTGATACTCCAGTGGATTCCTCCATTCTCCGTGCGGCGCGTCCGGTAGGCGCGCAGCACATAATTTCCCCAGATGGATTTTTGCTGCGGTACAATTCCAGAAACGCACGCTGAATCAGCGTCTTTCCAGTTCCGGGACCGCCGGTGATAATGGAAATGGGGGCAGTCATGGCGGTTGTTACTGCCAATTTCTGTTCTTCATTTAATGTAAGGCGAAGTTTCTTCTCCAGTTCCAGAATGTCTTCTGCCAAATCCCCATAATGGTGTGGCTTGGAAGAATTTTGCAGCCTGTAAATTCGCTCCGCCAGCCTCTGTTCCGCCCTTGCCGCTGTCGGGAGGTACACTCGATTTCGGTATGAAGTAAGGCGCTCTTTGTGAAGAAGATAGGCCGCCCTGTTGGCCGCCATCTCCTCGGTGAGCCCTTCTGTGTCAAGAATTTTCAGTGCCTGTCGGATAAAAGCGTGTTTCTCCATGCAGAGATGCCCCTTCATTTCTGCTTCTATTAAAGTGTAAAGCAGCCCCTCATCCACTCGTTCAGGGGAAAGCTTATTAAATCCCATACTCATGGCAATCTTGTCCGCTGTACGGAATCCTATGCCTGCCATCTCACAGAGCTGGTAAGGATGGTTCCGCACAATGTCCATGGTTTGGTCACCATATTTGAGATAAAGCTTTACTGCCCGGTTAGGGGTAATGCCGTGAGGAACCAGAAAGGCCACTACATCTCGGGCGCCACGGGAAGCCAGATAGGACTCCTTAATTTTCATGAGCTTGTTTTTACTGATTCCAGAAATTAGCAGCAGCTTGTCCGGTTCGTTGTCCAGTACCTCCAGCGTTTTCTGGCCGAAGGTATCGTAGATCTTTTCAGCGGTCTTTGGTCCAATACCTTTGATCTGCCCCGACATCAGAAAGGCAATAATGCCTTCTTTGGTCGGTGCGATGATTTCCTGAAAATTCTCTACTTCAAACTGGATTCCGTGCTTGGCATTTCTGCTCCAACGCCCCTTGAAATCATAGCGGAGGTTATCGGCAGTGGGCAGGCAATAGCCCACCGCCTTGACTTCCGAAACCATATTCCCGGCAGAATCCCGTATAGATTCGCAGGGTTTATATAAAGCAATCATATAGCTGCCATCTTCAACAGGCTGGCTGCGCGGGTAAATCAGGCGTTTAAACTGACAAATCAAAGCAGTCGCTCCTTTCTTTAGATGCCTCTATAAGCATCGTGATTCATTGTAAAAAGAAAAAGTCCTCACCATTTCGTTTCTTCCTGAAAGCCATCTCCATCTGTGGCCGTGGGTGGGCCATAACTGGATGGTCTTCGATATAAGAAGCCGAAAACATGGGAGGACGGTTTTGGCGCACAATTTTCTGCACTTCACAGTGCAGGTCTGCGTCAAATACATAAATGGGCTTTCGCAGTGCGGTAGCTTGGACGATCTCGTCAGCCATACCCTTGCTCAGTCGATTTCCGCAGACGAAAACCACCTTGCTTTTCTCCATCAGTTCCATTCCGAACCGCAGTGCAAAATTTCTCTCATCTGCATCTTCATCGCAGAGCAGCAAAGGAAGATAGGCGTGGGGAGCCCTGCTAAGATATCCCATATACTCTTTTGCATAAAACATATAAGCCCGAGCTGCATACAGGTTACACAGATACTGGTGTGTGTCTTCTGCACGCAGTGGAGAACAGATATAAGCTGTTTCTTTTTCCGGATCCGGACGCAAAAACTGCAGAAGCAAGCTGTCCTCCCAATCATTCGTGAATATTTCTTTTGGCATGGTCGCTCCTTTCTCCGGCGGTTATGCCGGCTCAATATGAACTTTCAGCTTCCGGCTTTCCGAGGTCTTCAGCACATCCGCATAGGCTGCTGGATACTTCTCTTTCAAAGCTTTGGAATCTGGCCGTTTACTGGTTTTTGTCACAAAATCAATCAGCAGCTTATCACTGGTAGTCGTAAGGATACCATGTTCGTGTTCCTTCATGATTTCGGCAATTCGCACACTATGTGCTTCAATCTCCTTTTCGTAAGTTTTGATTTCTGCATTGCAGTCGGTGATTTTCCCCTGTAAAAGCGCAATCTGCCGCAGCTGTCTCTCGTATTTAGGCGAAAACTCAACTGTGGGCAGGCCCGCCTGACTCGCTCCATAGATTCTTGCCAGCGACTCCAGCGCCAGCTTTGGCTTTACATCGTCCATGGTAGGCGGTTTATCATGCTCCAAACTCCATATCCACTGATCCAGGCGTTCAAAAATCATATCTTCCTTCGCCTGATCCCTGGTCAGTTCTGGTATGGCAAGATCGTTGTCCGGATTATTCCCCCAAATGCAGGAGAATGCTCCGTGTTTTGTTTCCTCAAAAGATAGATAGAACCGAAGCTGTAATTCATAATACAGAGGGTAGGCATCATCTGCCCAGTCCCCAGCCTTATGATATGTGCAGCTTTTACACTCCAAAATTCCAGGCTCTCCGTCCACCTTTCTGGTATACCGTCGATCCATGTTGGCCAGAGCGTAGGGGTGATCTGCATGCTGATACAGATTCGTATCGTCAAAAACGGTATTACCGGTTTTCTTCTGATACCAGTAAGCCGCAATGGGTTCCAGCAAATGCCCCATTTCCAATTGATCCGGATTGGACTTGACAGGTGTTTTCATCCGCCCTTTTTTAATCATCCACAGTTCCAATGGTGTCATCCATGGAGATAATCCGAAAATTGTAGCTACATCACTGCCTCCCACAGTATAGGGGATATCACCTTTAGGACCATGGGCGCGGCATTTCAGCCATTGGTCATTGCTCATACCGGCGCAGTCACAGAGAATAATAGGTTTTTTCATTAGAAACTCACCGCCTTTGGTAGATCATAATCGCTCCAACGCAGTGTGAGCGCCCGGGCCATATTCTCTTCGAGGCGCAACAATTTGTCCTCTGATGTGTGTTCTGCCTTCATGATATAGGGAATTTCCTGCATAGCCATGAATACATCGTGAGCCGTCGATGGCCCATCACCATAGGCCATTTCATACATCGCAATGGCTTCCACTGCCGCTTTTTTCGGAAGTGACAAACTCTTGCAAACACGGGTCATGGCATTGACAGGGTAAGCCAAAGGGATCTCCAACAGCTTTTTCAGCTTTCCTACAGAATCCTGAAACTGGGCAAACAACTTGCTAAATGCCTCTTCAAAATTCTCAACTTTGGCCTGATTACAATGGTCAACCGCTACACATCCTCCAATATGAATGGGATACTGTGTTCCCATGAGCATAGCAGAGACCTTTGCGGATGCGACACCGGTATCGGACGTTACAAACCTAATACCGGGCATCAATTTCGAGGCCATGGTTGTTTTACCCTGGGCGATCAATACCTTTTCATAGGTATCCAGCAGCTTTTCCTTCTGACCTGGCATTGTCCAAGAAGCACTGGTCAATGCGTGATCGCTATAACCAGATTGGAATTCACTTCCAGGAAAACGGTCATCCAGTCCTCTCATGAGTGCTTTCAACAACTCATCGATGGGAAGTACAGAATAATCAACTGGGTTCCCGGAATGAGCTGCAGACACCTTCTCATTCCGAATGAGAAGCAGTGCTTCAGAGGAATAAATACTCAGACAGTCGTTAAGTATTCTGGCAAGTTTTTCCCTGCTGAGCTTTGGCAGCACAGTGCCACTGATCTTAGCCCTGGCCAGCAAGCTTTTATAGGCAGTTGTGCGGATAGGATAGTAGTCAGTGCCTATCCGCATAGCGAGACCCAAATTTTGAGCCGTGTCCTCTACCGCTTCTGCGCTGACCCTTGGGGCAAAAGAAGAGGGGGTTCCATAAAGCGATGACGTCCGATCCAGCGGCTCAATGTGCAATTCATTGATTTTGTATCTGAGCCACTGGCTTCCTAACGTCAAATCCTCATGGTACTTCTGCATATCCTCGAAGGAACAGAAGGTTGTCGAGTAGCTGTCTTCGCATGTTTTTTGCATAATAAATGCTCCTTTCTTTTTTTGCGGTTTTCCGCTGATATAACAAAAGCCAGCAACCCCGAAGGAGTGCTGGCTTATGCCCAAATATTAAATGTTGGCCGGAAACAAAAAAAGTGCCATCTGCAAAATGCAAACGGCACTGTGATAAACTCTGTTCAACTATGTCCAGCCTGATGCTAAACTTGATACTGATGTAAATATTATATCAGAACCTATCACAATAGTCAATCTGCCGGAAAAAGAAAGGAACACCGCGTTATTGCAGACCGGAAAGCTTATTACTGCCCATACGCATCTTCAAAGCGACATGTCCGGTTAATCTGTAGCATACACATAATTACTACACCCAGCACCATCCCTAACAGGACGCCGATACCAAAAAATAACCACTCCATAAAAATCACCCCCTTTCTGTGCGTAAAAAAGAGCCGATCAGAATTGTGATCGACTCTATCCTTCTATCCAAAATTACAAATCAAGCAATGCGGCAATCTCATCCACTGTGTCCAGAACCTCATGAAATTCAAGACCTCCAATATAAGGATTGTCTGCGATATAGCGGTCCCAGAGAAGATACATTACCGGTTCTTCCCGGATGTCTTTTAGAATTTCCTTCCAGTCACGAACATCGTCCAGTGAGCCTCTCTTTTCCGCAGTATGTAAAACCGCTCTTCGGAAAATTTCCATACGAACCGTATCCTTGCGTCCAAGATAAAGCATATGCAGGTCATAAAAATCTCTTGCTCTGGTCGTTCCGATATTCCTACGCAAAATGGTCTCATATTTTTCCGCTAATACAGTTTCCAGCGTATATGCCATAACGGATACCGACCTGTCCTCAAACAACAGAGGAAATTCATACTGGACTGCGGATGGCGTAATCACATCTCCAGTTGTAATGTCAATTTTCATAGGGCTGTTGATCTTCCCATACTGAGCGTGCAGGTGTACCCGGAAATTATGATATTCATCCTCTTCCCGGATCGGTTCGATTTTCTGAAATTCAAAAGATATACCGTCTCCTACATCTATAGAGAGAATTTTTTTGACAACCTCAGTAATTTCCGCTTCATCCATCTGGATTCCCCGAACAGTAGTATCCATATCCATAGTCGTGCGTTCACTGATTCCAAGCATAGATGAAATCAATAGCCCGCCTTTCAGGATGAAATTTTTCTTATAATCAGACCCAGCCAGCCGATCTATAATACGCTCAAACAGGAACATCTGCAGCACTTCCTGCGCACGTAGATTTTTCTTTTCTGCCATACTGCGGATTATTCCTTTTAATTGCTCCGGTGTTTTCATCACAATACCTCCATATACATCCTTACTTTATCCTCTATTCCAAATGCCTTGCTATATTTGATCAACCGCCGGTTATTCGCCCCAGATTTAAAGTAGTCTTTGATTGCCTGGGTATAAAGCTGCAATTCCACCTGCGCCCGGTCACGGATCAAATCACAGATACACCGCTCTCTATCATATAGTTTCACCGTGCCACCCTGCGGGGAGTTAGTTTCTGTTATCCCTATGTCATAGATATGTGGCTGTACATAGTGACAGCGAAGGTTCGGATTATCGCGTTTTAGTCTGCTGATGTTGGTTCCGTGCGGAAGAGTAATATCCAGAAAATGCGGCGTCCGATCCGACAGCTCCCACAAAAAAAGAGCTGTGCCATAAGAAAAAACGGCCTTGGCGCTCTGTGCCTGAAGTAGTGCGTATTCATCTGCAAGTCCTTCTGAAAGGATATAAAGGCCCTTTCTCACTTGCTCCAATTTTCCTTCATCCACATATTTTCTCAGTACAGGTCTGCTAATTCCCATTTCTTCAATTTGCCCTGTTTTTAAAAATCCGTTGTTATCTTCTGCAATGCTTTTAATGCTCTCCCAAATTTTATCCACTGGCCACACCTCCCAAGCTTCATTTACATTTGCGCTTCATATTATACACTATTGAAGCTCAAATGTAAATGAAGCTTTGAAAATAGTATGCCCAAAATCCAAATTTTTATAAAAAAAGGGATGCCGCCGAAACGACATCCCAATCTTAACAATACTATGATATATCTTCGTCTTTCATTTATATAGTTTCGTCTTTTATTTTGATGAAGGCATCAAGCCCTGAATAACTCCGATACACCGGCCATCCTCAAATACACAGTGAATGGTTGCCTGATCGTCTACCAGTTTCACAACACCTTTCACACCATTTGGAACAGGGCGAGGCTCATTTCGCATTGCAATCATCTTAATTTTTGTGCCTGCCGGATACATTTTCTTGTAGAATTCCCGGTAAGCCCTCCCAGTAAATTCCACCAGACAATCTTTGCGTGTCACATACTGATAGCTAAAGCCGCATTTTCCATCAAAAGGGTAAAACACAGGTCTTCTAAAGATTCGCTCAATCAGATGCCCCGTAACCAAAATATCATCATCATTGTAATAAATCCGTGTCACTTTCATTATATTTCTCCTCTATGCAATTTTACGGTACAGGCTCCAAAGTCCCCGTCCGTCATGATTAAAATATTTTGGATTGCACTGTAGGGTCTGGCGGATTTTTTCTTTCCACCATTTGTTCTTTTGCGCTTTACTGTAGGGTTCAATCTTTTCATATAGATAGGAAAGAGGAACCGCCTCCGGGCAGGACTCCAGAACAGCCGCTACAACATCCCGCCATGTGGCTCCTGGCATATCCCGAATATCAATCTCTTTCTTCTGTGACATCATAATGGGATAAAGCGAAGAAGCATCTTTCCTGACAATGAGGAGATATTCATGCAGAATGGGGATAAACCGTCCTGTATACTGGGTATTGTCCGAAAAACAGTTGTGCTGTGCTTTAATGATGACGTTTTCCAGTGTTCCAGGCTTGGTGAGTTCAAAAAGCATGCTGTAGAGCTTGCCTTTTTTCTTGATATCACCTACCAGTACGGCCATGCGGCCCCCTTTTTCGAGAGCGCAGAATTGCTTCATCATCGCGTAGTTCATAGCGGACACAAAAGTGTCCCAATCCGGAATCCGTGATAAATCCAGTGGACGCGGATCAAAGCCGTATTTAGCGCGTACATCTTTTGCGCTATACATTTTATCTGAATACTGGATGATGTTCCAATACGGCGGGTGCCAGAAGACAAAGGACGGTCGCTCAGGAATATCACTGTTCAGCAGATCAAACCCACTATGCAGATCATAGCAATGGCTGCCGATTCCCATTTTGCTGGCGGCGAAAGCTGTGGTACCGCTTCCGCACATGTAGTCGCAGATTTCCTCCGGCTTAAAGAAGCCTATGAGATCTTCGATCAGTTTTGGGGAGCAATTTCCCCGGTATTTATTGTTGCCGCCTTCTCCGCGTTCGGGATAGGAGACGATACTGGTCAGAGGACGGCAAGAGGTAAGATTAGAATTCATATGGCATCCTCCGTTTCAGTCATCTATTTTGTCAGCAGTATTAAGGTCTGGATCTGTAGAATAAAACTGGGAAAGCTCTTTTATGATCTCATGGATAGTTGCCCAGTAGCATTCCCGATAAGCATCGTTTCTACCGAGTGCTTTGTGAATCCGCTCCGCTATTGTCGAATCAGAAATCAATTGATGGTATTGTGCGTCTGTAAGACGGCTCACTTCCTCGGATTGTGCTACTTGGTCCAGAAAATCCTTTTGGAACGTCTCATTTTGGTAGGCATGTCCCAGTCTTCCGAATTCTCCGGGTGACATCATCAGCATCTCCAGCTTGATGGAGATTTTATAATGGTTCTCCATGTATTCTCCATCTAACCAGCATTCATAAAAAGAACTTCCGGAATCCACGCAGAACTGAGGCAGATCATCCCAGTTTGACACACAGCCGCTGTCCGCTTCATGGTTCAGCTTTTCTGTAAACTCATTTTTTGCGTCTTTTTCATCGGAAAAGAAATATTCTTTACGGCCATTCTCACCATTGATCGCCCAATCTTCCGATAGGATATAAAGCGGCAGCCTGTATCTCTGTTCTCTTGCATACTGAACAGGAATAACCATCTCCGGCGCCATAATCACATAATCCAATATAATGTCTTCCAGAGTTTTCGGAAAATCGTACAGGTCAGAAAAGATTTCTTCCAACTGTTTAATATCATAAGGAAGAACTGGCGGGTCAAAGCAACAATAGAAATCCGGGGTAGAATTTTCTGTTCGCTTATCTTCACCATCAGTGATTGCCACGATGCTTCCAATCAAACCCTCATACTCACTTTGTTCCGTGCCGATGATCGGCTCTCCAATTTTATATAAAATCTCATTGTATTGAAACTCGTCTCCAGGCGTTCTAAGAATCATATCTATTCTCCTTTCAAAATTGCAGTTGTGAGTTCCCCAGATCTACAACGACAGCTATGTTGTCACAGCTGTCGTTGCAGTCCTTCCGGGGAAATCTTTGTCAACTATAGGAAAAAACCATAACTGTTATTTTAATTTATCCGATTGCTTGATGCTGGTCGGGTTCAAATCCTGTATAAGTTGTTAGAATATCCATCAGCTCATCCTCATCTTCACCTTCCCAACTGAAGAGTTTGGCACAACGCGCACTATCATACGCGTCATCAATGATATTTCCATCCTCGTAGATCAGATCTCCGGCAAAGTAGCATCCAGGTTCCTCATAGTGAAGCTTGAAATACAAGGTTGGAAATATCTCTGTCATGCGTTCAAACCAAGTGGCTGGCGGGGCCCAAGCCGTATCGAAGGAAAAACTAATACTTTCACAGCCTTCCTGCCATCCCATATCCTCCGGTGTGAGCCGATCTTGATAAACATCCCATTTCGTACCCCAGTTCTGAATGTTCCAGTGATACCCGTCAATAGGTTCGAATGGACGTCCTGTAAGGGCATAACGCAGCGCGTCCTTCGGGAGTTTATTATGTCCGTCATACCCAATCTGAAGCACTGCTTCTGGAGTAGGAATCAACGCATTAAAACAAAAGAAGGCATCTTTTGGTTCTTCCCGTGGAAAAGATTTTTCCCATTCCTGGGGTGGGTATTTGGCAGGTAGCCCCTGCGTAGCAAATACAAATCTTTTGAGTTCTTCCGCATCGCCGGAAACTGTTAACTCATTCATGCACCAATTTGGCATTGTTTTCATCCTTTCTTTAATAGTGATAGTCAAACATCACGAGAGCCCAATTATGGGTTTCTGACTTTACAGCCTCAATATCAGCTGGATAAATCCGCGCCGTGTAATCGTGCGTATTATAAAAGTAGGAATCACAGCGATACTCACCATGAAGATGCGCTGCAATGCAGTGCAAGTAATATGGTGTCATATAGGTAAATCCAGCTTCGCTGTCCATATAACTTTTTCTGTCCAGAATTCCTTTGACCACTTGTTTCAGGTCTGTGCCTACTGTGTTTTCCAACTGCGCTAAACAACACTGAATCTCATTTTGCTGTTCTTCCATGGCAGTGGATAGTTCGTTGACAAAACGTGTCGAATCGTCCTCTGCCAAAAGCACATTGGTAGGGTATTCAGTGCTCCAACGGCCGGCACAGCCCGTTTCCCTCCAGTCAAAAGCTTGTTCATAGTAAGATTCCGTCTGGTTTTCTGCGTGATTCCGAATCGCTTCAAGCAGCTCGGTTTTTTCGCAACCACGTCTATCGGAAACTACGTCTGGAATATAAACGAGAATTTTATGTAGATAGTGCATAAAAATGCTCCTTTCAAATTGGAAGCGGAGATGGCTAATCCATCTCCGCTTTTTCATTATGCCCGGATATGCCGCTTGACCACAGCGGTCAGCTTCACAGGCAACTGATTCAGATCGGTAATATCCATAAAGGAATCCCCGTAAATTCGTTCAATGTTCTGCTTATCGTCCCCGATGGCTGCGGCGATGAACAGAATACCTTTCCGCCGGTATTCCTGCTGGATACCTCTAAGGTCTTCCTCAGCGGCACTGCCGCCATAGCCATAGGCTGCCGGCTGACCATCTGACACCAAAATCAGGATTTTGATTTCCTCCGGACGTTTGGATAACTGCTCTGCTACAAACCGAAGCGCGGCGCCATCCCGGTTACTTGACCGGGCTGCAATGTCCACCATACGATACTTGTCATTCTGGTCAATGGACTCGAACTCAGCATAGGAATATAGCTCAACGTCTCTACAGCCCGTGGAGTGCCCATAAACCATCACCGGTATGCGCAAACTGCGGCAGAAATCATACAGAATGATCGCCGAAGCCCTTGCATAGGTGCAGCGGTCACAGGAACACATAGAGCCTGACTCATCCAGCAAAAGTGCTACCGCCATCTCCGGAACCTCATTGGGTAGGGCATTTTTGTAAAAAACCTTCCCGTCATTCCGGCAAAGGGCATGGGCATCCAACCGCCGGCCCATCATCAGGCCAGTCTGCTTTCCGCCTCGCTGCTTATCTTTGAGCTGCTGTACCAGGCTTTTCTGGAGTTGCCGGGAAATCGCCAGTAATGGTCCTGACATGGCATTGTATTGGTCTACCAGTTCTTCATCCACATCTGCGATTCTATTGACGCAAACGGATACACCAGCATGAATATCCCCATATGAGATACCCTGTGCCACATCGTTAAGTTCCCGAAGGCGCTCATTTTCCAGTTGTACGCAGGCGGCGCGTTCTGCCATCTTCTCTAATAACCGTTCAACATCAGAAGCAGCACCATTATAGTGCTCTCTTTCATAGTTGTCATTGCGCTCAACCGTTCCGCCCATAGGTTCGGACACTCGTTCCGTATGCTGATAGGGGATTCGGCCCTTTTCCTCAGACGAAACTTCCTGTTTCCCTGCATGGATCGTACCGTCATCGGATGCCAGCGGTTCGGCACTGTTGGAAGGTGCACCAGCACTGGTGCTGGCACTTGTTTCAGATTTCTCCTCCTCACAGCTAGTCTGGGCGGCAGCCCCTTCCTCAGTTTCATTTTCACCAGACTCATTTTGTTTGGCATCGGCCGCTGTCTGCGCACGCTTTTCAGCATTTGGAGCCGGGCAAGAGGTGGTAGCGTCTGCTACAGGCGTACTTGTCCCTTCTCCGTTACTGGAACTGCCTGCCATAGCCTGCATTCGTTCTGAGAGAGTTTCTGCCATGGCAGAGCTTGCACCGGAGGCTTCGGCCTCTTCCTGTTTCTTTTTACAGAGTTCGATGTAATCCTGGATGTATTCCCAGCACCGAATCAGAACCAGATTGACAACATTCCATCGCGCCTTTCCAGATGGATTGGTGATGGCACTGTCCAATTCCGGAAGTAAATGAAAGATTGTCTGAATTCTTTCATCACTGAGAGGCTCCTCGCCGTATTTGATTTCTCCATACTTGACGTAAGAAAGCATAATCTGCAAAATGCTCTCAAAGATGTGTCCGTCGTCATCCTCAGCTTCTATGAGCTGCGTGACGGTGGGCATATCCGTCCACTGCTGATCGCGCAGTGCCTCTAAGTTATACCTGAGTTTTCCGGGAAACTGGGCCAGCATTCGGCTTTCTACGTATCCGTCTTCCAATATATTGGAGATATGTTGAGATAAAAGCCGCAGCATCTCAAGATTCCGGCTGTCTGCCTTCACATAATCCCAAAGTTCCTGTTCCCTGCGAATATCCGCAGTCAGCATCAGGTTGGGATCATTGGGGTACCATTTATACCTCTGTAGAAAATTATCATAGGTCTGAGCGGACAAAAAATCGGTGAATAGGCAATGTCCCAGCTCATGAGTAAATAATCCGGATACGATTTCATACCTGTTCTCACGAGACCGGTTTTTCGTCACCATTTTGTGCCCTGCATTGATAAATACAGAAAGGTTGTTCGTGCAGGCAATCTGTGAGTTCTTTGGTTTCCAGGAGAGATTGACATGGATGCGGCGGTTATACTTATACCGCCGCGTCTGTGCCATTGCCATATCCTCAAAGTGCAGTGCCAAAATCCGGGATGTAAAAAACTGCCGGTCAGTAATCTTACTGCGCTTCTCACTGAGGAGCTGTTTGACTTTTTTATGATTCACTCTTGCCAAAGAGTAGACCTCCTTCCATTTGTGTTATACCGCCTTACGGCGTTTCGGTGCGAAGATGGGTTCCAGTACGGTACTGATTAAAGCCTCTCGATCTTCCTCATCTGCCGTCGCTTTACTGACTACTGTATACATTGCGGAAGTATAGGGATCTCCGGAAATTTCCGTGCTGATGACCCAATCAATGAGGCTTCGCATACCGCAGGCCCCATCAGTGATACTGTTTTTTCTGCAGTAATCTGCCATGTCATTGACTACCCGAACCATCTGGGACACCTGATATTCGTCCGTTGCACCAGTAACTGCCATAGCTCGCTGTACCATGACCTCTGGCGATGGAAGTTCGATATCCTTAACCAAACTCATACGATCCACCACAGACTGATTCATGTTCCGGCAGCCTTCGTAGCTCACATTGGTCGTAACGACTACAACGGCATCTGGATGGCGCTGAATGATTTCACCTGTTGGCAGCGTGATAGAACCTTCCTGTTCCAGAAGAGAATTGAGCCCTACCAGTACGCCTGGCTGCATGATTGTTGAAGGTTCCTGCACCTCAATCACATAACCGTTCTTCAACGCCTTAATAAAATCCGTCTCCACATAGGTATAGGTCTGCCCGGACGTGTTTGCCTGTTCAGTGCGTGTACTTAGCGCGCGAACCTTGTCAGTTACCTTGTCCAGCACAATTCCCATACAGTCCTGTGAGGTTGCCGCAGCATTTTCCACTCCAGTAAGAGCCTGATAGACACCAGCTGGATCATAGTCCATATCCTCTAAATCCGGTAGATTCATCAGTTTAGCCACATTGGCATAGTTGATACCGCCCATGGATTTGAGCAGTTCACGCTCTTTATCTAGTTGTGCATTGCCGGTAGAGATGGAATCCGTTTCGGGGAATACCATACCGACAAAATCAAAAATTTCTGTTCCAGCAGAGCAGGTATACTTCATATATGGAAGCCCTAATCCTGCAGCAATTGCTTTCGCTCCCATGGTCTTGCCAGTTCCGGCTGGACCTCGAAGCAGAAAATTTCTCATCTGCATGGAACGGCCGGTGGTGGCCTGTGCATGCCGGCAGATGTCCACTACTTCCGATGGTATGATGTACCATTCCGGAAGCTTCGGCACCAGCGACAATTCCAAAGCTGTCAGTTTCCTGGCCGGATTCAAAGGATATTTCCCAACAAAATCTGTGTGTGGGATTTCCTCCGTGGCCTTATGGATTACGGCCGGACCAGTGCTGGCGAAAATGGTAAATTCACCAGCTGTTACAGAAGTTGGGGTAAATACACCGGAATCCAACTGAGCTTGCGATACCCGCATTAGATTACCAGACTTATCCACCTTAACTGAAATATGCGCCGGGCAGGTATCATCTTTGATACGCCGGTAGGCATTATCACAGAGGATGGCCATAGCGTTGGTGGTCAATTCCATATCTGGATATCCTATACGCATTTGTTCGCTATAGGCATCAAAGTACTCGCAAAATTCATCATCTGACATTAAAACCGGCATCATTGCGAAAAACAGCCCGGCTCCGTCACGAGCACTGGAATGTACAGTATACTGTTCCATGACCTCCGTGTTTTTATCGTAGACGCTGGCCAAAATTGCTCCAAGGGAAACGTCAAACACGACCAGATGGTACGCATCCGGCCCCACAGAGGATTTATACTCTGCTACGCATTTGTTATCATCCACCATACCCACAGCACCTTCCGATGTGCCATTTGAACAACGGATGAAAGCGTGAATGGCCTTGATAACAGAACAACAAAGCGTAGCTTCCGTTTTATCCGCATACTTTGACGCCACCGACTTAACCTTTTTATTTGGAAGCGTATCAAACGGTGGGGGAAGAGTACGTGAGTAGTTAAATAAATTTGAAATAGATACACTCATATGATTTCATTCCTTTCTGCAGGATCCCTGCGTAAGATTGATTTGGATTCCTTCTTCTGTACACTCGCAGTTTTCCATCCCGTTCCGAGAAAGCTCCTGGCAAATATCCAGCCAGCTGTCCCGCTCAGGAAGTTCCGAAGGTGTAAGCAGCAGGAAGTCCTGTTTTTGTGCGATGTACTCGTTGCAGCGCTCGTTGAGTTCTACTGCATGGTTTTCCACCCATTCAAAAGCAAGAAGTCCATAATTAGGCGCTGGAAGTTCTGACGGATCCTCTGGTTCCTCGCATGGTTTTTCCGGCTCCACAGGGAGCTTTTCTGGTTCCACAGGAGGATTTTCCGGTTCCGCAGGAGGGGATGCCGGCCTGTCAGCATCTTCTGCTTGTACATATGTCAGGCCAATAACTCTGAGGTTTTGAACATGGATGACCGCTTCCCGGTATCCTCCCGCATGGTTGAGGAGAATTTTGGTGTCTTCACCTGCAAGAATCTGCTCCTTGGAGTGAGAAGACTGCCATACCCATCGTGCCTGGGGATAAGCTTCTGTTACCAGTTCTGTGATTTTCCTCTGGATAACATTGTAGGCCATATTCTGTACATCCTTTTCTGTTGGATCCTTGGGTGTTGGTGGGGGCATAGGCTGAATCACCTCTACTTTTGTCTGAGAGAGAAACAAAAGCCGAATTGCCGCCACGAAAATCCCGAGAATAACTAAAAGCAGGATGGGCCAAAGCCTGCATACAAACAATAGCAGAGCCAGAACTCCCAAAATGATCAGAACTTCGTAGGCAATTCGCCTTTTGAAATCCCTATCTTTCATGGCTTTCCTTCCTTTCGGGCATAAAAAAACGCACACGAGTGTTCCATAGGTACTCATGTGCGTCATTTATGCGCCTGATTCAAATTTGTTTACCACCTTCCTGAATGGTTATTCGTCGAAGAACGAATTAACTCCACCGAAAGGCTCATAGCCAGTGAAGTTACCATCTCCAGAAGGCTCTGCTGCGGGAGCTGCACTTGTTCCTGGCGCCGGGTTGGCTGCCGTCTGCTGGCCAGAGGCCGTTTCTCCTGCTTCCTTCTGTTTGTTTCCTCCGGAAAAGCAGTACTCGATCTCATCAAGAATAACCACCATGGCGCTTCTCTTTTCGTGTGTAGTGGGATCTTCCCACACATCCTCATCCAACCGGCCGACGATGTTGACATAGGAGCTCTCTTTAAGCTGCATCTTTTTAATGCGCTCGCAGACAGTACCGAATGCCTTGACCGCCAGATTGACCCAACGGTAATTATTATTGGCACGAGTGTCATACACCTTCTTGCCAATACGGAACCGGACGCTGTCTCCCTTTTCAGAGAACTTCAGTGCTGGTGCGCCGTCATATCCTTTTGAAATGACGACATCTGTTGCAAAGACTTTTAACATAGAAATACTCCTTTCTTGCAGGGGCTGCCTGCTACATTTTAATTTATTTCAACTCCTTATGGAGCAGAAACCAGAAAACAAAAAAGTGCCAGTCAACACAATTGTGCTAACTGACACTTTGAAAACGCAGATACTTTGGAATCCTCTTTGGAAAATCCCTGATACTTACGTTTTTTATTATAGCATCGCCCCATGTAATAGTCAATCCGCTTTGCAGTTTTCCTGGATACTCTTTTGAATTTCGTATTTTACCAGCTCCAGCGCCAGTTTGACCTTAACAGAATCAAATTGGCATTCTCCATCGGGTCTAATGTTGCCTTCAATCAAAACGCATATTTCCCTCATTAAAGCCTGTATGCTCTCCGCATTAGTCATGGATTCCGCTTCCTTTCTTGATTTCTATGGCAATGTAGCCATTTAGAATCTGACATCCATTTTCTTGATAGACCGGCATATTATCTGATACAAAAACAGCGATATGGTCACCAACGGCGATTTCCTTTAACCTGTGGCGAAGCCGTACTTTGACGACGTATGGCTCCGTTGTAAAATATATGCTTTTTGTTTTCTTTCGGATAGCCGTCTGTTCAACCTGCTGGCAGACTCCTTCAACCAAAACATATCTTCCGGCAAAAGACCGAAAAAGCAGAAGTCCCCCGGCAACTCCAAAAACAGCCCCAAATAGCAAAAAGGATATGCACAGGTATAGATCCCGATATAGCAGTGCCACAATGATCAGCAACAGAAGGCTGAGTACACTGGCCCCAAACCGAATCAGAATCTGCTTTTGGAGCGCCGGTGGCAGCTTTTGAAACTTTTCTTTCATCATACACCTCACAAAAGCAAAATACGCTTTTTCTTCAGCAGCGCCATTACCGACTCCACAACGGTGTCTCTTTTACTGGCATGCTCCATCTGTGCCTCCAGAATATTATCAAAAATTGTTTCCTGCGTATAAATGGCCTCTGTCAATGCTTGCCGGTTCTCTTCACTAAGCCAGCGGCTCTCCGGCATCATCCCATGCTCTACGATGAATACCAGCTCCGCCATAGAAAGCCGTAAACCTGCCTCGCAGATCCATTTAAGAAGGTTCTTCTCCTTCTGAGGCAGAGGCGTACATATACCTTTCGGCTTGGCAGGTATGATGACACAGCGGGTTAGCGCTCTGTATTCACCGGCAGTTTCATCCTCCACAGTTTCGATGAGTTCCTGATGCCGCAGCTGCATAGCAGCTTTTATCAAAATGGGATTCCCGTCTTCTGCTTCGGCAAATCCTAAACGGCCGTTCAGCCACAGGACAGCTTGTTCTCCTGTCAACTGAAAATCATAGCCACAGCGCGTCAGACGCAGGATATGTTCCGTTGACCCCTCCACCACGATGCCTTTCGATATATATTTCATCCGTTTCACCTCGTTTTTTTATCTTTACTTATATTACACCGCAGGGAGGGGCTATTTGCAACAATTAAAGTAAGTACAGTGCGACTATACACAAGCTGATGATTATCAGAACTGCGCCGGCAATGACGGCAATCCGCTTCACCAACTCCTTGTCAATCCCTTCTCGTTCCCGATCTATATCCGAGGGAACGATGTCATCGTAATATCCATCGTATCCAAAATCCTCTTGTGTTTCTTTTGGGGGCAGCGCATTATCGTGCTTCTTTCCAAAGCCTTTTTTTATTTTTACAGTTTGCTTTTTCTTTGTCCCCAGCTTTTTCTCATCAGTTTGAGGAGTTTTCTTTTCTTTCTGTGGTACAACTTTTTCAACAGGTTCTTGCAGATTCTTTCCGCATTCCGTACAGAAAGAAGCGGCACCATTTACAAGTTCGGTACCGCAGTAAGGGCAATATTTCATTTTAAATCCTCCTTTGGACATACTACGGCATTCAAGCCATGTCCTATGATCCAAAGAGGGACATTATCATTATAGCACAGCCGGATTTTCAATTCATCGGCGCAAACCTTGCCATTTTATGGGCATTTCATTTTCAGTTCGCCGAGAGGCTCTGAACAATCACCAATTTTTGCATAATAATGTCAAGTGATAACTTTCCTGAAAATACTTAATCGGTCAACAAAATGAAGTATTTCAATTTCACTTAATTATCTTTATGAAAAACAACTTCATGTTTGATTTTTACTTTGTAGTCTTCCCTTGACAAATAAGAATTTTAGATTTACAATTAAAACATCGTTTTGAAACACTGTTTTGAATTAAAAAGGGTGGTGAAAAATGGCAAAGCAGATTGAAGGTGTCTATGAGGCAGTGCTGGACTGCGCCAAAAAAGAATTTTTAGAAAAAGGCTACAAAGATGCTTCTCTTCGCACGATTGCCCAGGAAGCAAATACCAGCACTGGTTCCATCTACACCCGCTTTGGGGATAAAGAGGGGCTCTTTTGCGCCATTGTGGAACCTGCAGCAAACGGCCTAAAAAAGATGTTTCTGGAAATTCAGGAAAAATTTCATTCTTTTGATAAAGAGGCTCAGCTTGCTGAAATGGGTCAATACACCTCCTTGCACCAAATGGAGATGCTGGACTATATCTATGACCACTTTGATGTATTCCGGTTGCTTCTGGACTGTGCGGAGGGTACACAGTTTTCCCGCTTTGTAGAGGAGCTGGTGGAAATCGAGGTGGATTATACCTATAAATATATGGAAGTCATCGGCTGCAAGAGTGTGAAATCCGGCCTGGTGACGGAAGAATTTGTCCACATCGTAGTTACCGCCTATTTCAACGGTATGTTTGAGGTGGTGCGTCATAATATGGATAAAGCATCGGCTGTCAAATATGTACGCCTGCTAAACCGTTATCACATGCAGGGTTTCTCCACCATTTTCAATGCCACAGAGCTTTAATCCGGTAATCAGGCTGTGCTGTTTGGATCCGCAGACAGCCTTTTTATACAACGATAAGTTTGTGATAACTAACTAAAAAGGAGGAATCTCTATGCAAAAACAAAGCCCCATGTTACGTCTGTGGGAACTGGGGAAAGACTACCACGGCGGTCTTATAAGAGCTATCTTTTCTGCCGCCGTGGGCGTGCTGTGCGGGTTGCTGCCCTATTTTTCAGCGGCCCAGATCATCATCGGCCTTCTTAGCGGGAACGCAGAAATACGATTTTATATCCTGTGGTGCGGGCTGGCCTTAGCAGGCTTCCTGCTGCGAGCTGGCCTCTACTCGCTGGCCCTGTCCATGTCCCACAAGGCAACCTTTTCCATCCTGAAAAGCATACGGGAAAGGATTTTAGAAAAACTGCCGAAAATGCCCCTAGGTACCGTTATGGACACCTCCAGCGGTCAGATGAAGCAAATCATCGTGGACCAGGTGGAGAGTATGGAACGGCCTTTGGCCCACCTGTTGCCGGAGATGACAGCCAATATTTTAGGCCCTGTCAGCATTTTGATTTATCTGTTCGTGCTGGATTGGCGGATGGCGCTGTTATCCCTCGTCTCTATCCCGGTAGGTATGGTTTTTATGATGGTGGTTATGAAAAACTATGGCAAACAGTATGAGGGGTCCGTCAAGGTGACACAGGCCATGAACTCCACAATCGTGGAGTATATCGGCGGTATTGAAGTTATCAAGGCCTTCAACCAAGGCAAAAATTCCTACGCTAAGTTTTCTGACCGGATCAAGGCCAACGCCTCATACTTCTATCACTGGATGAAGAGCTGCCAGATGCCCATCTCAATTTCCCGTGCACTGGCGCCCACCACCATGATTACCATCCTGCCGGTAGGCTGGCTCCTGTATCAAGGCGGAAGTCTCTCTGTGGAAACCTTCATCACTACTATTATTCTTTCACTGGGAATCGCTGGTCCGCTGTTGGCCGCCATGGATTTTGTAGACAGCTTAGCTAAAGTGGGGACTATTGTAGGAAGCGTGGACTCCATTCTTAGCGGCGAAGAACAGCATCACGGTACAACGCCTGTCAAGCTGTCCTCTTCAGATATCCAGGTCAATCATGTATCTTTCGGTTACCACAAAGACAAGGAAATTCTGCACGATATCTCTCTCTCCATACCGGCGGGCACAATGACCGCCTTTGTAGGACCAAGCGGTTCTGGTAAATCTACCATTGCCAAGCTGATCGGCGGCTTCTGGGACGTGAAACAGGGTTCCATCACTCTGGGCGGACATGACCTGAAAGAAATCCCTCTGCCGCAGCTTTATGATCAGGTGGCTTTTGTTTCCCAGGAGAACTACCTGTTTGACGAAACTGTGCGCGAAAACATCCGCATGGGCAAACCCAGCGCAAGCGACGCTGAGGTGGAGGCCGTAGCCAAAGCCGCCGGTTGTGACGGATTTATCCGCAGCCTGGAAAATGGTTATGAGACGGTGGTGGGCGGAGGCGGTGCCCATCTTTCCGGAGGAGAACGGCAGCGAATTGCCATTGCCAGAGCCATGCTGAAAAACGCGCCTGTCATCATTCTCGATGAGGCGACCGCCTACATCGACCCGGAGAACGAGGCGGTTATTCAGCAAGCAGTGGCCCGGCTGGTAGAGGGCAAGACGGTCATTGTCATTGCCCACAGGCTTTCTACCATCACCGATGCCAATCAAATCTTCGTCATTGCAGATGGCCGGATTGCCGACAGCGGTACGCATCAGGAGCTTTTAGAACACAGCGAACTATATCAAGAGATGTGGAAGGCCCACATCGGCGCAAAGGATGGTGACGTGGCATGATTGAAGTACTGAAAAAAATCTGGCGTTTTGCGGGAGAAGAGCAAAGGAATATCCGCAAGTCTATGGTTGGCGGCTTTTTCTTTGCCATCTTCCACATGTTTCAAATTGCAGCCATCTATGTGATTGTCCTAGCGCTGGTAGACGGTTCCTCATCTACCGCACCCGCATGGCAGGCACTGGGACTGCTGGTAGTCAGCATTCTAGGGCGAGCTATTGTCAACCGCTTTACGCAGCTTGAACAGACCCACGCCGGTTATTTCATGGTGGCCAATAAGCGGATTACCATCGGTGACAAGCTGAAACGGATCCCCATGGGTTATTTTAACGACAAAAGCCTTGGGGAACTGACAGGAATCACTACCACTGTACTGGACGAGGTGGAAAGCACCGGACCTATGGTATTGGTTGGCATTTTGGGCGGACTGATCAATTCATTGGTGATGCTCCTGTTCGTACTGGCATGGGATTGGCGCATTGGACTTTTGGCCTTTCTGGGAATGGTTTTCTATCTGCTGATACTCTCCGCTATGGAAAAACGCTCCGCCCGTATTGCTCCAAAGCGGCAGAAGGCAGAGGCAAAGCTGGTGGAGGCGATACTGGAACAGCTTCAGGGCATGAGCGTTATCAAGTCCTTCAACCTCACCGGCAAGGGTGATAAGCGGGTACGGCAGGCAATGGAAGACAGCCGCGACAACAATCTGGCCATTGAAAAACTCTTTACCCCATATACTATGGCACAAGAAATGATTCTCCATCTATTCAGCATTCTCATTCTTGTGGCGGCAGTGCTGTTTTGCCTGAACAACACCATGTCTCTGGCAAATGCCCTGATGGCTGTAGTGGTCTCTTTCCTGGTTTTTTCCCAGATCCAATCGGCCGGAAGCGGCGTGTCCGCCTTGCGCCTTGTGGGAAGTTCCATTGACCATGCCAATCAAGTGGACAGCATTTCAGAAATGGATGAACATGGGAAAACGACTGTTCCCCAAAAGCATGACATTACCTTTGAACATGTGAATTTTTCCTATGATTCCAAACCTATCCTAAATGATATTTCCATTACGATTCCCGATAAGACAACAACGGCGATTGTCGGCCCAAGCGGCTCCGGCAAGACGACTTTGTGCAGCCTGATTGCCCGATTCTGGGATGTGGATCATGGCTCCATACACATTGGTGGCACCGATGTGAAGGACTACACCCTGGAATCTCTGATGGACCAGATAAGTATGGTTTTCCAAAAGGTATACCTCTTTGCCGACACCATCGAGAACAACATCAAGTTTGGCCGGCCGGAAGCCACCCATGAGGAAGTGGTAGAAGCGGCGAAAAAAGCCTGCTGTGATGAGTTTATCCGTTCCCTTCCTGCTGGATACAATACTGTAATCGGCGAAGGCGGGGCCACTTTGTCCGGAGGCGAAAAGCAACGGATTTCTATTGCACGGGCTATCCTCAAGGATGCGCCCATCATCATCTTCGACGAGGCGACTGCAAACGTAGACCCGGAGAACGAGGATAAGCTGCAGGAGGCCATGGAAGCTTTGATGCAGGACAAGACGATTATTATGATTGCCCACCGACTGAAAACCGTGCGGAACGCAGACCAAATTCTGGCGTTGGATGGCGGGCAGATCGTACAAAAGGGTACCCATTCAGAATTAGCAGACCGCCCCGGCCTGTACCGTGATTTTCTCACCACCCGCAGAGAAGCCGCCGGCTGGAAGCTGGTAAAGTAAAAAGGGACAGAGAAGAAGTCTTACAAAATAGAATAGGCCTTGCAGACTTTATTGATCTACAAGGCCTATTCTATTTTGTACAAAGCTAAATTTCTGTTTCCTCAGATTGTGGTAAAAGCTCTGCTATGGTGATACCTTTAAGAAAGTGAATCAACGCATCGTCCATATATTTATATATTTCATCCAACGGCTTGATGTCCTTGCTCCCTTTATGTTTTTGCGAAATCTGGTAAGCAATCCCGCCCTCCATGGCTGTAATAATATCATACAGGCTGATTTCATCCGCCGGGCGTTTGATAGAAAAACCTCCACTTGATCCATAAGTTGTTGTTATCAACTCTGCATTTCGTAATTTCGCCCCGATTTGAAGTAAATATCGAGGAGACATCCCAACCTTTCCACTTAGTTTGGCAGAGGACACAACACTTGCTTCTTTAGCCAAGTATATCAGAATTCGAATGGCATAATCCGTTGAGCGATTAAGGCGCATGTCATGTCCTCCTTCTTGAAAATCATGTTTCCAATAATTCTTTTAATTTTCGAAAAGCCTCGTTACTAATGGCGTGTTCCATATGGCAGGCTTCTTGTTCGGCTATCTTCCGCTCTACGCCAGCTTCAGTAAGAAGATCTGCGAAGAAACGGTGTTTTTCATAGGTCTGCTCCGCTACCTTCCGACCCACATCGGTTAAGTGTAGGAAGAAGTCGCTGTCCATTGTCAGGAATCCACCGTTCCTCAAAGTTGCTATCGCATGACACACGCTGGGCTTTGTGACCTCCATGTGCCGAGCCACATCCACAGAGCGTACCATGCCCACCTTCTTATGGAGAATAAGTATAGTCTCCAGATAATCCTCCCCAGACGAATGAATTTTCATAGGAACATCCTTTCTCAAAGGAGCTATACCGCCCAGCCAAGGCTTTCCTGCTGAATGTGGAACAGCTTATGATACAGACCGTTCTTCTTCATCAGCTCATCGTGGGTTCCATGCTCTACCAACCGTCCATTGTCAAGGACGAGGATTTGGTCTGCATCTACAACTGTACGGAGGCGGTGGGCGATCATAATAACCGTCTTACCTTCCACCAGTTTGGCAATCGCCTTTTGAACCAGGACTTCATTCTCCGGGTCAAGGGATGCGGTTGCTTCGTCAAGCAGAATAATGGGAGCGTTTTTCAGTAAAGCGCGGGCGATGGAAATACGCTGGCGCTCACCGCCGGAAAGTGTGCTGCCGTTTTCACCGAGGACCGTCTGGTACCCGTCCGGCATCTCCCGGACAAATTCATCACAATAGGCGGCTTTGGCAGCAGCAATTACCTGATCGTCTGTTGCGTTTGGATTGCCAAGACGGATATTGTTCATAACCGTATCATTGAACAGGGTCACATCCTGGAACACGAAGGACATATAGGACATGAGGCTTTCCGGCTCCATGCTTTTAATCTCCTTGCCGCCCACGGTAATTGTGCCCTGCTGAACATCCCAAAACCGAGCAATCAGTTTTGAAATCGTGCTTTTGCCGGAACCGGATGGGCCAACAAGGGCAGTCACGCTCCCCTGGGGGATTTTACAGGAAACATCTTTGATGACATCTTCCTGATTGTAAGCAAAGGTCACATGGGATAGCTCAATATCGCAGTTCGGGATCGTTTTCTCGTTGCCGTTCATTGCGGGAGTAGTGAGCAGGGTACGCATACGACTTGTAACTACATTCAAATTTAGCAGCGAGGACAAATTCGCCAGAATTGCCAAAATAGGGCCATAAATCCGCGTGACCATCAGCAGAAACATGAGCAAAGGCAGCAGCTCAATTTGTCTACTGGTTAGAAGGACAGCACCGACAAAGATTGTAATGCCAATACCTGCCTGCAAAATCATGCTGGCGCTGGACATAAACACACCGACAGCCATCTCCACTTTGATGGCGATTTTTTTCATTGCTAACAGAGCTTTATCCAATGCGCTGAAATGAGAACCGGACAGCCCGCAGGACTTGATGATTTTCATGCCTTCCAGGTATTCCTGTACCTGGTCAGAGGCAGCCAGCTTTGCGTCAA
>ENA-ORTQ01000361-ORTQ01000361.1-human-gut-metagenome-genome-assembly--contig:-NODE-361-length-59268-cov-9.029318_pt1 | contig 59268 bp, 54 predicted proteins | sample MGYA00241912_ERZ509188 | MGnify/ENA primary metagenome ERZ509188 (study PRJEB26280, sample SAMEA2338849) | human gut metagenome | biome: human gut; feature: human-associated habitat; material: faeces...
AATCTTTATCGAGCTATTTGTCATAGCTTAAAACTTTTTATCCTTACGATTCAGACGTAATTGACTTAACCGTCCTCCTCGCAAGCCACTGTACATATTGCACAGTTTTTCATCTGGTGCTTGTCAAAGTTTCGTTGTTTAATTTACAAGGTGCACGCTCCATTCGCGGAACATTTTGTTATTATACACGCATCTCAAGAAATGTCAAGCGTATTTTTCAAAGTTTTTTCGGTCTGTCGCTTCTTTTAGTTTCATCATCTAAAATCCGCCCTTAGCTGTGCACAATGTCCACATTCGCTCCTCTTTCACCTTATTTTGTTAAAAAACACCATCCTCAGCGCGCTGCAAAATCTTCCAGCCGCGGCTTTGGATAAATTGGCGGCTTTTCCAAAGACTAAGAGCAGTTTATCGAGTATAAAAGGAGTTTTGATAGATGAAAGCAACCGGAATTGTCAGACGGATCGACGACCTTGGCCGCGTTGTCATTCCCAAGGAGATTCGCCGCACCATGAGAATCCGCGAGGGCGACCCGTTGGAGATCTACACGAGCAAGGACGGGGAGGTCATTTTTAAGAAGTATTCGCTCATGGGCGGCGTAGATGAGTTTGCCGCGCAGCTGTGCGACACGCTGAGCAAGTCGACCGGCACGAGCGTGGCCGTGACCGACCGCGACAGCGTCATCGCCGCGGCAGGCAGCGCGCGCCGCGACCTCATCGGAAAGCGCATCAGCCCGCAGCTCGAGCAGATCATGGAGGACCGCGGTATCTACCGCGCCGTGCCGAGCGAGCGCAGCGTGTTCGTCACCGAGTCGCTCGACCGCTACTGCGCGACCATCGCCGCGCCCATCATCTCCGAGGGCGACGCACTCGGGCTCGTGGTCTTCATCGGCACCGAGGGCGAGTCGGCCGCAGGCGAGACGGAGTACAAGCTCGCGCAGGCCATCGCAGGCTTTCTCGGCAAGCACATGGAGAGCTGAAAAAAGAGGACGGCTTTAGCCGTCCTCTTTTCCTATATAGCACCGCCTTCGTGTTGTGCATGCAATTGCTGATCGCACCACCTCTCATCGTGAATACGCAGTCCTTTCCAATATCCACAGCACCGCCATCACCATCGTCATCTCTGCAATTCGCAATGATACTGCTCTCCAAGATCAGTGTGCCGCTAGACACAGAAAAACCGCAGTTCTTATTTTGACCATCAATGGTGCCGTCAGTGCCGCTGTCCTTTATCGTTAGTGTTTTACCATCGTACACACAAAACATATCCTCGTCTGTAGCATTACAGGTCAAGGTATACCCATTCAAATCAAATGTGACGGCTCCGCTGATCGTAATTTCGCCGCTAATAGTAACATTGCCGCCTAAATAGTAACTACCGTCCGACAGGTTCAAATTGGTGCCATCAAATATCGTCCAACTCTCCCAATTGTTCTCCGCCCGCGCCGCCGTCGGCAGCAGCGTCAGGCACAGGCACAGGGCCGTCAAAAAGCTGAAAATACGTTTTTTCATATCATTCCTCCATCAAAGCGATTGGTGCATCCATCGGATGCATCAAGGAGATATCCCCTTGCCGAAATTTACCGTTCTGTCAGGGCTTCAAAGCCCTTTTCCGCCTGCTGGACGGTCATTCGGATGATGCCCGCCGCCATGGTGTGCAGGTCGAGCTGCAAAACGGCCGCGCTGACCCCCGCCGCCGCTCTGGCGGCACATTGTAGAGCTTAAGCGCGCACTCCAAAAAGCGCGCGATCTTGCGCTCCACGGTAAAGTACATGTCGCACGGCACGGCCACGAACGAGCGCATCATGCCCGTCGAGGCGATCTCCATCTCGTAAAAGTCCTTGGCCTCCGCGTCCGGAAGATAGCCCCCGAAGATGCCCTCCAGCCGCTTCGCCGTGCTGCGATACAGGTATGCCGAGGTTGACGGCAGCGCGTAGGCCGTCACGTACAGCTTGCGCAGTGGCTCGGTCAGCTCGGCGATGTGGAGCTGGATAGCCGTCCCCACCGCGCAGAGCACGTGCCGCGCTGTGCTGCTCGGCCAGCGTGAACTGCCCGCTGAACATCCGCTTGTCAAGCTCGAGCAGCAGCACCTCCTTACTGGAAAAGGCCCGGAAAAACGAGCTTGGCGGCATGCCCGCGGCGCGGGCGATCTCCGCGGTCGTCGTGCCCTCATATCTCTTTTCCAAAAACAGCTTTACGGCGGCGCGCAGCCTCTTCTGCTGCGTCAAAAGTCCGCTCGCCTGCTTGCCGCGCAGCAGCATATCGATCACGCTCCTCAAAGTTTACTTGTGAGTGTAGTCACATAACAGCATGGTCCGCCGCTTTCCGCAAGAATGAACTGTGTAAATTTTTGCCCCTGCCTATATAAAAGAAGTGCAGCGGTCCTTTGACCGCCGCACTCTCTCATTTTATTTTCCTTTACAGCATCGCAAAGCGCTGTGCGCCCTTCGTTTTGAGCCAGCGAAGAAGCAGCGCTGTCACTGCGAGCGTCACCGCCGCCGCGATGGCAAGATACGCAGCCGCGCCGAGCTTCCACCCCTGCCAGAGGTAGAGCCCCGCGAACACGATGGCGTAGAGCCAGCCGCCGAACAGCGCGATCGTCACGGCCAGACTTTGCTTGATGGGCATGAGCTCGCTCGTCCACGTCAGGTTTGCCCGCGCGACGCCGAGCGTCAGCCCCAGGCACGCAGAAAACGCGATGTACGCGAGTGCCTCGGCAAAAACGAGCGGCAGCGCCGCCGTCACAGGCAGGATAAACGCCATGCAGGCAAGCGGCACGAGTGCTGGAAGGGCCGTGAGCGCAAGCTGTACCTTGAGCTTTGCGCGAAGCACCTGCCAGGGCTTGACGGGCAGCGATTGCGCGAGCCAGAGGGACTTTCCCTCGAGCGAGACCGACGGCGTCGCCATGTCGTTCATCGACGCAATGGCGCACACGCCGGTGCAGAGCAGCACCTCCGCGCAGCCGCTCTGCGAGGTGAAGACCTCGTTCAGCAGCGACACGACCGTTCCGCCCTTCCACAAAAGCAGGATGCCCGAGATCGGCAGCAGCAGGATACCGAGGCCGCTGTTGAGCATGTAGTTCGGGCTCGCGGTGAAGCGCGCGAGCTCCTTGCCGAAAAGTGCCCCATCGATGCTCCGGCGCTTGACGGCCTTTTCGCGGTACACAGCCTTGCCCGATGCGCCCGACGCAGTCGTGATCTGCAAAAAGCTGCGCGAGAGCAGCGTCCACGTCAGCGCAAACAGCGCGAGGATGACCGCCGCGCTCAGCAGCATCGCTGTCACATCGCCCGTACCGGTCAGGCCAAAGACGTAGAGCGGGTGCGCCGCACCCTTGATCTTCTCACCGTAGACCGCGGCGTTGGCGACGAGCTGCTCGATGGCCGTCTGCGCCTTGAAGACGAAGAAATAGTAGATGGCAAGCCCCGCGAGCGAGACGATGACCGTGATGAAGCTCTTGTGCTTGAGCTTACGGCTCACCTTCGCCACGACCCAGCCCAGCGCGCACGAGAGCGTGAGCACGAAGATCGAGATGAGCGCCGTCAGCAGCACGCCGCCGAGGAGCGCCATCGGCGCCGTCGAGACCGTGACCCAGTAGACGATGACCGCGGGCAGGATGACGACCGCGGAGTACATAAGGCCCATGAGATAGACCGTCAGCAGCCGCGAGGCCATCAGCGTCCGCACCGGGATAGGTAGAGACAGCAGCAGGTCGTTGTCCTTAGCGAAGTACAGGCCCGAATACGTGTTGAACACGCTGCCGAACGCGCCGAGAAAGATGGCGAGCAGCGACATGAGTGCAAAATAGAGCCAGCCCATCCCCGCCTGCGTAAGCGGCGCACAGAGCGAAGCGGAAAGCCCCGTGAACATCCCGCCGAGGCCGATCATCAACGCGGCAAAGAGCAGGATATAAGCGATAATCCCCGCCGTCGAACGTTTTTTATTGGTTTTGGCATTATAAAAGTAGCTGCGGAAAATTTCCATCAGCTGCTTCTTGACGAGCGTTTTCAGCATGATTCGCCCTCCAGCTCAAGGAAGACCTCCTCGAGCGAGTCGTCGCCCTTGACCTCCTCCATCGTGCCGGAGCGGATGAGCTTGCCGCCCTTGATGATGGCGACCTTGTCGCAGAGTTTTTCGGCCACCTCGAGCACATGGGTCGAGAAGAAGATCGCGCCGCCCGCGTCGCACACCTCGCGCATCATGCCCTTTAAGATATGTGAAGCCTTCGGGTCGAGGCCGACGAACGGCTCATCCATCAAAATGAGCTTCGGCTCGTGCAGCCACGCCGAAATGATGGCAAGCTTCTGCTTCATGCCGTGGGAATAGGCCGCGACGGGCTGGGCCAGGTCGGTCGTCAGCTCAAAGAGGTCCGCGTACTTGCGGATGCGCTCCTGCCGCGCGCTTTCCTCCACACCGAAGATGTCGGCGATAAAATTGAGGTACTGGATGCCCGTCATAAACTCGTAGAGGTCGGGGTTATCCGGGATGTAGGCGAGCATCTTCTTGCAGGCGATGGGATCGTCCTGAATGGAGTGCCCGTCGATCGTGATCCTGCCGGAATCGAACTGCTGGATGCCGACGACCGACTTGAGCGTCGTGGTCTTGCCTGCGCCGTTGTGGCCGATGAAGCCGTAGATCTCCCCTGGCGCGATGTGGAGCGACAGATCATCCACGGCTTTCTTTTCGCCGAAGGTCTTGGTCAGGTGTTCAATATAGAGCATAAGGTTCTCCCTCTTTTCTTCTTGCAGCCGTTTCGAATATCTTTGTGATATCAAAATAATATCATGTGATTTCCAACTGTCAAGAGCCATTTTGCAAATGTCAAGTTTGCTTTACTTGTAGGATATCACTGTCGTTCCCATTCGTCAAGTCTGCTTTACATTTTATCTTTGTGATACAGCACGAGCGACACAATACCCATCACCGCCGCATACAGTACGCCGCCAACGGCCCAGATAAACCAGCTATACTGCGGCTGGCCGTTCCCCTTGGGTCCGAAAGTGTAGAACAGGAAGATCGCCGTCACGCTCAGCCAGTAGATGAGCGACACCGTGCTCATTACGCCGCTGCGCGCCTTCTTTTTGCGCGTGTAGTCGCCCTCCTCGAGCAGCTGGTCCATCGCGCCGGTGTACGTTCCGCTCCAGACGAGCACGCCCACGCCGCAGGCGACCAGAAGCAGCAGCGCATCCACCGCCGCCGCGGCGTAAACATCCGCCGGAGCGACGCGCACGAGCAGCGCGGCGACATCGGACGACGCGAGACCGACCCCGAGCATCAGCGGCACGACAGCAAGGATGCACAGCACCACGCCGAGGATCGTACAGCGCGAGGCGGTCGGCTCATAGGCCTTGCGCCGCTCGCGCACCATGCCGCTCACGCCGTACTCGGTCTCAAACGGCTCTTTTTCAAGAAAGTCGAATTCCTTCGTCTTCGCCCCGCACGATAGGAACATTCCCACCGCAATGGCGACCAGCACCAAAATGACGCTCACGCCGAGACCTGTGGCCAGATCCTCCGAAATACCGCCCAGGCCCGCGTCCGCCATGGCGGAGAGAAAAATGATCACGACCGGCGAGACGATGCACATCGCCACCGCCAGTGCGATCTTCGGCGCGCAGGCCTTGCGCAGCGCAAGGTATCGCGCCGCCTGCTCCATCGTCACTCTCCGCAGCGGCGCTTCGTCCGCCTCGGATTCGACGAACTCCTCTTCTTCGAGTTCGTCCTTCAATAAATAGTCGGTGCTCACGCCAAACAGTCGGCTCATCTGCACCACCTTGTCAAGGTCGGGCACGGACTGCACGCCCTCCCACTTGGATACCGACTGGCGCGTCACCCCGAGCTGACTTGCCAACTCCTCCTGCGACCAGCCCGCCTTTTTGCGCAGCGTGATGATTTTATCCGCTAAGATCATATCGTCTTCCTCCTGAATTCTAAGGCGCGGTCCCGCGCCGTCTGGATGGCGTTATCATAGCCTATTTCGCGGTTGCGGGAAAGAAAGCGCACTGTCAAATTTGTCAACCGGCAGTTGCAATCCTTGATTTTTCAAGGTCTTTTCGCCGTGCGCTCCTATTACCCTATGTATCTTCGTCATGATATCATACCGCGGCGCAGAAAAAAAGAGCGTCCCGTACGAGACGCTCTTTTTAAGGTTTTTTCACACACTTACACGACGGCGAAGAACTTGACAAGGAACAGAGCGGAGATCACGTAGGTCAGAACGCTGACATCCTTAGCCTTGCCGGAGAGCACCTTGACAAAGGTGTAGGAGATGAGGCCCAGGCCGATGGCGTGGCCGATGGAGCCGGAGATCGGCATACCGATGAGCATGATGGACACCGGCAGCATTTGGTCCATGTCGCTGAAGTCCACATTCTTGAGGCCCTGGAGCATCAGAACGCCGACATAGATCAGCGCGGCGGAGGTCGCAGCGCCGGGGATGACGGCGGCGATGGGGGCGAGGAACATGCAGGCGAGGAACAGGATGCCCGCGGTGAGCGCGGTCAGGCCCGTGCGGCCGCCCGCTTCCACGCCGGAGGCGGACTCGATGAACGTGGTGACGGTGGAGGTACCGGTGCAGGCGCCCGCGACCGTACCGATGGCATCGGACAGCAGGGCTTCCTTCATCTGGGGCATGTTGCCGTCCTGATCGACCATGCCGGCGCGGGAGGCCGTACCGACGAGCGTGCCGATGGTATCGAACATATCGATCATGCAGAAGGTGATGACGAGCGTGATGGCGGTGAACCAGCCGATGTTCACAAAGCCCGCAAAGTCAAACTTGAAAAGCGTGGTGGAGACCATGTCGGCGAAAGGCGGGACAAAGCTCGCAGTCGCGAGGCTCGCAAACGGATTGACATGCAGGAAGATGGCGCTGCCCGCCCAGTAGATGACGGACGAGAACAGCATGCCGAGCAGCACTGCCGCCTTCACGCCCTTCTTGGCGAGGACGACCATGACGAAAACGCCGAGGAACGCGGTCGCGACGGTCAGGACCATCGCATCGTAGCCCGAGCCCATGTTGCCCTTGATGATGCTGGGCGTCAGCGCGCCGAAGAAGTCACGCATCATGTAGAACGGGCCGCCGTTTTCAGAGTAGATACCGACGTTGGAGCCAAGGCCCACGTTCATCAGCATCAGGCCGATGGCGGGAGCGATGCCGTAGCGCACGCCGAGAGGAATGGCCTCCACGATCTTCTCACGCACCTTTAAGAGCGTGAGGATGAGGAACACGATACCCTCGACAAGGATGATGACGAGCGCCGCCTGGAACGCGGACTCGTACTCGCACTCGTTGATGACCGCGATGTTGGCGACGACCACCGCGAAGAAGCTGTTGAGTCCCATGCCGGGCGCCATGACGAACGGCTTGTTGGCGAAAAACGCCATGCAAATCGTGCCGATCGCCGAGGCGATGCAGGTGGCAAGGAACACACCGTTCCACAGCGGCGTACCCACTGCAAAGTTGGTCAGCAGGTTCGGGTTGAGCGCGATGATGTAGGCCATGGTCATAAACGTGGTAAGACCGGCAAGGATCTCGGTGCGTACCGTAGTACCGTTGGCCTTCAGCTTAAATAGCTTTTCCATGATTTTCTCCCTTTCTTTTTTGTTTTTCCGCCCGCTTCCTAACAAAAAATTAGGAAGCAAAACAGATTTTCAGTCAATATTATAAACATCCCGACAAGAAATTGCAAGTGTTCTGTTTATTTTTACCACACTTTCTCACTCCGCGCCGAGAGTTCCGCCGGTTTCTGTTGTGTTTTTGTTTGCTTTGCGCTATACTATATTTAGTAAAAATTTGCATTTTGGGAGGTGCATGCCGTGAAGCTGATGGTTTTAGACGGCAACTCCATCATCAACCGCGCCTATTACGGTGTCCGTCCGCTCACCACGCGCGACGGGTTTTTCACCCACGCGATCTTCGGCTTTCTGACGATGCTCGGCCGCTTACTCGACGAGGAAAAGCCCGAGGCGCTGTGCGTCGCCTTCGACCGCCGCGAGCCGACGTTCCGCCACCTCGAGTACGAGGGCTACAAGGCCACGCGCCACGCCATGCCCGAAGAGCTCACCATGCAGATGCCGGTGCTCAAGGACGTGCTCGACGCGATGAACATCCCCCGCTACGAGCTCGCGGGCTTTGAAGCCGACGATCTGATCGGCACGATCTCGCGCAAGTGCGAAAGCGCAGGCTGGGACTGTGTCGTCGCCACGGGAGACAAGGATTCTTTGCAGCTCGTGACCGGGCACACGACCGTCAAGCTCATTTCCACGCGCACGGGCCAGACCACGACGAAGGACATGACGCCCGAGAGCTTTCGTGAGGTCTACGGCTTTGCGCCCATCCACATTGTCGACCTCAAAGCCCTGATGGGCGACGCGAGCGACAATATTCCCGGCGTGCCGGGCGTTGGCGAAAAGACGGCGATGGCGCTCATCCAGAAATACCAGAGCATCGACGAAATTTACCGGCTGCTCCCCGATATCGAGGCCAAGCCGAACGTCATCAAAAAGCTCACCGAGGGCGAGGAGAGCGCACGCCAGAGCTTCCACCTCGCGACCATCGTGACGGACGCACCACTCGAATTTTCTCCGCAGGACAATCTGCGCAAGGCGCCGTCAGACACGCTCTATCCGCTCTTTATGAAGCTGGAATTTACCAAGCTCATCGACAAATACGGTCTCAAGCCGCCCGCCGACATCCCCGCCGCCGAGGAGCCGGTCGACCTCACCGTGACCGCCGAGGCCGTGACCACGGTGGAAAAGGCCAAGGAATATCTCTTGCTCTTCCGCAAGGCGGAGCACGTGACGCTGCTGGCGCTGCCGGACCTTTCCGGCGTGATCGTCGACTTCGTAGCAGGCGAATCGACCGCCGTCTCTGCCGAGTTCTGCTTCAGCCGCTACGAGGGCGACTGGAACGCGCTGCTGCGCGCCCTGTTCTCGGATGATATCAAGAAAGTCAGCCACAACGTCAAGGACCTCCAGCGCACGCTGCTTGAAAACGGTCTTCCCATCGAAGGGTTCATTTTTGACACCGCGCTCGCAGGGTACCTGCTCGACGCGACGGCGGGCAAGTACGATATCGCGTCGCTCTTCGCCGCCTACTTCCACCAGACGCTTGCCGAGCCGAAGCACTTAGATCCAGACGCTTTCTCGATGCTCGGCGACACGGCCGAGGCCGAGACGGCGTTCCACGTCTATACCAGCGCCGTCGATGCGCTGTATGAGGCCTTTGCCCCCGAACTTGAGAAGCGCGAGCTGCACGAACTCTATTATGAGGTTGAGCTGCCCCTCTGCGCCGTACTCGCGCGCATGGAGCATGCGGGCATGCGCGTGGACGCGAACGCTCTCGCGGCCTTCGGCAGCGAGATGGAAGTGCAGCTCAAGACGCTCGAGCAGCACATCTATGAAGAGGCGGGCGGGCCGTTCAACATCAATTCCCCCAAGCAGCTCGGCGAGGTGCTCTTTGAACGCTTGCAGCTCCCGCACGGCAAAAAGACGAAGACCGGCTGGTCGACGAACGCGGACGTGCTCGAAAAACTGCGGTGGGAGAATCCCATCGTCGAAGAGGTTTTGCAGTACCGCCAGTACGCGAAATTCCGCTCGACCTACTGCGACGGTCTTTTGAAGGTCATCGCGCCCGACGGGCGCATCCACACGAGCTTCCAGATGACCGTCACGGCGACGGGCCGTTTGAGCTCGACCGAGCCGAATTTGCAGAATATCCCCACGCGCACGCAGCTCGGCAGCGAATTCCGCCGCATGTTCGTGCCCGCGGACGGCTGCGTGCTCGTCGACGCGGACTACAGCCAGATCGAGCTGCGGCTGCTCGCGCACATCGCGGACGACGAGGCGATGAAGCAGGCGTTTCTGACCGGCGAGGACATCCACACCGTCACGGCCGCGCAGGTCTTCGGCGTGCCGACTGATCAGGTCACCAAGCAGATGCGCTCGCACGCGAAGGCCGTGAATTTCGGCATCGTATACGGCATTTCCGCCTTCTCGCTCGCGCAGGACATCGGCGTGCCGGTGTACGAGGCGAAGGAATATATCGAGACGTACTTTGAGCGCTTCCCCGGCATCCGCCGCTATATGGATGAGGTCGTCGCGCAGGCGAAAGAGCGCGGCTATGTCGAAACACTGATGCACCGCCGCCGCGCGCTGCCCGAGCTGGCGGCGAGCAACTTCAATACCCGTTCGTTCGGCGAGCGTGTCGCGCGCAACATGCCCATCCAGGGCACAGCCGCGGACGTCATCAAGCTCGCAATGGTGCGCGTCGACGAGCGGCTGCACAAGGAAAACTTAAAGGCAAAGCTCATTTTGCAGGTGCACGACGAACTCATCGTCGAGTGCCCGGAGGAGGAAAAGGAGACGGTCGCACGGCTCCTCACCGAGGAGATGGAGGGCGCAGTGCACCTCTCCGTTCCCCTGACCGCCGAGGCCCACTGGGGCATAAACTGGCTGGAAGCCAAATGACCGGAGGAAACCAATGGAACAGTTAAAGAAAAAAGTCCGCATCGTGCCGATGACGAACGAATATTTGAATGACGTTGCCGAGCTTGAGCGCACATGCTTCTCGAACCCCTGGTCGCGCAACATGCTCGCAGAGGAACTTGAAAACGCGTGCTCGGCCTTCTTAGTCGCGCTGGATGCAGAAAACGGCAGCGTCGTCGGCTACGCGGGGCTGCTCGCCGTCGCGGACGAGGGCTGCATCACCAAGATGGCCGTCCGCCCCGACTGCCGCCGCGGCGGTGTGGCGGGGCAGCTTCTCGACGTGTTCATCCGCTTCGCCGAGGGCAGCGGCCTTGCGTTCTTGACGCTTGAGGTGCGTGAGAGCAACTATGCCGCCATCGCGCTGTACGGCAGCCGCGGCTTCCGCGGCGAGGGCCGCCGCAAAAACTACTACGACCACCCGAAAGAGGACGCCATCATCATGACGAAGGAATTCGGCGCAGCAGAAGCGGAGGCGCAGCAATGAAAATTCTCGCTTTCGAGTCCTCCTGCGACGAGACCGCCGTCGCGGTCGTCGAGAACGGACGAAAAATTCTCTCCGACGCCATCGCGTCGCAGGCCGACCTGCACGCGCTCTACGGCGGCGTCGTGCCGGAGATCGCGTCGCGTAAGCACATCGAGGCCATCGCCGCGCTGACCGATCAGGCGCTCAAGGAGGCGGGCGTCGAGAAAAAAGATATCGACGCCGTGGCCGCGACCTACGCGCCGGGTCTCATCGGCGCGGTGCTCGTGGGGCTGAACTTTGCCAAGAGCGCGGCCTACGCGCTGAATGTGCCGCTCATCCCTGTGCACCACATCCGCGGCCACATCGCCGCGAATTACTTAGCGTTCCCAGAGCTTGAGCCGCCGTTTCTGGCGCTGTGCATGTCCGGCGGCAACACGCTCATCGTCGACGTGCGCGACTACACGGACTTTGCGCTCCTCGGCGCGACGCGTGACGATGCGGCGGGCGAGTGCTTTGACAAGGCCGCGCGCGTGCTCGGCCTTCCCTACCCCGGCGGCGCGGCGATGGACAAGCTCGCCCACGAGAGCGAGGGCGGCGTCTACGAGCTGCCGCGCGCGAAGATTGACGGGTGCCCTCTCGATATGAGCTTTTCGGGCCTCAAGACCGCCGTCGTAAACCTTGCCCACAACGCCGAGCAGACGGGAAAGCAGCTCGACCGTGCGGCGCTTGCGCGCGACTTCACGCAGGCCGTTGTCGACGAGCTCGTCCCGCGCGCGATGCTCGCCATGCAGCAAAGCGGGCGCAAGGTACTCGTCGCCGCAGGCGGTGTCGCCGCGAACTCGTTCATCCGCGCAGAGCTCGAAAAGGAGTGCCGAAAGCACGGCTACCGGCTCTACATGCCGCCGCTCAAGCTCTGTGGTGACAACGGCGCGATGATCGGCGCACAAGGGTATTATGAGTATCTCGCCGGCGCGCGAGCGGATTGGGCGCTGAACGCGTATGCGACGAGAGATATTGACGATCCTATCGTCTGAGGGTTTACAGCGCGGCAGCGCCGGTTCTTATTTCCCTGCACCGTGCAGGGGTGCGTTAAAGGGGGCCATTCTCTCACGTGAGAGAATGGCCCCCTTTTGATCCCCCAAGAGAACGCAAGGGGCCTTGCCCCTTGACCCCGCACATTGGCAGCTTTGGGCTTGAATGACTGCACGCGCTGCGCAATGTAAGTGCGGTGTACATGGCTTCGCCATGAATCTTTTGCGAGTCGTTACGTCTTGCAACCGCGCCTTACTATCGTGAGGCGCGAGTGACGTTTTCTCGGCGGCAGACTGCTTGCGGAATGCGGCATTGCTGCGCTCGCCGCATTGTAGGGACTGGCGATAGACGGAAACTACTGTGCACTCCCACAAGATGGGCAGAGCAACAGCGGATAATAGGAGCAGGCCAAATCGTCTAGCAACACCAAACGCGGCAACGCCGCGATCAGGGCAGTGCAATCGGCAAGCATTGCAGCTCTTCGAGCTGCTCGCTTGCAATGTAAACCTTTCTCTTGGGGGATTTAAAGGGGGATACTCTCTTTTGTGAAAGAGAGTATCCCCCTTTGCCTCGTGCAGCGCCCGCGGCGCTGCTCCCCCTTGCAGACTGCAAGGAGTCTATTCCATCTTGCATAATTCCACGATTATGGTAACAAATCGAATTTCTGTTCTGCCACAAATTTTCCAATTCCAGAATTATGTAAATTTCGACACACGCCTATCTGCACAGTATGTTTTCCGCTCCGCGGAAATCAAATCAATTTTTCCCTGTCAAATCAGGGGATTTTTAGAAATCCACTTGTGTGGAAAACTCTGTGGAAACTGTGGATAACTCACCGTAGAATCTCTTTATTGAATTTATTATGTTAATCTGTCAGTTTCGATCAAACATTGCCGCATCGCGGCGGATTCTGTCGGGAACGCGGCTACTTTGACGGCTTTTCGCAACTTCCGTCATGTCTGCTGATTTTTATTTTTGCCGTTCTGCCGAATCACAAGAGCCTTTCTGCACACGCATTTTGCAGAAGCTCTGCAAAATATACTATTTGTATAGAAACTGTAAAAGCCCTGCCGATTTCTCGGCAGGGCTTTTTTAACACGGTGTTTCCAGTCCGTAACACCCGCTCACGGGGTCTAAAAAGAGCGGCAGGTGCAGCGGGCGGTACGTGAACCAGACGAACGCGAACAGCAGCACCCACAGAAGTCCAAAGCCGATGAGCTGCATCGCGCCCCCGCGCAGCGCACCATCGGTCAGCAGGCGGTAACTCACAAAGTACAAAAGCGCGTCGGCGAGGAAGAAGATCGTGATGTTCACCCAGTCAGGGAGCTTGCCGAACATTCCCGTCAGCGTGTAGAAAAGCGCCGGGATCGAGACAAGGCCCAGCAGGATGCTCGCCGCCTTGACGGCGAAGAAGTTCCGGAACGCCTCGGAAAACACAATAAACTCCACCACCGTGAACACGAGAAACGGGATAAACAACAGCTTCATGTGCTCCCAGGTCGACTCGTTGACCGCCGAAAACACCGCGATCACGCGATTCCCGCCCGTCCATTCGTACACAAAGTGCAGCAGCGTCCCGAAAAGGCCAGTTGCGATAAAGCCGACAATCTCCCATCGGCGCAGCTCCCGTTTCATGCTCCGTCCTCCCTTTCCGTCCCGGTCAAGCCGGGCAAGCACTATAGTCTACGCGGGAAAGAAGGGCTTTATACAGCAAAAGCCGCCCTAAACGGGCGGCTCCTGCATTTCTTCTCTTATTCGGCAAATCGCGGCACGATGACGCCCGCAGGTGCGTTCTTCGTCAGCTCGAAAGAGTTCCCATCAAGTTTGTGGATCTTCTTTGCCTCATACAGCGCCAGAAATTCATCGAGTGTGCCGATCTCAGGGTAGCCGTGCGCGCCGAAGCGGTAGTGCATCGGCACGAGCACGCGCGGCGTGATCGCGTCCGCGACCTTTTTCGCCGTCTTCGCGTCGATCGTGTAATACCCGCCAACGGGGATCAGCAGCGCATCGCAGCCCTTGACCGCCGCAAGCTGCTTCTCGCTCAGCTCGTGGCCGAGGTCGCCGCAGTGCACGAGCGTCAGACCCTCGGTGCGCAGGATATGGATGATGTTCTCTCCGCGAAGCAACCCCTGTTTGTCGTCGTGGAACGCCGAAACCGTCTCGACCGTGAACGGGCTTTCCGATTTATCACGCCCCGAGAGCGTCACCGCCTCCAAAAAGGCGTGGTCGCGGTGGCCGTGCGAGCACAGCGCCTCGTCCGCCTCGATGTGCAGCGCAGGATACGTCTCTACATAGTAGGGGTCGAGCACGACGCGCCAGCCCGCGCTCTCGACCACAAAACAGGAATGGCCCAGCCAGATGATGTTCATGGTGTTTTCCTCCTTAATTCCGCGTCATTCGAGCTCATCGAGCGTCATGGAGAAGCTCTCCATGCAGTTGACCATGAAATAGTCGAGCTCGGGCATGTGCATCTCGCTCAGCGCGCGGCGCGTCTGCTCCGCAGCCTTTTTGAATTCCATGTTGCCCGCCTTGAGCTCTTCGACGCACTTGATGTAGGCCGAGAGCTTGTCCGCCGCTTTGACAAGCTTTTTCGTCGTCTCGTCCTCGATCTTGATGATGGGCTCATAGTCCGCGCGCAGTTCGTCCGGCAGCATGGAGAGCAGCTTGTCGCTTGCCACGGCCTCGACCTTGCGGTAGGCGTCGCGGATCTCGGGGTTATAGTACTTGATGGGCGTCGGCATATCGCCGGTCAGGATCTCCGTTGCGTCGTGGTAGAGCGCGGCGACCGCCACGGTGTTCGCGTCCGTGGGCAAACCAAAAACGCGCGTGCGGATCAGCGCGAGCGCGTGCGCCAGCACCGCGACCATGTGGCTGTGCTCCTGAATGTTCTCCTCCTCGGTGTTGCGCATGAGCGCCCAGCGCTTGACACAGCGCATGCGGGAGATATAGGCATAAAAATGGTTGGCCATGCGTTATTCCTCCAACTCGCCGCGAAGACTGCCGCCGTCGACCGCCGTGATCTTCACGTTTTTCACCTGATTGTGCAGGCCTTCCTGCGCGACGGATACCTCCATATAGTTCGGCGCGTGGCCCGCGCTGCCGCCCTTGCGGTCGCGCTCGAAGAGCACGGGGAAGATCTTGCCCACGCAGCACGCAAGATACGCTTCGTGCATCGTCTTGGCGACAGCCGAGGCGCGCGCAGCGCGCTCTTCGCGCACGGGCATGTCGATCTGGCGCATCTCCGCAGCCTTCGTGCCCGGGCGGATGGAATAAGGGAAGACGTGCATGTCGGCAAAGCCGACGCGCGCGATGAAGTCAAGCGTCTGCGCGAATTCCTCCTCCGTCTCCTCGGGAAAGCCCGTGATGAGGTCCGTCGTGATGGCAGGGTCGTCAAAATACTGACGCAGCAGGTCGCAGGATTCCATATAGCGCGCCGTATCATATTTGCGGTTCATACGCTTTAAGGTCGCGTCGCAGCCCGACTGCATCGAGAGGTGGAAATGTGGGCAGAGGTAAGGAAGCTTCGACGCCCGCTTGCAGAATTCCTCCGTGATGGTCCGCGGTTCGAGCGAGCCGAGGCGGATGCGCATGTCGCCGCCTTCGCGCGCGATGAGCTCCAAAAGGTCGATGAGTGAGGTCCCGTCCTTGAAGTCCGAGCCGTAGGACGAAATTTCGATGCCCGTGACCACGATCTCACGGTAGCCCTCCTCACGCAGCGCTTTCACCTGCTTTGCAGCTTCGTCCATCGGCAGCGAGCGCACGCGCCCGCGCGCGTAAGGAATGAGGCAGTAGGTGCAGAAGTTCACGCACCCGTCCTCGACCTTGAGCATCGCGCGTGTGCGATTCACCATACCGCCCGCGGGCAGCACCTCAAAATCACGCCGCTCCCAGACGTCGTCGACATCGACAATAGGCGTTTTGTCCTGTGCCGCGCGCTCCAAAAGGTCGATGAACTTCGCGCGGTCATTCGTGCCGGCGATGACGTCGAGCCCGAGCTTTTTGACGTCCTCGGGATGCGTCTGGGCGTAGCAGCCGCAGGCGGCGATGACCGCGCTCGGGTTGCGGCGCTGCGCCTGACGGAGCATCTGGCGCGACTTTTTGTCGCTCACCGCCGTGACCGAGCAGGTGTTGACAACGTAGGCGTCCGCCGTCTCCTCAAAATCCACCAGTGTATGTCCGCGGTGCAAAAGCTCCTGCTCGAGTGCCTGCGTTTCATATTGGTTCACCTTGCACCCGAGGGTGCAGATCGCAACTTTCATGTATGTTTGTATCCTTTTCCGCGATTTGGGCGGTAAAGTCCCGCTTTTTTCTGCCGTTTCCGACGTAAAGCGTCCACCGCCCTTGCTTTTTTATTTTTATATTGTATAATCATTTGAGCATTCTGACAAGACCAAAGAAAGGATTTTCCCGATATGATCTATCTCGATCACGCGGCCACCACCCCCGTTCCCGAAGAGGTGGCGCACGCCGTTTACGATACGCTGGTTTCTGGCTGGGGCAACCCCAGCTCGCAATACCCCATCGGGAAGCAGGCGCGCGACGCTGTCGCCGCGGCGCGCGAGACGATTGCCGCCGCGCTCGGCTGCAAGAGTGAACAGTTCGTCTTCACCTCCTGCGGGTCGGAGAGCGACAACTGGGCCGTTCGCCTTGCCCTGCACCAGAACCGCCACGCTGGCAAGCACATCATCACGACCGCCGTGGAACACAGCGCGATTCTCGAGACCTGCAAGACCCTCGAGCAGGAGGGCTGCTCCGTCACGTACTTAAAGCCCGACAAGAACGGCGACATCACCGCCTCTCAGGTCGAAAGTGCACTGCGCGACGACACCGCGCTCGTCACGATGATGCTCGTCAACAACGAGACGGGCTGCATCTTCCCCGTGGCCGAGGTCGCGCAGCTTCTGAAAGCGAAAAAGTCCCGTGCCCTGCTGCACACCGACGCGGTGCAGGCCTTTTTGAAAATTCCGTTCCGCGCCGACACGCTGGGCGCGGACCTCATCTCCGTCAGCGCGCACAAGCTCGGCGCGCCCAAGGGTATCGGCGGCCTGTATTTGGGCGAGCGCATCCGCGCGCCCAAACCGCTGATCTTTGGCGGCGGGCAGGAGAGCGGCCTGCGCTCCGGCACAGAGGCCACGGGCCAGATCGCAGGCTTTGCCAAGGCGGTCGAGCTGCGCGCCGACCATCTCGATGAAAAGCTCGCCCACGTCGCCGCCATCAAGTCCTACGCCGAGGAAAAGCTCCTCGCGCTCGACGGCGTCGTCCGCATCGGCGACGGGACTGCGCCGCACATCCTGTCGATCTCGCTCGTCGGCTACCCGTCGGCGAATGTCGTTACGGAACTTGGCGCACAGGGCATCTGCATCTCGGCAGGCTCCGCCTGCCATCGCGGGCAGCTGAGCCACGTCTACCGCGCGATGGGCCTTGACAAAAAGACCGCCGCGGGCGTGCTGCGTGTCAGCTTCGGCCCCGAGACGACGAAAGAAGAGATCGACGCACTCGTCTCCGCGCTCAAAGCCCACCGCGACACGCGCTTCCCCATGCTGTAATTCCAACATTCGAGGTTTTTATGTTCTCCTATCTTCACCAGCCCAAGGGCTTTTACAAGCATCTTTTTCTACTGGCGCTGCCGGTCATCGTGCAGAATTTGATCACCACGTCGCTCGGCTTTCTCGATACGTTCATGGTGGGACTTCTCGGCAGCGATCAGATGTCCGCCGTCACGGTGGCGAACGTGCCAGTCTTCATCATCCAGCTCGTCGTCTTCGGCCTGCAAAGCGGCTCAAGCGTACTCATCAGCCAATACTGGGGCCGCGGCGACCGCGAGAGCATCAACCGCGTCATGGGCATCGGCTTTATGATCGCGGGCGGCGTGAGCGTGCTGTTTGCCGCCATTCTGTGCGCGTTTCCCGCGCAGGTGCTCTACCTCATCACCGACAATCTGACACTCGTGGAGCTGGCCGAGCCGTACCTGCGCATCGTCGGCTTCTCCTACATTTTCAACTCGCTTTCCTCCATCTACATCGGCATGCAGCGCAGCATCGAAAATCCGCGCTTCGGCATGATCGTCTTCGCGATCTCGATGCTCTGCAACACGTTCGGCAACTATGTGCTGATCTTCGGCAAGCTCGGTCTGCCCGCGCTCGGCATCACGGGTGCGGCGGTAGCGACGCTTCTGTCCCGCGTGGTGGAGTTCGTCGTCGCGTTCTCCTACGCATTCCGCTGCCGCACGATGCCGCTCATGAAGCACGCCATCCTCCGCCCCGGCATGGACATGCTGCGTAAATTCCTGCGCTACAGCGCGCCGGTGCTCATCAACGAGACGCTCTGGGGCACGGGCTTTTCGATGATCACGGTCATCATGGGCCACATGGCAAATAGCAGCGATCTCATCGCCGCCTACACGCTCGCGGGCAATATCGACAAGCTGATGACCTCGGGCGTGTTCGGCATCGCGGCGGCGGTGTCCGTCATCGTCGGCAAGGAGATCGGCACGGGCAACTTAAAGGGCGTTTACAACATCGGCCGCGCGCTGTGCTTCACGGCGTTCGCGTTCGGCATTGTGCTCGGTCTCGCCGAATACACGATGTTCGTGACGCTGATGCGCCCGTTCGTCATGCCGCTCTTCTCGCTCTCGGCGGTCGCCGAGCGGCTTTGCAGTGTGATGCTCATGTGCTATGCCTGCGCCATCCCGCTGCACAGCTTTTCAACCACGATGGTCGTAGGCGTGCTGCGCGGCGGCGGCGACGTGAATGCCTCGCTTGTGATCGACAATTTCCCTCTCTGGTGCGGCACGCTGCCGATGATGTGTCTGCTCGGCCTTGTGCTCAAGGTGCCGAACGAGGTCTTCTGCCTCTGCCTGATGATCGAATATATCATCAAGTCCCCCATCGGCCTTTACCGCCTGCACTCCGGCAAGTGGATCCACGACATCACCCGCATCGACGAATAACAAAAAAGCGGAAGGGCGCTGCCCTTCCGCTTTTCCATTCTCATTGTCAAGTTTTTACCGCGCGCTCCCGCCGCATTTCTCTCAGCACCGGCACGCTGACACACAGCGACGCCGCCACAAAGAACGCGATGCCGACCATGCGGTTCACGCTGATATGCTCGTGGTACACGACGACCGCCAGCGCCGTTGCCAGAATGGGCTTGACGAGATAAACGAACGACGCCTCCGTCGCAGAGGTGTACTCCGTGATCTTCGCCGTGAGCAGAAAGCCGATGGCCGCACAGCCGATGCCGACATGGCACAAAAGCAGCGTCGTTTTGAGCGTAAAGCCCGTGAAAAACGGAATGCCCGCGAATATCTCCAGCCCCAGGCCGCTGTAAAGCGCACCGACCGCCGAAATCTCACCGAGCAGCAGCAGGAAAAGAAGCTCCAGACCGCCGATGAGCATGTTGAACGTCGTGATCACGAGCGCGCCGAGCCGCGGCAGACGCAGCTTGCAGAGCGTACCGTAAGTGGCAAACAGCAGCGTGGCGGTGATGATCTCCAAAAAGCCGCGCAGGCTGATCTCAAGGTGCGCGGGATTGAGGATGAAGAGAATGCCGACAAGTTCCACGCCGATGGCCAGCAGATGGTTCTTTTTCAGCGGCTCATGCAGGATGAAGTGCGCCAGCGCCAGCGCGAACACAGGATTGCCCGAGTAGATGATCGATGTAGCTGAGGCGTCCATGTGCAGCACCGCCATCTGCAAAAGCGACATGTGCAGCGTCACCGTCAGAAAACCGAGCAGTGTGAAATAGCCCCAGTCCGCCTTTGTAAGCTGGATATCCCGCTTTTTGAGGTCGTTCAGTGCAAAGGGCATCAGCGCAGCCGCGCCGAGCAGCACACGCTCGACTGTCACCTGCATGGGTGCAAACGCGCCGCCGAGCGCCTTGAGCGCGACCTCCGTCGTGGAATAGAGCATCGCGGCAAGCAGGATATAGAGATATCCCCGTTTCCGATCAGTCGTCATCTTCTTCCTCCTGTACATCGCCTTTGGCGAAGCAGCATCATTGTATGCCCCGCCGCGTGGAAAAGCAACCAGAACTCTGCAAAAATGCCGCTCTGCAAAGCAGAGCGGCATTTTGACGATGCAGCGGGAAAATTACTTGGCAGTCTGCGCGGCCTTCTTGCTCTCCCACTTGGTCACGCAGCAGGCGCAGGAGATATCGCCCGTGATGTTGAGGCAGGTGCGGCCCATGTCGAAGAGACGGTCGATGCCGTAGATGATCATGATCATATCGACGGGGATGTTCATCGCCTCGAGCACCATGGCGAGCATGATCATGCCCGCGCCCGGCGTACCGGCCGTGCCGATGGAGGCAAGCGTCGCGGTGACGACGATCGTGACCATCTGGCCAAGGGTCAGCGTCATGCCGCAGCAGGTGGCAAGAAAGATGGTGGCGACGCACTGATAGATGGCGGTGCCGTCCATGTTGATCGTCGCGCCGAGGGGGATAACAAAGGAGGAAACGTCGCTCTCCGCGCCCAGCTCATCCGCGCACTCCTTGCTCAGGGGGATCGTGGCGGCAGAGGAGGTGGAGGTAAAGGCGAAAATCATCGCGGGGGATGCCTTCTCGAAGAAGGTGAAGGGGCTGATGCCCGCAAACGCCTTGGCAGAGAAAGAGTAGCAGAGGACTGCATGGACGATGTAGCCGAGGTACGCGCAGCCGAGCACCACGGCAAGAGAGCCGAGGATCTCAGGGCCCTGCGTGGCGACGACCCACGCCATCATCGTAAACACACCGATGGGGCTGAGGGCAATGATGAACGCCATCACGCGCTCGATGACCGCATAGAGCGTGGAGACCAGGTCCTTGGCAAGCTTGCCCTTTTCGCCCGCGGCAAGGATGCCGCCGCCGAACATCAGGGCGATCACGATGACCTGCAGCATGTTTGCGTCGGTGAAGGACTTCCACATGTTGCTCGGGAAGATGGCGACCAGGGTATCCATGAAGTTGGCGCTGGTGGCCTTATCCCAGACCGCGCCATCCTCCAGCGCGAGCGTGGGGAACCAGCCTGCATTGTTGAAGAGGTTGGCGAATACCAGGCCGATGACGCAGGCCGCGGCCGTGGTGACAAGGAAGTAGGCGACCGTCTTCCAGCCGACGGAGCCGACCTTCTTCATATCGCCCATGGAGATGATGCCGTCGATCATCGACAGCAGCACGACGGGGACGACGATGAACTTGAGGAGGTTGACGAAGATGGTGCCGAAGGGCTTTAAGTAGTTGGTCGTGAACTCGGGTATTCCCAGCATATAAAAGGCATAGCCGGCCAGAATACCGAGCAGCAGCGCAATTCCGATCTGCTTCGGCAAGCTTAGTTTTTTCTTTTCCATGCTCCACACACACTTTCTAAATGAAGATCCCCCATTTATAGGCATTATCAATAGGGGTCGCACTTATTGTACTGCATTTAATCTCATTTGGCAAGGGGTTTTTGCAGGAAAAATTTCGTTTTGCTGCCCGCATTTTTGCACAAAAATGATGGATATCTTTCATGTAAATTGGTCAAAATTCCGGCTTGCAATCTTGCCTGCTTTCGGGTATTCTTGGTCAGACGACAACAAACGAACAGGAGGAACGACCCATGATGCTCTGCACCGCGCCGAAAAAGAAAAATTCTTCCGTTGGTATTGCTGTTTCTGTTTTTATTGATATTGTTTCTTTTGACCGGTAAGTTTTCTTACCGGTCTTATTTTTTGCCCACGCGGGGCCCAACCATGTTTATTCAAATGAGAATAAAAATAAGAAGAAAGCAAAGAGGGAAAATCACATGAAGAAAGATCTCGGACACGAAGCCATCTACGACGCCCGACAGCTGGGCACCCCCAGAATGCTGATCCTGGGCCTGCAGCACATGTTCGCCATGTTCGGCGCGACGGTGCTCGTCCCCATTCTGGTCCAGGACTACGGCCTGCCGCTCTCCATCCAGACGACGCTGCTGTTCGCCGGCCTCGGCACGCTGCTGTTCCACGTGTGCACCAAGTTCAAGGTCCCCGCGTTCCTCGGCTCCTCGTTCGCCTACCTCGGCGGCTTCTCCACGGTCGCGACGATGCCCGCCTACGAAGGTCTCGATCCCGAAACGAAGCTCGCCTACGCGCTCGGCGGCATCGTGATCGCAGGTCTCCTCTACCTCGTGCTCGCACTCCTCTTCAAGGTGCTCGGCGCGAAAAAGGTCATGCGTTACTTCCCTCCCATCGTCACGGGCCCGATGATCATCATGATCGGCCTGAACCTCTCCGGCTCCGCCATCAATAACGCCTCCACCTGCTGGTGGCTTGCCCTCGTCGCTATGGCCATCATCGTGGTCGCCAACATCTGGGGCAAGGGCATGGTCAAGATCATCCCCATCCTGCTCGGCGTCGTCGGCTCCTACATCGTCGCGGTCATCGCCAGCGCCTGCGGCGCGCAGCTGCCCGATGCAGAGGGCGTGATGCAGCCGCTCGTCAACTTCGCCGCCGTCAACAAGGCGAATCTCATCGGCCTTCAGAAGTTCGTCATCGCGAAGTTCGACGTTTCCGCTATCCTCGTCATGGCACCCATCGCCATCGCCGCCATGATGGAGCACATCGGCGACATCTCTGCCATCTCCTCCACCACCGGCCGCAACTTCATCGAAGATCCTGGCCTGCACCGCACACTGCTCGGCGACGGTCTCGCCACCGCCTTTGCCGGCATGTTCGGCGGCCCTGCCAACACCACCTACGGTGAGAACACCGGCGTGCTCGCCCTCTCCAAGGTCTACGACCCCCGCGTTGTCCGCCTCGCGGCCATCTACGCCATCATCCTGAGCTTCTCCCCCAAGTTTGACGCGCTCGTCAACTCCATCCCCGCGGCCATCGTCGGCGGCGTCAGCTTCATCCTCTACGGTATGATCTCCGCGGTCGGTGTGCGCAACATCGTGGAAAACCAGGTCGACCTCACCAAGTCCCGCAACCTGATCATCGCAGCGGTCATGTTCGTCAGCGGCCTCGGCTTCAGCTCGGTCGGCGGCATCACCTTCACTGTCGGCGGCGCGGCCGTCACCCTCTCCGGCCTCGCCATCGCGGCCCTGTGCGGTGTCATCCTGAACGCCATCCTCCCCGGCAACGACTACGAGTTCGGCGTCAGCGTCACGGGCGACAAGTCCGCCGACCTCGGCAGCTACTAAGAAGCAAATTTCAAAATCAAATCAAAAAGGAAGCGGCACGCGCCGCTTCCTTTTTTCGCTTCTTCGTGCTATACTCTATCCAAATCCTTTGCAGGAGGCATCATTCATGGAAAGCATCAAGCCCGGGCGCTACCGCCACTTCAAGGGCAAAGAATATGAGGTCCTCGGCGTCGCACGTCATTCAGAGACGGAGGAGGAGCTCGTCGTCTATCGCGCGCTGTACGGCAACTTTGGCCTCTGGGTGCGGCCCGTGAGCATGTGGAACGAGACTGTCGAGCGCGACGGCAAGACGTTCCGCCGCTTCACCTATATCGGCGAATGACGGGCTATACGCTGATTCGCGCCAGGCGCCGTACGATGTCCCTGCAATTGGACCGCGACGGAAATGCCGTCGTCCGCGCCCCCTACGGCGTCAAAAAAGAGTTCATCGACCGCTTTGTCGCCGAGCACGAGAACTGGCTTACCCGCGCCCGCGAAAAGCAGCAGGCGCGCCGCCTTGCCCATCCCGAGCCGACGGACGAGGAGCGCAAAGCGCTCATCGCGCGTGCGAAGGAATACCTCCCAATGTGCGTCGATTACTGGAGCGGCATCATGGGCCTCACGCCGACGGGCCTCAAGATCACGTCCGCGCGCACGCGCTTTGGCTCGTGCAGTGGGAAAAACAGCCTTTGCTTTTCCTGGCGGCTGATGCAGTATCCGCGCGAAGCCATCGACTATGTCGTCGTCCACGAGCTCGCGCACATCCGCCACCACGACCACTCCCCCGCGTTCTACGCGCTCATCGAGCGCTACATACCCGACTGGCGCGAACGGATGAAGCTGCTGAAGGAATAAAAAAAATCCGCGACAGTATGGCGCAGATTTTTTTATTCCTTATCACCAGTGATGAAGTAGTCGCAGCATGCCCCGCCGTCAGTGGGCGTCTGCTCGCGGTGCAGCACACCGTGCTGGAGCGTGATCATGACCTCGTCCAGCTCGCAGAACAGCGGCATCAGCTCCGGAACGCCGAGCTTTTTCGTGTAAACACAGATGGGGCAGCGCGTGATGCGGTAATAGCACGCGCCCTCATAGGGCAAGCCCTCAAAATCCACCTTGAAGGACGTCGGATACTGCCGTTCCTTCTCCGGTGTGTGCCACTTGGCGTATTTGACAACGCTCTTTTTGTTCTCCGCCTTGCCCTTGTCCGTGTTCAGGTCGGTGCGGCTGAAGTACCATTGATATGGTAGAGCGCGCGGTGCATCATCTCCTGCACGGTCTCAGGCGGGATCTTCTTCTCGCTCGCAAGGCACGGCGCGACGAATGCCAGCGCGAACAGCTCGTTGTAGGCCATGGGGTTGTCGTCGCCGATGTCGTCGGCCCGCTCCACGATCTCGCGGTAGACCTGCTTGCTCTTCCGCATGATCTCCGCGGCGCAGGCCTTGTTGTACCGCTCGGTGAGGATCTTTTTCATCGGGCTTTGGAACATCCAGAAATAAAACCCGTTATACTTCATGCTGCGCATCCCCCTGTATCCATTTTTTAGAAGCGAAAAGCGCCGCCCAGCCGCCGAAGTGATACGTCATCAGCGACTGCATGCACTGCTCGGCGCGCCGCGCGTCGGGACAGTCGGCGACGATACGGCGGTAGCTCTCGAACTGCGTCGAAATGAGCATCCCCAGTAGCGTTTCGTCGACGCCGGTGCAGCCCGCCGCGCGGAAAAACGCGGCGCTCTCGTCAATCTTGCTCTGCACCACCTTGTCGAAATAGTGCTCGAGTGCGCTGCCCGCGCTGCGGTAAAAGAGCAGCACCGCCTGCTCATAGTGCGCGAAGATCAGGTGCAGGATCGCATCGGACTCGTGCTGCATCGAGCTCTTGAGCTGGGACAGCAGGTCCTTTTCCGCGCCGGAATAGTAGTCAGCCTTGACGCCGCGGAACGTCGCCTCAATATCATCCAGAAGCGGTTTGACAAGGCTTGCGAACAGCTCGTCCTTCGACGGATACCGCGTCTGGATCGCGCCGACGGTCACGCCCGCCTTTTCCGCGATCTTCCGGAGCGACGCGCCCGCGTAGCCCTTGCTCGAAAATTCCTCCATCGCCGCCGTGATCTTGTCGTCCAGCGAATGATCCCGCAGTGCCATTGTCTCACCTCTTCCGCTTCAATTACGCTGTAATCAATTGCACTGTTATTATGGTTAAAGGGACCGCTTCTGTTAAGAAGCAGTCCCTTGATTTTTTGGATTTTCTCAGTAATTTACGGCCGCAGCCATTGCTTCAGGTCTTCATTTTTCCTCTTCCGTGAATAAGCCGACCACAAACACGGCCACCGCTATCGGAAGCAGGATGAACGCCGCTCCACCCAGCCATGTGCCTCGATCTCCGTTCCCTACGGCGAATGAAATCGCCATCAGCATCAGCATAATGCCCGTCAGCATCCGTTTGATCGCTTTCACTCGGTCATTCTCCTTTTCTCCGGCATTTGTCAATACGAAAGGATGATCTTTCTGCATGCCGCGCAGCGCGAGGCCTTGCACGACGCAGGCGACCATGGGTCGTAGGTCAATTTGATGTCATCTTTCTTTGGGATCATGATCCGGCTGGTATGGAGATTCGCGGAATAAATGATCTCTTTCATGCTCTGGACATATCCCGCCTCCATCTCAGTTCCACAGTAGGGGCATTTCATTGCAATTCCTCCTTTGGGCGTGGTTTCCTCTCACTATCTTCCTGTATCATACCATACGTTGCAAAAAATGCAACAAAAAGCCGCCCGAGGAGTGTTCCCTGGGCGGCGACCTTGCTTTTCTTTTATTTATTGAGCTTCAGCCGGAAATCTTCGCCTTCGGCGGCATACTCCACTTTGTAGCCCTGCTTTTCGGCAAAGCGGGTGACGTTTTCCACGCAGGTCATGCTGTCGACCAGCACGTCGAGAGACGCGGGCGCGTTCTTCTTCACCTCGTTCTGCACCATCACCACGGGCATGGGGCAGGAATATCCTCTTGCGTCGATCATGCTTTCGCCTCCTCCTTTTTCGGCAGATTCAAAATGACGACCACGAGCATCACAACAAGGCCGAGCACGACGGCGATCTTACCGGCAGTCGAGATGCCGCCGACGATCAGCTCGCCCGCCTCGCTCTTGGAGTCGGGATTGCCCGCAAGGCCGAAGTTGTGCGCGAGCGCCGCGCCGACGAGCATACCGAACACGGTGACGGCACTGTCGCCGCTGCCCTGCGCGGCCAGAATGAGCTGGCGCAGCGGGCAGCCGCCGAGCAGCACGCTGCCCCAGCCGACGAGCACCATGCCCAGCAGATTCCACAGGTGCGCGCTGTGCGCGATGGGCTGGAGCGCGAAGCCGAGGTGGAACTTGCCCATGGCGAGGTTGCCGGCCAGCGTGACGACAAAGATGGCAACAAAGCCATAGAGCAGGTGGAAGTCCTTGAGCATGAACGCGTCACGCAGGCCGCCGACCATGCAGAGCCTGCTCTTCTGCGCGAGCGCGCCAACAACGAGCGCGATGACAAGCGCGATCCAGAACGGCGCGTGCAACGAGCCCGGTCCCTCTTCCGAGAACTTGAACAGCGCGGGCACGGTGACGACGAGGATCAGCAGCGCGGCCATCACAGTCGGCAGCACGCCGCCCTCTGCCGCGTGCGCTTCGTACGAGCGCTTGAGCGAAAAGCCCTTTTTAAGGCTTGCAATGCCGAGCAGGATTCCGCCGGTGAAGCCGATCAGTCCGACGAGCGCGTTGAGGTCACCGCCGCCGAGGCGCAGCACCATGCGCAGCGGGCAGCCGAGGAACGCCAGCGCGCCGATGACGACGAACGCGCCGAGCACAAAGCGGATCGCGGGCGAAGAGCCGGCGCGCGCCTTGAACTCCTTGCTCGCAACGCTCATGATGAACGCGCCGAGCACGAGGCCAATGATCTCAGGGCGGACATACTGCACCTTTGCCGCGCTGTGCAGGCTCACCGCGCCGGAAATATCGCGCAGAAAGCACGCGATGCAGAAGCCCATGTTCGTGGGGTTGCCGAGCGCCGTTAAGATGAGCGCCGCAAGGCCCACTGCGGCGCCCGCAATAATGACGCCCAGATGTACCTTTTTCATTTTCTCCAATTCTCCTTTTTTGATCGTTGACAAAATCAACACTTTTTGTCGAAAACCAGTATATCGGTTTATCTTTTGAAAAACAAACGGGATTCATAGATGAAAGAGGGGGAACCATCGTTTTTTTCGATGGTTCCCCCTCTTTTCTTCAAATCACCAGCTCGTAAAAGCCGTCGACCTCCAACCCCTCCGCCTCGGTCAGCGCGGCGAGCGCGGCGCGGTCCTGGACCTCTGCGCGCCACGACATACCGCAGTCCGCCGTCAGCTCACGCGGGACGGGGATGAGCCGCCCGGGCAGGCCCTTCGCCCGACAGAGCTTTTCCATCGCGATGGCCGCGGCCGTCGTGTGGAAGGTGATGACGAGCCATAGCTTTTTCTCTCTCATGTTGCGATCTCGCGGAGCGCGGTGACCGCGGCGTCCGCTTCCTCTTCCGTATTGTACCAGCCGAAGCTGAAGCGCACCGCGCCCTGCTCCTCAGTTCCGAGCGCCTCGTGCAGGCGCGGCGCGCAGTGCGCGCCCGGGCGGGTCGCGATGCCGTAATCCTCGGACAGGATATCCGATACCTCGCCCGAGTCCATGTCGCCGATGTTGAGCGCGGCGACCGCCGTGCGCTCATGGTCAAAATCGCCGTAGAGCGCCACACCCGGAATTTTTTTGACGCCCGCGACAAAGCGGCGCAGCAGCGCCATTTCATGCGCGTGGATGGCCTCAACGCCGGTCTCCTGCAAAAAGTCGAGCGCGGCGTTCAGCCCCGCGATACCGTGGCCGTTGAGCGTGCCCGCCTCTAGCCGCGTCGGCATCTGCTCGGGCTGCTCGTGGAGATAGGTCTGCACGCCCGTGCCGCCGACCTTCCAGGGGTTGATGTCCACACCCTCGCGCACGCACAGTCCGCCCGTGCCCTGCGGGCCCATCAGCGATTTGTGCCCCGTGAAGCACAGCACGTCGATGTGCATCTGCTCCATGTCGATGGGCAGCACGCCCGCGCTCTGCGAAGCGTCCACAATGAACAAAAGGTCGTGTTCGTGCGCAAATGCGCCGATGCACGCCAGATCCAGCGTGTTGCCCGTCAGGTTCGAGGCATGCGTGCAGACGACGGCGCGGGTATCGGGACGCAGCAGCCGTTCAAAATCGGCGTAGTCGATGTTCCCCTGCCGGTCTGCGGGAACAAAGCTCAACTTGACATTGTTTTCCCGTTCCAGCCGGTAAAGCGGTCGCAGGACAGAGTTGTGCTCAAGGTCGGTCGAGATCACATGCTCGCCCGCGTGGATGCAGCCATGGATGGCGATGTTCAGCGCCTCGGTCGAGTTACAGGTGAACGCCACGTGGTCAGGCCGCTTGCAGCCAAAGAGCGCGGCGAGCTTGCAGCGCGTGTCGTAGATCACGCGCGAGGCGGCAAGCGCCTCCTCGTGCGTGCCGCGCGCGCTGTTGCCAAAGCTCCCCATCGCCGCGACCACCGCGTCGATGACCTGCGGCGGCTTTCGCAGCGTGGTCGCCGCGTTGTCAAGATAGATCATCTTACGGACGGACGACGCGGTCTGCGCCGCTCATCTTTTCGACGATGACGTACATGTTCGTCACCTCGCCGACGGCGAGCTTTTCCTTGAGGTCGTAGAAGTTGAGGCACGTGCCGCAGCTCATGATCTCCACGCCGCGCGCGGCCATGCCCTTGAGATCTTCGAGAGACTCCGAGCCCTCGCACGTCAGCTTCACGCCGCCGTTGTAGCAGAGGATGGTGTCGGGCAGGGTCTCCTGCTGGCTCAGGGCGAAGACGAACGCCTTCATCAGCGCGCCGCCGAGCTCGTCATTGCCGCTGCCCATCTTGTCAGACGACAGCACCACGACCGTCTTCGGCTTGCCGCAGGTGCAGCACTCGCCGCTCTGCTCCTCCACCTTGGCGTTTTCCCCCACGGTGATGGTCACGCGGTACTCGTTTTCGCCGAGCTTTTCGGTTTTGGACGTGCAGCCCTTGTTTGCGGCCAGCTTGCCGAGGTTCTGCACCGCAGTCTCGTTGTCGACCAGCGTTTCGACCGTTCCGGCGCCGCCGAGCTCCTGCATCGCCTTCTGCGTCTTCACAACAGGGATGGGGCAGGCGTCGCCCACGGCATTGACTTTGATCGTCATTTCTATCGCTCCTTATCACAGGGTTTGCACCCGTTATTTCTTTCTAACTATAACAGATTCCGCGCGAAGTGACACAACTTTTTTCTCCCGCCGCGAATTTTTTTCATGGTTTTTCCCGTTTTACCGTGCTGTTATCATTGATTTTTTCGATGGCAGTCTCCGCCTTGCGCCGTTTGCAGCAAATTGATAAAATGAGAAAAAGTTTGTATCTTTCTGCGCGCTCCGCGCTCTAACAGGCAGAAAGAAGCGGAAAGGAGGCCCTGCATGGACGAATTTGACGAGATCTGCCGGCGCTGCACACCCGTTGTCTACCGCTTCCTGCTCTCGCTCTGCAAGGACGCCTCCCTCGCCGACGAGCTAACGGCGGAGACGTTCTATCAGGCGTATCTGCACATTGGCACATTTCGCGGCAACTGCCGCGTCGAATCGTGGCTCTGCCAGATCGCCAAAAATGCCCTCACAAAAGAGCTCCGCCGCCAAAGGCGCGCCGTCCCCTTCGAGGAAACGCACGAGCTCGCCGCGCCGGACGACATTTTTGAGCTGCTGGCCGACAAAGAACAGGCCATGCGCATCCACGCCTCCCTGCACCGGCTCAAAGAGCCGTACCGCGAGGTCTTCACGCTGCGCGTGCTCGGCGAGCTGCACTTTCGCGACATTGCCGACCTGTTCGGCAAATCCGAGTCCTGGGCAAAGGTCACATTTTACCGCGCCAAGGACAAGCTGATCGAAGATATGGAGGAACACCATGAACATTGACTGCCGTGTCATCGGCGACCTGCTACCGCTCTACGCCGACGAAAGCTGCTCGGACGCGAGCCGCGCTCTCGTGGACGATCATCTCAAAACCTGCCCCCGCTGCCGCGAAACGCTCGCGCGGATGAAAAGCGAGCAGTTTCTCCCCGCCGCGCAGGCCATCGACCCGCCTGCCGTCGCCGACTATGCGCAAAAGGTCAAGCACCGTCGCCAGAAACGCGGCACACTCCTGACTGTCGGCGTCATCGTCCTGATCGTATTGCTCTCGCTCGCCGCCGCTGCGTGGATGAACCTTGTCCGCGCACAGCACCCCTACATCCCCGTGGTTGAGGAGAGCGTCTGCAACCTTGCCGCCGGAGAGGTACAAACCTTTGCCGACAGCTGCGACGGCCGCCGTCTTTTTACGAACAGCACGCGCATCGCCGTCACCTTCCGCGCGGATACGCCGCAGAACGGCACGATCACGCTCTGGAACATCACCGATGTCACAAATCCCTACCCAGCCATGTTCTACGAGGTCGACGGACGCACCGCGCGCTGCGAATTCACGAATCTTTCCTCCGCCGAGCGCTATTTTGTCCTCTGCGACGGTCTTTCCGGCGACGTGACTCTCTCCGACGGACGCCCGACGGACCTTTGGGAGAGCTTTCTCGATCTGCTCCACACCCTCTTCCCGCGCTGACGGCGAAAACACGGCGGAGTTGACAAAGGCGTTTCGCTTCTCTACAATAAAAGCAGTTTTTCAAGGAGGAGGTGCGCGCCATGAACGACAAGCTGCGTCTCACGCAGATGACAAAGGCGGCGGGTTGAGCCGCCAAGCTGGGGCCGGGTGCCCTGACAGAAATTCTTGCTGACCTGCCGAATGTGTCGAACCCCGCGCTTTTAGTCGGCTACGACAGCAGCGACGACGCCGCCGTGTACCGCGTCTCCGACGAGGTCGCCGTCATTGAGACGGTCGACTTCTTCACCCCCATTGTGGACGACCCGTACCTCTTCGGTCAGATCGCCGCGGCGAACGCGCTGAGCGACGTGTACGCCATGGGCGGCGAGCCAAGAGTGGCGATGAACCTTCTGTGCGTGCCGAACTGTCTGCCGAAAGAGGACATTCGCGCCATTCTGGAGGGCGGACATGCCAAGGCCGTCGAGGCCGGATGCGTCATCGCGGGCGGCCACACCATTCAGGATAACGAACCAAAGTACGGTCTGTGCGTCACGGGATTCGTCCATCCCGACCGCATCCTCAAAAATGTCGGCGCACAGCCGGGTGACATGCTGGTGCTCACCAAGCCGCTCGGCAGCGGCGTGCTCACGACCGCCATCAAAGCAGACCTCATCTCCCCCGCCGCCCGCGACGCGGTTTATGCCCACATGGCGACGCTCAACAAAAAGGCGGGCAATGCCGTGCGAAGCGCCAAAAATGTCCACGCCTGCACCGACGTGACAGGCTTTGGCCTGCTCGGTCATAGCTATGAGATGGCGAGCGGCAGCGGCGTTACCATCCGCCTGCACGGCGCAACGCTCCCCCTGATGGACGAGGCGCGCGATATGGCTGAGATGGGCATCATCCCCGCGGGCGCTTACCGCAACATGGACTATGTGAAGCCGCATCTCACGGTGCTGCCCACGGCGCAGCAGGTCTTCCTCGACCTCGCCGCCGACCCGCAGACCTCAGGCGGCCTTCTCGTCGCGCTCCCGCGCGAGGACGCAGAGCCGCTTCTTCGCGAGCTCCAGACCTTCGCCCCCTGGAGCGCCATCGTCGGCGAAGTGAGCGAGCTGCGCGCCACCGCGCTGGAATTCGACTGATCCAAACGGAACGCAAGCAAAACAGGAGCTGAATGCCAAGGCATTCAGCTCCTTTTTTATATTCGCACCTCATTTCGCGTCCGCAGACGCAAAACATTTTCTAATCCGTATCTACTGACGACATGTGCGTCAGTAAATACACTTTGCACGGAGTGAGTGTCGAGCCAAGGGCGAGGCACAGAACGCAGTGAATCTTTTACACAAACAAGTGACTTATGTCACTTGTTTGTGTAAGTCACGTGCAGTAGCTCATGGCACCGCTCTTCCCCGTATTCCGCCATCATCTGGGCGACCACGGGGTTTCGCTCCGCGCGCTTGAACATTGCCGCGTTGTCGGAAAGGTGCAGGCCGTCGCCGCGCTTTTCCTTGCTCTTCTTGAGACCGTAGGGCTGGCCCGCACCGCCGACGCAGCCGCCCTGGCAGGTCATCACCTCGATAAGGTGATAGAACTTCTTGCCCTCGTCAATTTCCTTTAAGAGCTTTTTTGCGTTGGCAAGGCCGTTGACGACCGCGAGCTTGAGCTCGGTGTCGCCGATCGTCACGCTCGCCTCCTTGATCGGCGCGTCACCGCGCAGGCCGAGGATGCTGATCTCGCGCAGGGCGTTTTTGCTCTTATCCGGCAGGCAGTGGCGCACGACCGCTTCAGCCACACCACCGCTCGTGCCGTAGATGACCGCCGCACCGGAGCCGAGGCCGAACGGCAGGTCGGGGGACTCAAGCTCCAGCTCGCCGAGCTGGATGCCCGTCTCCTGCATCATGTCGATCACCTCGCGCGTGGTGAGCACAAGGTCGACGTCGGGTCGACCGTCGTGGATGAACTCGGGGCGCGCGGCCTCCATCTTCTTCGCCGTGCAGGGCATGATGGCGATGTGATAGGTCGTGCGGCCGTCGGCAGCGTCCTTCGCGGCGTACTTGTCGCGGAAGATCGCGCCGACCATCTCCATCGGCGACTTGCAGGTCGAAATGTTCTTCAAATACTTGGGGTTCTCGTTTTCGAGATACTTCACCCACGCCGGGCAGCAGGAGGTGAACATCGGGAACGGGCCGCCGTTTTTCAGGCGCTCGAGGAATTCTTCGGATTCGGCGATCGTCGTAAAGTCCGCGCCGAACGTCGTGTCGTACACCTCGTCCACGCCCATGAGCTTGAGCGCCGTGACGAGCTTGTCGAGCACATTTTCGCCCGCGGGAAAGCCGAACGCCTCGCCCACGGCCACGCGCACGGCGGGCGCGATCTGAATGACGACGCGCTTGCTGGGGTCGTGGATGGCGCGCCACGCCTCGCCGATCTGGTTTTTCACCGTGATGGCGCCGGTAGTGCACACCGCCGCGCACTGGCCGCAGCTCACGCACTTCGTCTCGGCGAGCTTGCGGTCAAAGGCGGGCATGACCTGTAAATTGCTGCCGCGGTAGGCAAAGTTCAAAATGCCCATACCCTGCATCTCCTCGCACACGCGCACGCAGTCGCCGCAGAGGATGCACTTGTTCGGGTCGCGCAGCACCGCGGGCGACGAGCTGTCGATCTCGTAGTGCTCGCGCGTATCGGGGAAGCGAATCCTGCGCACACCGAACTGCTGGGCTAGCTCCTGTAAGCGGCAGTGGCCGCTCTTTTCGCAGGTGGTGCAGTTGCAGTTGTGCGAGGCAAGCAGCAGCTCCAGAATGACGCGCCGGTGCTTGAGAAGCCGCGCGCTGTTCGTGCTGATGCGCATGCCGTCGCGCGGCTCCATCGAGCAGCTCGCGTCGATCTTGCCGGTCTTTTCATCCTCCACCACGCACATGCGGCACGCGCCGTAAACGGAGAGGTCGGAGTAATAGCAGAAGGTCGGCATTTCAATACCGGCCTTACGGATGACGGAGAGCACGTTCTTTTCCCCATCGAAGTTGACGCACTGACCGTCAACGATCATCATACCTTTTGCCATGTCTCAGTCCTCCTCTTCAATGGCGTCGATCGCGCCGAACGGACACGCGCCCCAGCATGCGCCGCAGTGGATGCACTTGTCGTTGTCGATCGTATGCGGCATGCGGATCTCACCGGAGATGGCCTCCATCGGGCAGTTGCGCTTGCACTTGCCGCAGCCCTTGCACAGCTCGGGCTTGATGACAAGGCGGCGCTTGCGGCCGTTGCAGATCGGGCAGTGGTGGTCGACCACATGGCGCAGATAGTCCTGGCGGAAGTGGCGCAGCGTGCTCTGTACGGGCTTGCACGCGCTCTGGCCGAGGCCGCACAGCGCCGTTTCCGAAATGGTCTTGGAGAGCTCCTGCAAAAGGTCAAGGTCCTCAAGGCTTCCCTCGTTTGCGATGATGCGGTCCAAAATCTCCAGCATGCGCTTCGTGCCCTCACGGCAGGGAACGCATTTGCCGCAGCTTTCGTTCTGCGTAAAGCGCATGAAAAAGCGCGCGGTCTCGACCATGCAGGTGTCCTCATCCATGACGACGAGGCCGCCCGAGCCGATCATGGCGCCGATGCTCTTGAGCGAGTCGAAGTCGAGCGGCAGGTCAAGATGCTCGTCGCTCGCCGTGGTCGCACCGCCGGAGGGGCCGCCGATCTGCACGGCCTTGAACTTTTTGCCGTTCGGGATGCCGCCGCCGATGTCGAAAACGACCTCGCGGATGGTCGTGCCCATCGGCACCTCGATAAGGCCCGTGTTGACCACGTTGCCTGTCAGGGCGAAGGCCTTCGTGCCGGGGCTCTTCTCCGTGCCGATGCTATGGTACCACTCCACGCCGTTTTTGATGATGAGCGGGACGTTGGCAAACGTCTCCACGTTGTTGAGCACCGTGGGCTCTGCCCACAGGCCATGCTCGATGGTGCGCGGAGGTTTGACGCGCGGCATGCCGCGGTTACCCTCGATCGACGCGGTCAGGGCGCTGCCCTCACCGCAGACGAACGCGCCCGCACCCTTGTTGACGTGGATGCGGAAATTGAAATCGCTGCCAAGGATGTTCGTTCCGAGAAGGCCCATCTCCTCGGCGCGAGCGATGGCCGTTTTCAGGCGGTTCACTGCCAGCGGATACTCCGCGCGCACGTAGATATAGCCCTCGTCGCTGCCGACGGCGAGACCCGCGATCATCATGCCCTCGAGCACGCTGTGGGGGTTGCCCTCCATCACGCTGCGGTCCATGAACGCACCGGGGTCGCCCTCGTCGCCGTTGCAGACGATGTATTTTTTCGCGCTCTTCTGTTTGCGCGCGCCATCCCACTTGCGTCCGGCGGGGAATCCGCCGCCGCCGCGGCCGCGCAGGCCGGAATCGAGAATATTGCGGCAGATCTGCTCGTCCGTCATCTCGAACAGTGCCTTTTCAAACGCGCTGTAGCCGCCCTTGGCGATATACTCCTCGATGTCCTCGGCGTCCGACGTGCCGCAGTTTTCCAGCACCACACGGTGCTGCTTTTTATAGAACGGGATATCCTCCTGCTTCGGGTACGCTGTGCCGTCGAGATGGTAGACCAAACGGTCGATGACCTCGCCGCCGAGTACGGTCTTCTCTAAGATCTCGTGGCAGTCCTCGGGCTTGACGTGAATGTACATCACACCCATCGGCTCGATGTGCACGAGCGGGCCCATCTCGCAAAAGCCGTGGCAGCCGCTCATTTTGACGTGCAGGCTCTTTTCCTCGTCCGAGTCGTGCTTCAAGCCGACGTAGACCTTCAGCCCGCGCGCCTCGCACTCGGATCTGAAATTGTCGTAAATTTTCATTGCGCCGCCGGCGATGCAACCCGTGCCCGCGCAGATGAGGATGGACGGCACCTCGCGGCTCTGCGCGAGGTCGTGCTCCGCTCTTGTGCGCAGGACGCGGAATTCTTCTCTTGTCAGCTTGCTCACGCTCGCACCTCCTCTTTGCGGATGGACTCAAGCAGCTCGATGGCGCGCTCGGGGTCCATCTTGGCATGCACCTCGCCGTCCACGGTCATGACCGGCGCCAAACCGCAGGCGCCGAGACACGCGACCGTTTCGAGCGTGAAGAGGCCGTCGTCCGAGGTCTTTTTCTTTCCGTGCAGACCCAGATACTCATAGATCGCATCGTAGATCGGCCCGGACTTCCGCACGTGGCACGCCGTGCCCGCGCAGACCTTGACAATGTGCTTCCCCTTGGCTTCGAGCGAGAAGTTCTCGTAGAACGTCGCCACACTGTACACCTTCGACACGCTTAATCCGAGCGTGTCAGCGATAAGCGTCAGGTTTGCTTCGCTTAAATAGTTGTACTCCGCCTGAACATCCTGCAAAATCGCGATGAGATTCGATGGGTCATTCTCATGCGAGGCAAGAATGCTCAGGATCTTTTCTGTGTCAGGTTTCATGGTTGCCCTCCTATCTAATCCTGACGGCGATTATACCGTATCTTTTAAGGCATTTTCAACAAATTACTTCAAAATCATCGATTGATTATCTATATAAGCTTCATAAATTTATACCCATCAATAAATCTGGAATGACCCATATCTCTGTGCAGTTTATAAAAAATGACTTCTGTTCAGGTTTTCCCTGAACGGAAGTCATTTTTCTCACTTTATTGAACGATACTTATTGCGCGCCGTGCGGCATGCGTTCTTTGACCGCCTTACCGGTCGGCGTTGCGGCCAGACCGCCGAGCGCCGTCTCGCGGAACTCGACCGGCATGCGCCGTCCGACCTCGCCCATCGCGTCGATGACCTCGTCGACGGGGATGCGGCTCTCGATGCCCGCGAGCGCCATATCCGCCGCGGAGATCGCGTTCACCGCGCCGATGACGTTGCGCTTGACGCACGGGACCTCGACAAGGCCCGCGACGGGGTCGCACACAAGGCCCATCAGATTTTTGAGCGCCATCGCCACGGCGTGTCCGATCTGCTCATTCGTGCCGCCGCGCAGCGACACGAGCGCGCCCGCCGCCATGGCCGACGCCGTACCGATCTCGGCCTGGCAGCCGCCCGCCGCGCCGGAGATGCTCGCGCGGTACGCGATCACCGCGCCGATGCCCGAGGCGACATACAGCGCCTCAAGCAGCTCGTGCTGCGTGTAATGCTCGCGCTCGCACAGCGGCAGCAGCACCGCCGGCACCACGCCGCACGAGCCCGCCGTCGGTGCTGCCACAATGCGGCGCATGCAGGCGTTCGACTCCGCCATGGAGATAGCCTGCACGATGACCTCGTCCATGAATTCACCGCCGATGCTCTCTCCGCGGCGCGCGTACAGGCGCATCTTGAGCCCGTCGCCGCCGACCAGACCACTCACGCTGCGCTGCGTGCCGGTATAAGAGTCCGCCGCATCCTGAATGGCCTGCCAGGTCGACAGCATCTTCGCCATCGAGGCCTGACGGCTCACCTGGCGCTCCTCCATATCATACTGCAAAACGATCTCCCAGAACGGGATATTCTCCCGCGCCGAGCGCTCAAAGATTTCCTTCATCGAATCCAGCGCCATCTTCATCGTCCTCCTTATCGTAATAGGTCACGCTCAGGATGCCCGGCAGTTCCGAGAGAAATTCCACCTGCCGGGGCTTGATGTGCTGATCCGTTTCAATGACCATCAGCGCGTCACCGCCGCGGCGGTGACGGTTCACGCTCATGTTCGCCACGTTGATGTGCACCTGACTTAAAATCGACGTGATTGCCGCGACCGAGCCGGACTCGTCCTGATTGCGGACGATCAGCGTGTTGAAGTCGCCCGTAAAGTTTACGTCGATGCCGTCGATCTTGTTGACGACGATCGCGCCGCCGCCGATGGACGACGCCTGAAGCGTCAGCTTTTTGCCGCTTTTGCCCGTCAGCTCCAAAAGCGCGGTGTTGGGGTGCGCGTCGCGCAGCTCCACCGTGCGGAACGAATACGCCATACCCGCGCGGTTCGCCTCTTCATAGGCGTTCGGGATGCGCAGGTCGTCCGGCTTCATGCCGAGAAGTCCCGCCAAAAGCGCGCGGTCCGTGCCGTGGCCGAAGCCCGTTTCAGCAAACGAGCCGTGCAGGCCGATGTCCGCGCGCGCCACCTCTTCGCCGAGCAGCGTTCTTCCCATATTGCCGATGCGCGCCGCGCCCGCCGTGTGAGACGAGGACGGACCGATCATCACCGGCCCCATCATATCGAAAATATTGATCATGGAAACCTTGTCCTTTCTGACCATCATTTGGGAAAAGCATATCATATCCGCCGCCAAAAAGCGAGTAAAATTCCGCTCCGCGCATTGCGACTATTGAATAATATCCTTTACCTTGATTCATTTTCGATATTCATTGAAACAGCGCTCACATTCATTTTTCTTCATAGCCTGATGCAAAAGGAGCCGTCCACAGGCGGCCCTTTTCTTTCTTTCGATGCAGAGCGTCAGGCCAGCATCAGCCCGATGAAAAAGCGGATCTGCGCAAGGCTGTTGACGGTCTGCTCCATCCAGTTCACCTTCGGGTCGCTCGAATCCATCCGGAACGCGAAAACGAGCATCAAAATCATCCCAAGCGCGCCCGCAAGGAAGAAAAGGCATGCCGGAAAAACGCTCAGCTTTGCAAGCATCGCTTCCCCGTTCAGCCCTGCGCGGTCTACGATCAGCGCCGCGAACATCGTCAAAAAGCCGACCGGCATCAGGACGCGCATCTGCACAAACATCGGCCAGATGTTCCTTTGGGAGACGGCCGCGATGAGCTTCCATCCCACCTTCACAACACCCGAGAGCAGGCAGACTACCGCACCCGCTACAAACAGTCCGCTGTGGAACAGGTTCCCCGTCTTCACCGCGGAGAGGCCGAAAAATACGACAGGGAGCAAATCGACGAACGCCATCGGGGCACTGAAGCCCTCGGGGATGGTCTTTCTTGTCATGCGGTTTCTCGCTTTTCTGCTCATGGCGTCCTCCGTGATGATTTTTCGCTGCTTCTTATTCTGCCCCAAAGAAGCAAACAGGCGCGGCGGATGGTCCGCCGCGCCTGCGTTTTCTAAAAAATTCTTTTACACGCGCTTCCACTTTGCGCCGCCGGGCATATCGGTCACTTCGACGCCCTGCGCCTTGAGCTCGTCGCGGATGCGGTCAGCCTCGGCAAAATTCTTCGCCTTCTTGGCCTCCGCGCGCTGGCGGATCAGATTCTCGATGCCCTCGTCCGCCGTGCCGTCCTCAGAGACGACCGTGAAGCCGCCCGCACTCTGCTGGGACGCGGCCTTTTCCTTTTTCTCGCGTTCGGCCTCGGCCTTTTTGAGGAGGTTAAGACTCAGCACCGTGTCGTAGTCGCCGATGATGGTGAGCTTCGTCGCGCCCGTGGTCTTGGCCTTGAGCACATCGTAGAGCGCGGTCACGCCCATGGCGGTGTTGAGGTCGTTGTCCATCTCCTTCATGAACTTCGCGCGGTATTCGGCACGCACGGCCTCGTCCACGCCGCCCTCGTCCTTAATATTCGCAATCTTCGCGATGAGCTTGTTGTACGCGGCGACCGCATTGTCAAGGTTTTCCCACGTGAAGACAAGACTCTTGCGGTAGTGGCTCTGTAAGCAGAAGAAACGGTACGCCAGCGGGTCATAGCCCTTTTCCTCAAGCAGCGAGACCGTCAAAAATTCACCCTTGGATTTAGACATCTTGCCGTGCGAGGTGTTGAGATGCGCCACGTGGCACCACTGGAGGCACCAGGGATGACCGAGGTAGCTCTCGCTCTGCGCGATCTCGTTCGTGTGGTGCGGGAACGCGTTGTCCACGCCGCCGCAGTGCAGGTCGAGGTATTCTCCGTTGTACTTCATCGAAATGCCGGAGCACTCGATGTGCCACCCCGGATAGCCGACGCCCCAGGGGGAATCCCACTTGAGCGCCTGATCCTCGAACTTGGACTTGGTGAACCAGAGAACGAAGTCATTCTTGTTCTTCTTGTTCTCATCCTCCTCCACGCCTTCGCGCACGCCGACGGCGAGGTCTTCCTCGTTGTGGTCATTGAAGATATAGTAGCGAGAGAGCTTGCTCGTATCGAAGTACACATTGCCGCCGGCGATATAGGCATAGCCGGTGTCGAGCAGCTTCGTGATGATCTTGATATAATCGTCGATCAGGCCCGTTGCGGGCTGGACGACGTCGGGGCGCTTGATGTTGAGCTTCTTGCAGTCGGCGAAGAACGCGTCGGTATAGAACTTGGCGATCTCCATGACGGTCTTGTGCTCGCGCTTAGCGCCCTTGACCATCTTGTCCTCGCCCTCATCGGCGTCGCTCGTCAGGTGGCCGACGTCGGTGATGTTCATGACGCGGTTCACGCTGTAGCCCGAAAAGCGCAGGTACTTTTCCAGCACGTCCTCCATGATGTAGGAGCGCAGGTTGCCGATGTGGGCAAAGTGGTACACGGTCGGGCCGCAGGTGTACATCTCCACATGGTTCGGCGTATGGGTCTTGAATTCTTCCTTTTTGTGGGTCGCGGAATTGTATAAATACATGATAGATCTCCTTTGAGAAGATGAAATAACGGATTTAGTCCGCCTCTTTGAAGACGTCGAGGTTCTTTGCGAAATACTCAATGCCGGAGTACACGGTCGTCGCCACGATGACCGCGATGCACACGACATTCAAAAGGTTGCTCTGGAACACCAGCATCAGGCACAGGCACACCATGGTCGAGGCGGTCTTCACCTTGCCCGACCACGCGGCCGCGATGACGCGCCCCTGCTCCACGGCGACAAGGCGCATACCGGAAACGGCAAATTCGCGCAGCAGCACGATGGCGAGGCACCAGCCTGGCATCTGCCCACATTCGACAAAGTAGCACATTGCCGCCATGACGAGCATTTTGTCCGCCAGCGGGTCCATGAACTTGCCGAAATTTGTGATCTGATTATAGTGGCGGGCGATGTAGCCGTCGGCAAAGTCCGTCAGGCACGCGACGATGAAAATACCGAGCGCCCACCATCTCGCACCCGCGAAGTCCAGGTACAGCACCACTAAGAATACGGGGATCAGCGCAATGCGCATGATCGTTAATTTGTTTGCAGTTGTCATATCTCTCTTTCCTCCTGCCTTGCAGAGCATTTACTTATTCGACCGCTTCGCCGGTCAGCTCGCCGTCCATCGTGCCGGTCAGGCGGACATTGACGAACTCGCCTGCCATGATATCACGTTCTGCGGAAAAGTAGATCTTTCCGTCGATATCCACGGATTCGGCGTAGCTGCGGCCGACAAAGGACTGCGCTTCCTCACTCCAGCCCTCGCACAGCACTTCGCGCACATCGCCGAGGACGGATTCATTGTATTCGTCGATGATATCGCTCTGCACGTCGACTAAAAGCTCCGTGCGGCGCTGGGCCTCCTCCATCGGAACGTGCTCCATCGTCGCGGCCTTCGTCCCCTCCTCGGGCGAGAACGGGAACACACCCGCGCGCTCGATCTTCTCCTCGCGCAGGAAGTCGCAGAGCTCTTCGAACTCCTTCTCCCCCTCGCCGGGAAGACCGGCGATGATCGACGTCCGCAGCACAAGGCCCGGGATGCGCGCGCGCAGGTCGTGGAAAACCTTGCGGATGCTCTCTTTCGTGTCGCGGCGGTTCATCGCCTTCAAGATATCGTCGTTGCAGTGCTGGATGGGGATATCGAGATACGGCACGATCTTCTCTTCCTGCGCGATCGTGTCGATGAGCTCATCGGTGATGTCATCGGGATAGAGGTAGTGTAAGCGGATCCAGTGGAAATCGAGCTTGCACAGCTCACGCAGGAGTGCGGCAAGTTGGTGCTCGCCATTCAAGTCCGTGCCGTAGCGCGTGATGTCCTGCGCGATGACGATGAGTTCCTTCACGCCCGCGGACGCAAGCTCGCTCGCCTCGTCCAGAAGTTCGTTCATCGGACGGCTGCGGTAACGGCCGCGCAGGCGCGGAATGACGCAGTAGGCACAGCAGTTGTCGCAGCCCTCGGCGATGCGCAGGTACGCATACCACGACGGCGTGGACAAAATGCGCGCGCCGCCCTGCGCGCAGTTCTGAATGTCGCCCATGTAGCAGGGGCGCAGCCCGCCGGGCGCCATGACCTCATCGACCGCGCGGGCGATCTCGCCGTAGCTGCCGGTGCCGAGCACCGCGTCGACCTCAGGCAGCTCATGGAGCACATCGTCCTTGTAGCGCTGCGCCATGCAGCCGGTGACGATGATCTTTTTGAGCTTGCCCTCTTTTTTGAGCTCCGCCATCTCTAAGATATTATCGATGGCCTCCTCGCAGGCAGAGGCCAGAAAGCCGCAGGTGTTGACCACGGCCACGTCCGCCCCCTCGGGCGAGAGGACGACGTTGTGTCCCGCGTGCTGCACCGTGGCCATCATCTGCTCGCAGTTGACCTGGTTCTTGGCGCAGCCCAGGGAAATGAAAGAAACGTTATAGGGCATAGAACCCCTCCTGATCGTAAACTAATTGTAAAAAATAGCCAAACGACTACTCTTCGTAATCGAATTCCGTCGCATTCTCGCTGATTTGGGCGATTGCCGCGCGCACATCGCACCACGCAAAGCCCCGCCGCAGCAGCATGTCAGACAGTCGCTTGCGCCCCTTTTCATCGAGCACGCGGCCCTTTGTCTTCTGCGCGATCACGCGCGCGATGGCCTCCTGCGCGTCGGGCGACTTTGACAGCGCGTCCTCCCACAGCTCGCGCGGCACGCCGCGCCGGTAGAGCTCGTCACGAATCTTCGCCTCGCCATAGCCCATGCCGCCGTAGTGTCGCACAAGCATTGCGGCATACTCCGCGTCGTTCAGCGCGCCGATCTCCTCGAGCCAGTCGCACGCCGATTCGGCGTCGGCCTCGACCGAGCCCTTTTCCCTGAGCTTTTTCGAAAGCTCTTTCCTTGACAGCGGGCGGGACGAGATCATGTTCGCCGCGCGCACGCGCGTTTCGCTCCGCGCGCCGGACTGCTGCAATTCTACCACAGTCCTATCGTCAATGTCCAGTCCTATACATAAACCGAAACGCAGAAGCTCGCTCTCGGTGATCCGGAGGAGGTCTCCCCCCTCCAGATACACGAGAACGCGCTCCTGCTTATGCTTCGATCGTTCGATCTTCTCAATCTTCATCCTTGAAATCGTCGGCGCTGACGTCCACGGCGCGGCCTGCGGCCTTCGCCGCCACGCGGGACTGGCCCGTCATCAGCTTGTCGAAGTTGCGGCGGATCTCCGCTTCGAGATTGTCAGCGATCTCGGGATTGTTTTTCAGATACTGCTTGGCCGCGTCGCGTCCCTGACCGATGCGCGTTTCGCCCATCGAGTACCACGAGCCGCTCTTCTGCACCAATCCGAGCTTGACGCCGAGGTCGATCAGTTCGCCGATGAGCGAGATGCCCTCGCCGTACATGATGTCGAACTCCGCCTCGCGGAACGGGGGCGCCATCTTGTTCTTCACGACCTTGGCGCGCGTACGGTTGCCGATGATCTCGCTGCCGTTTTTCAGCGCCTCGATGCGGCGCACATCGATACGCACGCTCGAATAGAACTTGAGCGCGCGGCCGCCGGTCGTGACCTCGGGATTGCCGTACATGACGCCGACCTTTTCGCGCAGCTGGTTGATGAAAATGACGATGGTGTTCGTTTTGCCGACCGCGCCGGTCAGCTTGCGCAGCGCTTGCGACATGAGGCGCGCGTGCAGACCGACAAAGCTGTCGCCCATCTCGCCCTCGATCTCCGCGCGTGGCACGAGCGCCGCGACGGAGTCGACCACGATGACGTCGATCGCGCCGGAGCGCACGAGCGCCTCGGTGATCTCAAGCGCCTGCTCGCCGGTGTCCGGCTGGGAGACGAGCATATCCTCGACCTTGACGCCAAGCGCGCGGGCATAGGTGATGTCGAGCGCGTGCTCGGCGTCGATGAACGCGACCTCGCCGCCCGCCTTCTGCGCCTGGGCGAGCACATGCAGCGCCAGCGTCGTCTTACCGGAGGATTCAGGCCCGTAAATTTCGATGATACGGCCCTTGGGCAGTCCCCCGATACCGAGCGCCAGGTCGAGCGCCAGCGAGCCCGTGGAGATGGCCTCCACATTGCTCACGGTGTTGTCGCCAAAGCGCATGATCGAGCCCTTGCCGTAGGTGCGCTCGATCTGCTGCATCGCGGTCTCGATCGCCCGCTTCTTGTCGTCGGCCATCGCCGCAGCTGCCTTCGTCTGAGACTTTTCTGCCATGTTCGCGTTCCTCCCGATTCTTTATGTAAACTAAATTTGCTTCAAATGGTCTCCACGCGCGTGCCGTACACCACGCGGGGGATGTTGTTGAGGTCCTTGACGATCTGAATGTCGCCAAAGCCGTGCGAGCGCATGATGCGCAGCACCTGATCCGCCTGCCCGATGCCGACCTCGAAAAAGAGCATGCCGTTTTCACACAGGGCGTCGCGCCACTTTTCGCAGATCACACGGTAGAAGTCGAGCCCGTCCGCGCCGCCGTCAAGCGCAAGGCGCGGCTCGTGCTCGCGCACGGAAGCGTCGAGCGTGTCGATGTCCGCGCTCGGGATGTACGGCGGGTTGCTGACCAGAAACTGGAACTCGCCCAGCGTGCGCGCGGGCTTTTCCCGCGCGTCGATCTTCAGGCTTGCCACCCGCGCCGTCAAGCGGTTGCGGCGGATGTTCTGGCGGCAGATCTTGAGCGCCTCTTCGTCATATTCGCCGAGCAGCACGCGCGCGTTCGGCAGGTTTGCCGCCGCGGCAAGGCCGATGCATCCGCTGCCCGCGCAGAGATCCAGAATGCGGCAGGCCCCCGCGCCGCGCGCCGCGTCGATGAGCTTTGTCGCCAGTACCTCGGTATCCGGGCGCGGGATGAGCACCGCGGGCGAAATGTCGAGCGGCAGACCATAGAACTCCCACTCGCCGATGAGATACGCCACCGGCTCGCCCGCCAAGTGGCGCTTGACGAGCTCGCGCGCACTCTTCTCCACCTCGGGCGAGGCGTAGAGTGAGCCGTCGCGCACCAGCTCCTCGCGCGTTTTTGCCGCCGCGGCGCAGACGAGCTCGCGCGCCGACTGCGTCGCCTCCTCGTCGCCCGCGCGCCTCAGCTCCGTGCGCAGATCCAGATAGAGATTATTATACGTCGTTGCCATGCTTACCACGCATCCTTGCCTTTTTCTTCGGGAATGACCAGCTCGAGCGCGCGGATGGCGACCTCGAGCATGCTGTCGTCCGGCTCGTTGGTCGTAAAGTTTTGCAGCCACAGGCCCGGACGCGCCAGAAAGCGCGTCACCTTGTTGTCGTGCCCGCCGACGTAGCGGTTGAACTCATACGTCACGCCCACGATTGGAATGAGCAGCAGCAGGTGCAGCGCCACGCGCACCCACATGTTGCGCCAGTTGACAAAGCTGAAGACAAGGCTCGAGACTAAAATCGACACGACCACGACCACAAAGAGAAAGCTCGTGCCGCAGCGCGGATGGTGGCGCGGCTGGATGCGGCAGTTTTCGACCGTCAGCGGCAGCCCCGCCTCGTAGCAGAAGATCGTCTTATGCTCCGCGCCGTGGTACTGGAACACGCGGTAGATGTCCTTCTGCTTGGAGCACAGGATCATGTAAGCAAAGAAGATCACGAGCTTGATGACGGATTCGACCAGATTGTGCACCGCCGCGCTCTTGATATACGGGTCGATAAAGCCGGCCAGAAACGTCGGCAGCAGGAAAAAGAGCAGGATCGTCAGCCCCAGCGACAGAAAGACCGCCAGCGCCGTGATGAATTTCTGCATTTTTTCGTTGCCGAGCTTTTTTTCAAGCCACTGGTCGAATTTGCTCGGCTCGGCGACGTCCTCGTCGGGGAAATAGTCCGCCGAAAACATCAGCGCCTTGACGCCCTTGACCATCGAATCGACGAACGTCACCGCGCCGCGGATGATGGGTAAGCCCAAAACGGGGTACTTGTCGCGCACGAGCGTCAGCTCCTCGACCTTTTCGACCAGCCCGTCCGGCGAGCGGACGACAATAGCCTGCTTGCCCGGACCGCGCATCAAAACTCCCTCGATCAACGCCTGTCCGCCGATGCTCGTGCGGAACTTGGGCGTGGAAGCCTTGTTCTTTGCTTCTTCTGCCATGAATGGTTCTCCTTTTTCTATGCGATATCATACCACGGGTTTTGCAAGAATGCAACACCCGTTCTATTTTTCACGACATGGGCAGCGAGATCGTCACGACCGCGCCGCCGCCCTCGGCGTTGGCGATGTCGAACGTGCCGCCGTGCAGGCGCACGATCTCGTCACACACGGCAAGGCCGATGCCGCTGCCGCGTGCCTTCGACGAGCCCTTGTAGAATTTCTGCTTGACGAACGGCAGCTCCTCCTCCGGGATGCCGGGGCCGTAGTCGCGCACGCGGATGACAAATTTTCCATCCTCGCACGCGGCGCTCACGTCGATGCGCTTTCCCGCGCCGCCGTGCTTGGCCGCGTTGTCGAGCACATTGCAGAAGACCTGCTTCATGCGCTCGCTGTCTGCCACGATCGGCGGCACATCCTCGTCAGGGCCCTTGTAGCTGACCTCGATGCCCTCCTGCCGGAAGAGCTCGAAATAGGTGTAGACTGCGTCCTCGAGCTCGCTGGCAAGATCGACGCTCTCCACGCGCAGCGTGAAGCGCCCGTCCTGCATCTTCGTGAATTCGAGCAGCTCCTCGACCATCGTCGTCAGGCGGCGGGACTCTTTCAAAATGATGCCGAGGCCGCGCTTCGTCTGGTCGATGTTCGCGCCGGGGTCAGCGGAAAGCGTCTCTGCCCAGCCGCTGATGGCGGTCAGCGGCGTTCGCAGCTCGTGCGAGACCGACGAGATGAATTCCTGCTGGATCTTCTCGGCCTGGCTGATCTTGAGTGACATGTCGTTGATGTTGTCGACCAGCTCGCCGAGCTCGTCGCGGTAGTGGTTCTCGATCATGATGCCGTAGCTGCCGCCCGAAATGCGGCGTGCCGCGTCGCTCACGACTGCGACGGGCTGGACGACGTTGTTGATAAAAATAGCATTCGACGCCGCAATCAGCGCCATGCACACGAGTGCCGCCGCCGAAGCGAGCAGCGACTCGACCAACACGCGATGCTGCGCCTCGCGCAGCGATGTCACGTACCGCAGCACGCCGACGACGCGGGAGTTAAAAAACAGCGGATACGACACCGCGAGGATATTCTCCCCCGTCTGCGGATCGCGGCCCTGAAACGACGCCATTTTACCGCCGATCGCGCTGTCAACGTCGCTCGTGCCGGGCAGCGTGCCCGCCGTCAGCCCGTAGGACGAGACCTGCACGCGTCCGTTCGTGTTGATGAACTGGAGCTCGATCGTGTCCTTTTCTTCAAACGTTTCGGCGGAGTACGACGCGAGGCGGTAATATTCGCTGTAGCTCTTCACGCCGTAGCCCGTGAAGGTCTCCGCCGCGATACGCGCGCGGCTCTCAAGGCCCGAGCGCATCGCATTGTAATAGTATTCCTGCACGCCCACGCTGAAAAGCGCCACCGCCAGCACCAGCAGCAGCAAGATCGGCAGCACCGCCGAAAACATCCACCGCTGACGAAGGCCTCGGATGTGCAGCGCCGAAGCAAAGCCTTTTCGATTGTCCGGCATCGCTGCCCCTCCTTCGTTCGGTGCGCTCACACCGTCCATTTATAACCAAAGCCCCACACGGTGGAGATGTACTTCGGCTCCTGCGCGTCATCTTCGATCTTGAGGCGCAGGCGGCGGACATTCACGTCCACGATCTTGAGCTCGCCAAAGTAGCCCTTGCCCCACACGGCGTCGAGAATTTCCTCGCGCGCGAGCGCCTTGCCGCTGTTTTCCATAAAGAGCTTGACGATCGCGTACTCGATCTGCGTCAGCTTGACGCGCTCGCCGTTTTTTTCAAGCGTCCGGTTCGTCAGGTTCAGCAGAAACGGCGGCTGATACAACTCTCCGGTATGCGTGGCCGGCGTGTTTTCGCCCATGCGGCGCAGCAGCGCGTCCACGCGCGCGGTGAGCTCGGCGGGCGAAAACGGCTTTGTCACATAGTCGTCCGCGCCGGTCATCAGACCCGTCACCTTGTCCATCTCCTGCGTGCGCGCCGTCAGCATGATGATGCCGACCTGCGCGTTCGACATGCGGATGCGGCGGCAGACTTCGAACCCGTCGATGTCCGGCAGCATGATGTCGAGCAGGCACAGCTTCGTGTCGGGATTTTCCTGCAATTTTTGAAGCGCCTCCTCGCCGCACTCAGCCTCCACGACCTCGTAGCCCGCACGCTGCAGATTGATGACAATAAAACTACGGATACTGGCTTCATCCTCCAGCACCAGCACTTTTTTCATATCGTTTCTCCTCTCAGTTGTCTCCCATCGTCCATTCCGCCGTGATGAGCGAGAAGCGCTCGCGCAGCGATTGCTCATCAAGCGTGATATTCCATGCATCGCCGATCCGTGCGGCGTATACCGCCTCCACCTGCTGCGTGAGCACAAAGCGGCTGCCGATGTTGGCAAGTCCCTCGCGCGCCTCGCCCGTCAGGGTGTAGACGGTGAGCAGTTTCTCTCTCAGTCCGCCCTCGCCCGCGCGGTAGAAGGACACAGCGGTCTCGCCGCTGCCCGCGCTGCGCTCGACGGTCAGATGGTCCTTGTCCCACTCGTCCGGCAGCACAAGGCTCCAGCCGTCCGCCACATTGTGGAAGCAGCTCTGCACGTCCGTCACCGTGCCGTCGATGCTGTACTGCTCCCAGACAACGTAATACTGCAGCTCGCTCTCGCGGTCAAAGCGCTGCAAGGGACGCGTCTTCGGCGCTTCGGTCACGCCGTCGCTGTTTTCATCGCGCGGGAAAAGGCCGAGAAAAATTTCCTCCGCGGGTACCTGATTTGCGTCCGCGCCGACGGCGATGTTCTGCAGCCGCCCGCTTCTGAGCGCCAGCACGTCCGTCACGGTCAGGTTGTCGCCCGTCACGCCCGTCACGAACAGCGCGTTCTCCCCGCCCGTCAGCGTGCCGGCCGTCAGGCGGCTCAGCTCCGCCACCGAGGCGGACAGGCGCAGCGAGGACTTCGCGTGCAGCGCGCCGTCATCCCAGTCGTAGTAATCGACGCGCGCCGTACTCTCTTCGTCGCTGCAAATAATTAAAAGTTCCTGCTTCCCGTCGCCGTTCATGTCGAGGTTCGCGTAACGGGAATAGCCCGTCGTCAAAAGCGACTCCGACGTGCCGGGAGAGAGCGGATAGATGGCAAGCCCCTGCACATCCGAGCTGCTCTTGTAGCCGACCAGGATCTCCTTGAGCCCGTCGCCGTCCAGATCCGCGTAGTTCACGCTGTAGATCTGGCTCGATGTGCCCTCGATCACGGCGTAGCGCTCGTAGCTGTCGCCGTCGGCTTTGAAGATGTAGATCTTCATCGGCTTTTTGTCGCTCGCGCGGCGGAAGAAGGCCACCGCCTCTTCGCTGCCGTCACCATCGAGGTCGATCATCTGCACGCTCTGCAAATTGCTGCCCGACGTAGGCGCGGCATACTCCGCGCCGTTTGTGAGCAGCGCGTCGATCTGCGATTCGAGCGACTCATACTCGCCCGCGAGCTTCGGCAGGCGGTAGAGCGACGTCTCCGGCGTCGTGAACATGCAGCCCGAAAGCAGCAGTGAAAATAATCCGATCACCAGCATTTTCCCCGCGCGCTTCATTCTCTCCGCCTCCTTTTTCATACAGATACCAATACAGAATTATCATAGCACGCCGCCGTGCAAAAAGGTAGCCCCTTTTTGCGCATTTTCCGCAAAAAAGCAGCGTTCAATGTCCTATCTAAGCCTCATCAAAGCGAAAGATGCGCCTTTTGCGCCCACCGGGCGCAAAGCAGCATTCTAAAAAGCACGCATTTTGTGCTCCCTGAGCACAAAACAGTGTCCTCGCACCACCCCAGGCGCGCATTTTGCGCTCTTCGAGCGCAAAACAGCGCCCCGCACGCACTCCCCCGGCGCATTTCGCGCCCTGCGGGCGCGAAACAGCCCACCGCACCCAAGCGTCGCAGACTTTCGCGTCCGCAGACGCGAAATAATTTTGATCGTCATTTCCAACGACATGCGCGTTGGAAATGACTCTTCTCAGGCCGTAAGTGTGGAATTTGCCCGCCGACGGCGGGCGAATTATGCGCGCAGCGGCCTGCAATCCCCCTCTAAAATGAAAGGGAACGGCAAAGCCGCTCCCTTTCGTTTTAGAATTTATATAAGACTGTCGCCACCTGTGCCCTCGTCATCGCGCCGTTGGGGCGGAAGCTGCCGTCGGCAAAGCCCGTGAGGATGCCCATCTCGCTGAGCGTGCTCACGTACTCCGCCGCCCACGACTGGATTGCGCTGCTGTCGGTGAACTTGAGCGCGCCCTGGGCGTAGCCCTTTTCGGTCAGGCGACCGAGCATCGTCACCGCCTCCTGGCGGCTCACGTTGGCCGTAGGGTTGAAGTAGAGCTTGCCCGAGCCGTCGGAACTGCCCTTGATGATGCCGAGCGAGTACATCGCCTTCGCGCCGTTCAGCGCCCAGGATGCGATCTCATTCGTATCGGCAAACGGGAGCTGCACGGAGGAATAATCCTGCGAAGAACCTAAGTAACGCGCGAGCAGCACGGCAAATTCCTGACGGCTGATGTTCGTATCCGGCAGGAAGTTACCGTTCGAGCCGTTCGAAATGCCGCTGCGCTTGAGGTACGCGACCGCATCGTTCGCCCAGTGGTCCTGCATATCGGCAAAGGCCGGCGTCGCGCTCGACGTACCGGCGTTCACGCCCGCGCGGCTCAGGTTGCCGCTCGCGTCGCCCGCGACCACGCTCACGCGGTGCTGTGCGCCGTCCGCCGCGGGAAGCGTAATGCTCAGCGCGCCGCTGGACTGGTTATAGGTGTAGGACGTGTAGCTCTTGCCGTCATAGGTCACGCGAATGGTTGGGATGGCCGCGCCGTCGATGTCATCTTTCACCGTGCCGGTCACAGTGTTGCTCGCCGCATTGTACTGGAGCGAGAGCTTCGGCGCGGTCGTGTCGGTCAGGCCGCCGTAGGAGAGCACGAGCTGGTCAAGGTACACGGCGCTGATGAGCTCCGCGTCCGAAGAGACCGTCATGCCCGTGATCGCGGTCGCCGCGCCGAGGTTCGCCGTCAGGAGCTTCCAGCCGGAGAAGTTGAGAGCTCCCAGGTTCACGCTGCCAGTATCCGTCACCAGCGCGAGCTGCGCTCCGCTATTGTCGCCGTAGACCCAGAAGTTGAGCTGGTCGTAATTTGAAGGAATGGCATAGTTGAGACCGATGTAGGCGTTGCCCTCGCTGCCGGTCGCATAGTCGAGCCGTGCGGAGGCGTAGCCGTTGTGCACGCGGGTCATCTCACTGTTGTAGGAGAGCATCGCACGCGTGCCGGTCGCGGTCGCAAACGAGGTCTCAAAGCCGTCGAGCGTGCGCAGGGCGCGCGCCGTCACCGTCACAGGGACCGTCACGGAAATGCGGCCGAGGCTCGCCGTCACGCTGCCGCTGCCGATGCTGCCGGACGCCGTGAACACGCCGTTTTCGATCGTGCCGACATTGCCCTGCACGGTCCAGGTAAAGCCCTTGTTGTCGCCGAGCACCGGCAAATGGCGGTACATCGCCGAGGCGGTCAGCGTCGCCGTCTCGCCCGCGCTGAGCGTGATAGCACTCACGGCCTTGCCGTTCTGCTGGACGCTGACGCTGTCAGGCTGCGTAATCACATCGATCTTCGTCTGCGCACTCGCACCGCCCACACTTGCCGTCACCGTCACGGTGCCGGAGGCAGGTGCGGTCAGGATATTGCCGTCGATCGTGCCCCTATCCGCACGCAGGGTGACGTTGGAGTTTGTCATGGGGATGTAGTTCGTATCGAGCGCCGTCGCGGTCAGCTTGACCTGCGCGTTTGGGAGCACGCGGGTGCTCTCGCTCTCAAGATACACATGGCCCACGGAGTTCGTCGGACGGCTGTCCGCCACGAGGAAGATGTGGTTCGTCACCGCGCGCTCGCTGCCGCCCGAGGGCTTGTCGACAAGCGTCGATACCGTGCTGTCGGGGCTTGTCGCGACCATCGCGGTCGAGCCGCCGCCATCCAGGCTCAGCGCCGTCACGCAGCCGAGCTCCACCATGCGCTCTGCGACCTGCGTCAGCGTCGCGCCGATGGAATAGCCGCTCTGGCGGCCATCGATCGTGTAGAGCACGAGCGAGCCGTCGCGCTTGAGGCCCACCGCCGTGCGCGGGGCCGCGCCGTTGACAAGGCCCGAACAGACCTGACCGTTATCGACCAGCTGATAGAGCGCGCCGATCATATTCGTCACGCCGTTCCACTCGCTGCCGTTCGCGCTGACGGAAAGCGTCAGGCGCTCGCCGGGCTGGAGCGCGCGCAGCTGCTCCACATAGCCCGCCGCCTTCAAATTCGACGAAAGCACATACTGTCCCGCGCCGACGGGCGTGTCCTTGCCGCCCTCGATGACCTGCTCGACCACGAGCGTCAGGCTGCCGTTCAGGCCGAGCGAGCCGCCGACCGCCGAGCAGACAACATCCACGCCCTCCTCGCTCGTGCCGGTCGTGGCGCGGGCATTGAAGGTAGAGTCATAGAGATAGATGCCGAACGAGCTCTGGCGCACGTAGTTGAAAGCCGTGACCGTCAGGCTGCGGCCATAATCCGACTGCGCCGTGATGCGGAGCGAGGGCTTGCCCATCACCGTGCTGCCGTCGTCGCGGAAGCCGATGGCGTAATACTCGCTCGAGGCGTTGCGCAGCACGCCCTCGGTCATCATGTTGCCAAGCGGGATGCCCGTCGCCGTGTCGTAATAGTCGCCGTTGATGCCCGCGACCACGCGGTAGCCGCGCGCTTCGAGCTTTTTCGCGGCGGTCGAGACCGTTGTAAGCTGGGTCGTGTAGTCGCCGCCGCTCACGATGGGCTTGACGCGTGCGTTGGGCGAGTAGACCACATAATTCTCCTGACGGAGATCAGAATACGTATTGCTCCAGAACGTGCCGGCGTTGAGTTCGGTGCGCTCGTTGACCTCGACGCTTGAGCTCGCCAGATCGTCGCCGAGCGCGTCAGACGCGAAGGCGTTGAGCGGAGCCGCCGCCAGCACGACTGCCAGCGACAGCGACAAAAACTTACGGATGATGGATTTCACGATTTGCCTCCTTGTTGAAAATGCCTTGAATTGGTAAACATAACACAGTATAGCAGATGTCCTGCCATAAGTAAAGACGCGAAAACGCGGAAAAAGTTTCCACTTTTTTCGCAAAATTTAGAGGGAAAGCGCCTCAAGCACCCGCACGATGACGGCGTTCGACACCAAAAAGCCCTGCGGCGTCAGCCGCCAGCGGCCATTCTCCTTTTTAGAAAGTCCGTGGTGCGCGCACTCTTCGAGCACTGCCTCGGCGTCCCGCGTGTCCTCCTTGAGCGCCGACAGGTCGAGCCCCCGCGCGGTGCGCAGGGCAAGCATGACGCGTTCTTCTTCGCGCTCGCGTTCCGCGGGGCATGCGCTTTCGGAAAGGTGCTCCTCACCCTTGATGTAAGCATTCAAGTCGCGCGCGTAGGCGAAGCGCCGCCCGCCGAAGTCCGAATGCGCGCCAGGACCGAAGCCCAGATACTCCTGCATCGTCCAGTATTTGAGGTTGTGGCGCGACTCGCGCCCGGGACGCGCGAAGTTCGAAATTTCATACTGCGCGTAGCCCGCCTTTTCGAGCAGCTCGACCGTTGCAAGGTACTCCTCCGCCTGTTCATCGTCGTCGGGGATGCGCAGGGCGTCTTTTTTGCGGTCGAGCGGCGTGCCCTCCTCGATCTTGAGCCCGTAGCAGGAAAGGTGCTCAGGCTCAAGAGCGATGGCCGCTTGCAGGTTTTCCCGCCAGTGCGCCATTGTCTGCTCGGGTAGGCCGTAGATGAGATCGAGGCTCACATTGTCGAAGCCCGCCGCGCGGGCGGCATGTACGGCCTCAACCGTCTCTTTATGCGTGTGGACGCGCCCGATCAGGCGCAGCTCGTCGTCGCTCGCCGACTGCATCCCGAGTGAAATGCGGTTGAAGCCCGCTTCTCTGAGCTGCCGCAGTGCTGATACCTCCCGCGCGCTGTCGGGATTCGCCTCGGTCGTGATCTCAGCGTTTTTGTCCACGCGGTAATGGGCAAAGACCGTCTCTAAAATGCGGCAGAGCCGGTCTGCGCCGAGATAGCTCGGCGTGCCGCCGCCAAAGTAGATCGTGTCAACGGTATGGCCTTTCGCCTGATCCGCCCAGCGGATCAGATCGCGCTGCAAAGCCGCGGTGTAGGCGTCCATCTTCTCCTCCGAATGAGGAAGCGAGTAGAAGTCGCAGTAAATGCACTTCGCCTTGCAGAACGGAATGTGGAGATACAGTCCCAGCGGTCGCATCGCGTCAACTCCTTTGCAAAAATGTCCTCGCCCATTGTAACACAAACCTCGCCGCGCGCAAGACGGTATCGCGCGGATATTTCGTCCATTTCCCGCAAACACTACGACAAAAGGAGTGATTCTTCATGGATATGACGCCTCAGGAATATCAGGAGTATGTCAAGCGCCTTGCGCCCAAATCGCCCATTTTCAAGGATACCGCCTTTGCCTTTTTCATCGGCGGCGCGATCTGCGCGCTCGGCCAGCTCATCCAGAACGGCTTTCTCTCGCTCGGCCTTGCAAAGGCGGACGCAGGCACGGCGACCTCGATCTGCCTCATCTTCCTCTCCGCACTTTTAACAGGCTTAAACCTTTACAATTCCATCGCGCGCTTTGCCGGGGCCGGCACGCTCGTGCCGATCACGGGCTTTGCCAACTCCGTTGTCTCCCCCGCCATCGACTTTAAGAGCGAGGATTGACCTATAATAGACATACAGTCGGTTCTATGGAGTGAGTATGCTGATTTAGTCCAAAATCAAAGCTTCCTCCCGACTTATCATTTGCACGCATTCACCTTAAATGGTGGGTGCGTGCTATTTTTGTTTTCAATGCATTTTCATAATACCTCATCAGCCTATTTTAGTCGATGGGGAAATTTTTCTTTTTTTGAGGGGTGGTCAAAAGGGGTGCCATTTCTACATTCATTACGAGAGGTGCATTCGAGGTGTTTTATGACTTGCCGACCGCAGACTCTCAACCTGTTACCACAGCACTGTACCTTGAAAACCGAATACGATTCCAAGACATCACCGTGTTCGAGCCACTATGAGCAAGTGAAAGGGGCCTGGTCAAGCTCCATTGCGACGACAGCACGGGAAAATAATGGTACACTCGTCCGGCTAGGTCTCAAACCGAGGGACGACGCACCCACAAGCATGGGCCGAGGCTGAAATGCCTGTGTCCCCCTGACCAGGGGACTTGGAATCGACTCTATTTATAACTCTGTCAGGAAGGAGGTGTATGAGATGAGCTGCACACAAAAACAACAGTTGGTGTGCTTTCCGAAGGTAAGAGTTTATAAGCCGTGGTTCCGACACTTCAATGATCACAAGGATTTCCGGAACGAAGGAACTGTCCATCTATTCAGTCTCATGGCTCTCTTCAACTACGCTAATTTTCGATCCAATGAACGCGTGATCAATGGCGACCGATATATGGAGGCACCGGGTCAGTGGATCTGCAAGCTCGGGGCATTGCCCAGAATCCTTCGAGTCCACTCCAAGGCTCAGGCGCTTGAGCTGATGGAGTACTTCCAGGATCATGGATTCCTTACCTTTGAGATCTTGGATGAGGAAAAGGAAATACTCCGCTTTACGATTTCCGATTGGAAAGAGCACTGCACACACCTACAGTATAACTATTACAGCTATAAAGGATCAGGATTCTTTTTCTTCCCGCTGCCTGTTGGCAGACTGCTTCTGAAGATTGCACGAAAGGAAGTCGGAATTGTATTCAGTGAATTGGACGCCATCATGGATATGTGGCTCCACACAATCCTGAAGGACCCCAAAGTGCGAGGATCGGAGTATATGCCGGTTGTCTATTACTCCAATATGCGAGGTATGCCGCTGCTCTCATATACTTACCTTGCTCGTCGTTGGGGCTGGTCAAAGTCCCGAGTCGGACGCTTCATGTTGAAGGCCGGCGAATATGGAATTATCAGCCGTGTGAGTTTTTCCAGCTCACGCGGCTCTGTCATTTCAATGTGCCGTTATCGTGAGATGATCTACGGTGAAGGCTGTGAGGAACTCGAGCTAAGCAGGATTGGCGAGATCATTGGTATTGCTAAGGCGATTGATGTGGTGGAAGCAGACGACAGCAAACTCGACATCAGCGTCGAGTCTCGCGTCCCGCCGGTGAAAACAATAGGTAAAGCCAGAAAGTCCTTGAAAATACAGGTGTTTCTGGTGGTTCGCTCCTCTTTTTTTGCTCGGCAGATTCCATTAGTCTTCTACAGTTCTTTAGACTGGGAGATGTCTGAACAGGAGAAGAGTAGTCGTGACCCGCCCAAAGAATCCACACTTGGAAAGGAGATGAAATCATGACCTCTGACAGCACACCCGTCTTTGCGCTTGAGAAGGAAGCGTTGAAGACGGAGATTGAGACTGGCCTTCAGGTTGGCGTAGATCATCTGGAGGACAAGCCGATGAAACGCAAGCCTGTGGAAAAGTATCACAACACCAGGCACTTGCTCAAGCAATACCGCAAGGTGGCCTATGCGATCCAGATCTCGGAGTCTGACATGAATGTCAGGATGGAGATGGAACATGGCACCCGGCTTTCCACACTGGAGGTCAATGCAGAGCTTGCTGGAGTTGATTTATCCGGCTCAAAACTTGAAGGATATGCACGCACGGTCATCCGGAGCAAGAATATGCTCCAGATCATCAAAAACGCGCTGAACACGGTAAGGCTGGATCCGGATCATGGGGAGTTGATGTACCAGATCCTCTATCTCACCTACTTCTCAGAGAGGAAGCCGGCCAACCGTGAAGCGATCCTTGCGGAGCTCGAGCGAATAGGTTTCCAAATGTCGATGGTGACTTATCACAGTTACCTCAATATGGCGATCAAAGCCATAGACCGCATTTTATGGGGTTATACGGCTCGTGATTGTATGGAAATCATCAAGCAATTTCTGCCCTGAACTAAAATTGAACTATTTCCGAACTGTATTTGAAGTCCTGCTTAATTGCATCTGTATTCCATAAATGCTAAGATGATAGCGTCGAAAAGTTTCATCGATGGACGGCCCTCTGCTCTGCCGGGGGCATTTTTCATGCATAAGCCAGGAGTTTGGGTCGCACTGCCCAAGCCCCTGGCTTTTCTTTTCGGCTCTAGTTGAAAGGAGGACTTCCCAGTATGAATCAGAACAAACCTGCCGTCGTCAAGAAGCTGCAGGAGCGATTCAGAAATATAAGCGTTGGTCGTGGACTGTATATAGCATTTGTGATGCCTACGATGCTGAGCATGTTTTCCACTCGTGCTTTCGCCGCGGATACCATTTGGACGAAGGCGAGTGCGATCATGCAGGATGTGTATAAGCAAATCCTCAGTATCAGCACTATTGCCGCAGTTGTTACAGCTGCCGTAGCGCTTCTTCTGATGAACTTCTCCAGATCCGGACGGACGGTTGACGAGTCCCGTGCTTGGTTGAAGCGGATCATCATTACTTGGGCTATCCTGAATAGCCTTGGCTTTATCATGGCCTATGTGACGCCTTTCTTCGCCGGTGGCACTTGGACGCCTTAAAGGAGAAACAAGATATGAAAAAAAGCATCATCTGCTTGGTATCCGGTATCATCGCTGGTATCGCCATGTGCTTGACAGCGGCTTACTTCCTGCCTGAGAGCAGCTTCGACGACGAGTTGGGCTGCTTCTGATCTGACGCAGGAGGTGTTACATGGGTATCTTAGACAGCATTGTTGAGTGGATTGCCACGCAGATCATGAACCTGCTGGACCTGGTCACAGGCTCCGTTCTTGGAGCGCTGGGTTGTGACATGAGCACTTTCTTGCGTTACTTTCCAGCCGCTGAGACGCTCTACGAAGTCTTTGCAGCGATTGCTGTTGGCTTTGTCCTTTTGAACCTCGTGTGGCAGCTCTTCAAAAACTTCGGGCTTGGTGTGGGCCTTAGTGCGGAGGACCCTACCAAGCTCGCTATCAAGTCTATCCTCTTCATTTTTCTGGCACTGTTTGCCGATCAGATCATGGTGCTCATCCTGGGAATCGCCGGCACACCATATGACTGGGTTGTCGATACAGCACTACCTCCCATTGAGTTTTCCAACTTCGGTAGCGTGCTCACGGTGATAGTCGGATGCCTCGCCTCCGGATCCGTGAGCCTTATTGTTTTGATCCTTGTGATCATCATTGCCTGGAACTATATCAAGCTCCTGTTTGAGGCAGCGGAACGATATATCCTTGTTGGAGTTCTGATCTATACGGCGCCCATTGCGTTTGCGACAGGTGCGTCAGAAAGCACATCTAATGTATTCAGCGCGTGGTGCCGAATGCTTGGTGGTCAGCTTTTCCTTTTGATCATGAATGCATGGTGCCTGCGTCTGTTCACAAGCATGGTTGGCAACTTCCTTGCCAATCCGCTGTCCATATGAGGAGGTAGACATGAAGCGAAAACGCATATTTACAATCCTTGTGCTCGTGCTGCTCACCTGTGCTCTGTCCACAACTGCTTTTGCCATCGATGAGAGTGAAGTGGAAAGTGCCATTGCAGCGTCCAGTCAAGAAGAAGTTGCCGGCAATATCTTCATCTGGTTCCTGTGTGCCATTGGGTTTCTCAAAGTGAGTCAGAAGATCGATAGCTTCATGGCTTCCCTAGGTGTCAATGTTGGCAGGACAGGAGGTAGTATGCTGGCAGAACTCATGGTAGCCGGCCGTGGTATCGCCACTGCTGCAGGTGCATTTGGAAGCACGGTTTCTAATCGTCACTCCTCGCACGGTACACACAATGGTGGTCAGGCAGCCGGCGCAGCATTTACCGGCGGCGGAAACGGCCTTGTCGGGGTCACCAAACGAGCTGTGGGTAATGCTGCAGCATCAAGTGCAACAGGCACCGGATCTGGTCTTAGCAACATCATTGGTGGTGCTATGTTCGGCTCCAGCTTAGCAAGCGGGGGCAAGTTCGCAACTAGTGTGATCGGAGCTGTTGCAAAGGGAGATATCTCCTCTGTCGGTTCGATCACCGGAGAACAGGCGTCGGAAGCATTGACCAGTTATCTTGGCTACTCAAGTGCTGCGGCGAGTGAGATGCAAACGGATGATCCGGTCACAATTCCCACGGCGCCTACCCCAATGAACGGCGAAGATGTTGTCACCCTCGATGGAGGGACAGCAGCCGGTGTTATCCCACCCGAAACTCAACCGTGGGCGGCGCCCAGTGCCCCCAACCCGGTGGTTTCCTCTCCTGTGGGAGCAAAACCAGTTTCTGAAGGAGGCGCATTGACCGGCGTGATCACAACTGCTACGCACACAGCTTCGACCACCCCCACGGCCCCATCTCCCGGCACTGTCCGCGAGGGGGCTGGTGTTCCCAGTTCGCCTCCCACATTCCGCAATGTCGAAATTGGCGGAGGCCGCATCACAGGACACGAAGTTGCTCCTGATGGTCAGTCTGAACGGGAGTTCGCTATGTATAGCAC
>ENA-ORTQ01000366-ORTQ01000366.1-human-gut-metagenome-genome-assembly--contig:-NODE-366-length-59080-cov-7.904651_pt1 | contig 59080 bp, 58 predicted proteins | sample MGYA00241912_ERZ509188 | MGnify/ENA primary metagenome ERZ509188 (study PRJEB26280, sample SAMEA2338849) | human gut metagenome | biome: human gut; feature: human-associated habitat; material: faeces...
TGCGCAGGAAGATGAGGCTGGCCACCCAGCCGAACTCCGACACATAAAAGACCCGCGGTGTGGTATCGAACAGCAGCAGATACAGCGTCCAGTAGAGCGCGCCAAGGGCAAAGCAGCCGTAGAAGCACAGCAGCAGGAAGTACGCCTGTCGTCCGCTTTTCCGGTAGGATATGCCCGAAAGCAGCGCGCCGACGAACGTGGTCAGCAATTGCAGCAGGTTCTCAATCAGCTCCATGAATCCCCTCGCTTTCGTTGTTCTGATCGTCCTCCCGGTTCATCTGCCGCAGCCGGAAGCACAGAACGGTCACACACACGCCGAGTAAAAACGCCAAAAGCCCGATGACGATGTATCCCAAAGCCGCGCCGCCGTGAAAGATGCTTGCCGCCGTTTCAAAGCCGGAATAGTCGCCTGTCTGGATATTTGCGGCGATGCCGGGCATGGCGAGGGACGCGCCGATGAGCAGCGCAAGGCACGCCGCCACGGCGGAAGCCATGGTGATCGTATTGCGCCGCAGCCGTTTCTCTCGCTCAATTTTGGCGATGCGCCGCTTCGTCTCCGCAACGCGCTCCTCATGACTCCGCATTTGTGATCCCCTCCCGTTCCAGCAGCCTTCGCAGGCTCTCTTTTCCACGATACACCATATTGGTGATCTGTTTTACCGTTTTTCCCGTGACCTCCGCCGCCTGCGCGTAGCTCATATCCTCAAAATAGGTGAGATAGAGGACTTCCCGATAGTCCGGGTTCATTTCATCCATGCAGAAATGCAGGATGCGGTTTCGCTCCTCCGTCCGGATGACCTCCTCCGCCAGCAGCCGCCCGTCCGGCTCGCCGGTCAGCTCGTCCAGACTGAACAGGGGCTTTCGTTTGCTCTTATGGCGCAGTGCCATGTGGCGCGCGGCCTTATAGAGATACGCCTTGAAGCCGCCGTCCCGTATCTTCGGTTTTTTCGTGAACAGATAGGCGAAAACATCCAGCATCAGCTCCTCCGCCTCGTGAACGTCGTGCAGATAGCCGTCAATATACAGGGTCAGGGGGTCACCGTATTTTTTCATCAGGGCATTAAGCCCTTCGTCATCGCCGCTCAGATATTGGCGGTACAAGCTCTCATCGCAGGTCATAGCGTTCACTTCCTTTTTGCGGATGCTAAAATGCAGAGGGGTATCCGTCAGGTGCTTGTTCTGTCGGGATCGCGGTGCTGTTCCTGAAAGCGCGGGTCGGACGGCTTTTCCGCATTTTCCGGGAGCGCCCATGAGCGCCCAAACCGGGACGCGCCGGGGATCCGCCCCTCGGCGCAATATTGGTTGACCCGCCGCTCTGACACGCCCCAACGGTAGGACGCCTCCCGAATGGAGATATAGCCCTTGATCCCGTTCATACCGTACCTCCGCATGGATAATACTCAACACGATACATTATATGCGAATATCCGAAGAAACACAAGGCATCCGGCGAAGTGTTCAGAGAAAAGTTGCGGATAAGGTTGATTTTTTGAAAAAAACCTCCGAAATCTGGCCAAAACGCCTTGTTCAGATTGTAGTATGGGTAGAGGGGGAAAACGGGAGTACGGAGTAGTCAGCAAGCACAGCAAGCGAGTACCCGCTTGCGGATTTTGCGCTGTTCAGGTCCCTTGCCCGAACAGTCAAAATTGCTTGCTGGGGCGCGGGTCTCCGGTGGAGACCTCAAAGCGTAAAACGCTTTGAAGCGCCGACCGAGCCGACAGGCGAGACCCCAGACCCTTATGAGAAACGGAGGCTGCCCATGGCAAACCGAAAGCGGAACATTCAGATGAAGTTCTATGTGACGGAGGAGGAAAAGCGGCTCATAGATGAAAAGATGGCGCAGCTCCCCACACGTCGGTACGGCGCGTATCTGCGGAAGATGGCGATATTGCGGACATAGGTGGTGTTCTCCCGCATCCGGTCAAGGACATACTCAATGTGTGAGGTGTTCAGCTTCAGGAACCGTGACCGGACGACCTCCGCCGGGTAATCGTCCCCGGCCATGCGGATCATCTCCCGGTTGGAGCAGACGGTATCCACCATGAGCTCCACCAGCTCGTCCAGACGGTCCCTGTCCAGCTTTTCATCCTGAGTGAGGATATCGTAGTCGATATTCTCCAAAATGATCTCCCGGTAGCTCTCGCGCTCCCGCATCCTGTCCTGCCCGATCCTGCTTTTTTCTCTGGGGGTAGGGGGTCTTGATGGGATAGGACTTGATCCTTGCGTAATTGATAATTCTTTATTTTGTTCTTTAGTATTTAATTGGGCGGGGTTCTCCTGAATTGGGGCATCCAACATTGGCTTCACCTGTATTGGATTTTCCCGTATAGGTTTTTCCCGAACGGGCGCGGGCGTCTGTGCCGGCTCCTTCGGCTGCTCCAGGATGGTGTACTCGATAGAGCCAAGCTGCCCGTTTGCACCGCGGACACGCGCACGGATCAGATAGCCGTGTGCCTCCAGCTCCCGGATGCCGCCGCTGATGCTGTCTATGCCGTCCTTGCAGATACGGGTAAGCCCCTTCATGGTGTAGTCCCAGTCCTCTGGCAGCGACAGCATGAGGGACAGCAGCCCCTTCGCTTTCAGGGACAGCGACCTGTCCCGCAGGTGGTAGTTGGACATGACCGTGTAATCTCTGGCCTTTTCGATGCGGAAAACTGCCATATCCGGCGCCTCCTTTCTCTGTTTTTGAAAAATGTTGATTTTGACGCAAAAAAGCCCCTGTCCTGCCTCCCGGACGCTTCCCATGGGAAAACACCCACGCCGCCCTTTAAGCGGCGCTCTGAGAGGAAAAAACAGAGGTTTTCGCGCCCTAATTGATACATTTTTCGGGTGGGTATAGGCACGGATATGAAAAAACGCCATAGGGCGGCTGCCTATGGCGTGGGGACAGGAAAAGGACACTGATGTGAAAATCAGCGCCCTGCCTGTCAGTATGAGATTTTTTGACTTCGTACCGTGTTCCCTGCCTTTGAAAACATTGATTTTACTGACTTTCTTATGTTTTCTTATTAGGAGGCGAGGGAAGCCACCGCTTTTTGACTGAATTATTGCTTGAGCTTTACGTTGTTTCTGATGGTGCGTTCGCTGCGCGGATGGTTCGTCAGGCGTTGCAGCACGGCGCTGATCTGCCCCTCGGCGGCTTCGACCTCGGCATGGAACGCGCGGGCGGAGACGCGCAGCGCCCCGTGGCCGAGGATGATGACCTGCTCGGGGCCGTCGGACGTCGCCACGCGCACGCGGCGTTCGCGGCGCAGCTCGTAGGTCGCGCGCTCGATGTAGGTGTCGGCAGTCTCAGCCTCTTTCGTGTAGACGACCTTGACGCCGTGCACCGTCTGCACACTGCCGGGGTTGCCCTTGACCTTATAGGCGTCGAACACGACGATGACGCGGCACTTGCGAAAGCCCTGATAGTTGGCGAGAATGTCGATCAGCGCGCCGCGCGCCGCGGCGACATCCTGCGCGGCGAGCCGATGGAGCTCGTCCCACGCGAAGATGATGTTGTAGCCGTCGACGAGCAGATATTCCGTGTCCTCTGAGTGGATCGTGACGTCATAGTGATCGGCGAGCGAGGTGCGCGCGGGCTTTTTGCTCGGTTCGAACGCGCGGCGCTCGACCTTGCCGTATGTGCGCTCGAAAATGTCCTGCAATTCCTTGTCCTCGGCATATGCGCCGCCTGCGCCGACGCCGCGTCGGGGGAGCGGCGCGGGCGCTTCTTCGACGGCCTCTTCACCAAGGCGGATGCCGCTGTCGCAGTGAACATGCGCGGGAACTTCATTCCACGGGACCGTGATGCTGCCGCCGTGGTCGCAGAAGACGGAGGACGCGGGATTATCCGTGTCGCGCTCGGCGTCGTAGCCAAGGAACGCGACGATCTCGTCCTGATTTTGGCAGGCCTCATACCCGCGCACGGCGCAGGAGAGCTGTCCGCGGCCGCGGGTGTAGGCCGCGACGTCGGCAAAGTAGTCGCGCAGCGTGCGCACCGGCGCATAGCCCGTGAGTACGGCGTTTTCCTCCTCGTTCTGCGGCGGTTCGACGGTGCCGCCCATGTTCTGGAGGTCGGTCATCGCGCGGCCGACGCACTCGGCGGGCACCTCGAGACGGAAGTCGTAATACGGCTCGAGCAGCACATTTTCCGCCTGCATCAAGCCCTGCCGCACGGCACGGTACGTCGCTTGACGGAAGTCGCCGCCCTCGGTGTGCTTCAGATGCGAGCGGCCCGCGACAAGTGTGAACTTCACATCCGTCAACGGTGAGCCGGTCAGCACGCCCGCGTGCTCGCGCTCTAAAAGATGGGTGAAAATCAGCCGCTGCCAGTTGAGGTCGAGCGCGTCCGTCGGCACGTTTGACGCAAGCTGGATGCCCGCTCCGCGCGGAAGCGGCTCTATTAGAAGCTGTACTTCCGCATAGTGGCGCAGGGGCTCGAAATGTCCCATGCCGAGGACGGGGGCGGCGATCGTCTCGCGATAGACGATGCTGCCCTCGCCGAAGGTCACGTCGAGGCCGAAGCGGTCGAGGATGCGGCGGCGCAGAATTTCAAGCTGAATTTTGCCCATGAGCTGCACGTGGATCTGCCCGTAGCGCTCGTCCCAGACGATGCGCAGCATCGGGTCCTCTTCTTCAAGCTCGCGGAGCTTTATAAGCGCGCTGTGCGCGTCCGCGCCGTCGGGTAGGATGAGCTGATAGGTCAAAACCGGCTGCAAAAGCGGGGCGGACGTCTCCGCCTCCGCGCCGAGGCCGAGACCAACATAGCTGTGGCTGAGGCCCGTGACGGCGACGACGCTGCCCGCGCCCGCCTCTTCGAGCGCGCGGAATTTGACGCCGGAGTAAAGCCGCAGCTGATCGGCCTTTTCATTGTAGTCCTGATTCTGCGCGCGATAGGTGAGAGGTGCCTTCACGCGCAGCGCGCCGCCTGTGACCTTGAGCCACGTGAGCCGCGCGCCCTGCGCGTCGCGCGAGATCTTGAAGACCTTTGCGCCGAATTCCTTCGGATAGACCGGCTCGCGCGTGAAGCACGCGAGCGCGGTGAGAAAGTCCTCCACGCCGTCCAGCTTGAGCGCCGAACCGAAAAAGCAGGGGAAGACCTTGCGGTTTTTGACCATCTCAGCAATCAGAGCGTCGTCGATTTTTCCACGCTCCAAAAGCTGCTCGAGCGCCGCCTCGTCGCAGAGGGCGAGCGCTTCATCGCGCGTTTCCTGCGATGCGGAGAAATCGACGCATTCCGCGCTCAGTGTCGCCGTGAGCTGGCGCAGAAGCACGTCCTTGTCCGCGCCCGCCAAGTCCATCTTGTTGATGAAAAGAAACGTCGGCACCTCGTAGCGCGTGAGCAGGCGCCAGAGCGTTCGCGTGTGGCTCTGCACGCCGTCGCTGCCGCTGATGACGAGCACTGCGTAGTCGAGCACCGACAGCGTGCGCTCCATCTCGGCGGAGAAATCGACGTGGCCCGGCGTGTCAAGCAGCGTGAACTCCTTATCGCCCGCAAACAGCATTGCCTGCTTGGAAAAGATCGTGATGCCGCGCTCGCGCTCGAGCGCGTCGGTGTCGAGGAAGGCGTCGCCGTGGTCGACGCGGCCGAGCTTCCGCAGTGCGCCGGAGGCGTATAAAAGCCCCTCGGACAGGGTCGTTTTTCCCGAGTCGACGTGGGCGAGAATGCCGAGCGTGACCTTCTGCATGGCGCACCTCCTTTGTGAAAATCTGATTTACGAAAAGTGCTGGAATACCAAAACGAGCGCATCGCGGAGCGATGCGCTCTGAAATTTGGGAAATGGTGCGGGCATGGGGACTTGAACCCCAACGCCTTGCGGCACGAGAACCTAAATCTCGCATGTCTGCCAATTTCATCATGCCCGCATATATTTTACTATATCATATCTCTTTCACGGCGGCAAGGAGAAAATTCATTGCAATGCGCGCCTGCGAGATTTATAATGAAGCAGCGCGCGATTGATGACCGCGCAGCACCGACTATAGGAGGACTCCGCCGTGCAGAACGCTTATCCGGACTATTATCCGCTTTTCCATTGCATCGCCGACCGCTGCCGACACAACTGCTGCATCGGCTGGGAAATCGACGTGGACGGGGATTCCCTCGCCGCCTACGACCGGATCGGCGGTGAAATGGGCGAGCGCCTGCGTAAAGATATCGACCGCAGCGGCGAGATGCCGCACTTTCTCCTCGGCGAGCAGGAGCGCTGCCCGTTTTTGAACGGCAACAACCTCTGCGATCTCATTTTATACGGCGGGGAGGGTATGCTCTGCCAGATCTGCACCGACCACCCGCGCTACCGCAGCTTTTTTTCGGAGCGCACGGAGATTGGCGTTGGCCTCTGCTGCGAGGAGGCCGCGCGGCTCATTCTGACCAAGCCGGAGAAGACAACGCTCGTCGTGACGGGCGAGGGGGAACTCGACGAAGAGGGAACGGCGCTGCTCACGCTGCGCGACCGCCTTTTCACCCTTGCGCAAAACCGTGAGGAACCGATCGAGCGGCGAATAGAGCAGATTTTATCGGCCTGCGGTGCGCACGTGCCGGACGTCCCGCTTGCGCAGTGGGCAGAATTTTATCTCTCACTCGAGCGTATGGACGAGGTGTGGACGGGCATTTTGGAAGCGCTGCGCGAGCACGCAGATGAGTTGCCGCTCGACGATTTTGCCGCGCACATGAAAGGACGCGAGACGGAGTATGAGCAGCTGCTCATATATTTTCTCTACCGCCACGTGCCGACGGCGCTCGACGACGGGGACGTGAGCAGCAAGGCGGCGTTCGCCGTGCTGTCTGTCCGGCTGCTTTTCTCGCTTGGTGCGCTGCACCTTTTGCTGCACGGCGAGTTCACGGTGGAGGACCAGATCGAGCTCTGCCGGCTGTACAGCGCGGAAGTCGAGTATTCCGACGACAACATGGATGCGCTCTTCGACGCGCTGCTATAACGAAAATGCCGCCCGGTTCGACACGGGGCGGCATTTTTTGCGCTTTTTGGTTGATTCTTATGTAAACCTGTGGTATCATGGAAAAACATTTTAGAGAGTGGGCGTTTTCGCCCGATCCCGGCAAAAGGAGAGAACGAGATGAAGCAGAACATGAGAAAGAGAACGCCGCTGGCCGTGCTTCTGGCGCTGTGCCTTGCCATGCAGCTCTGCGTGCCCGCCGCGATGGCGAGCAATCGGCTGATGCGCGCGGGCGACGCGGCCATCGAGCAGATCGAGGAGGAAGAGGGCTTCCGCGCGGAGAAGTATTCCTCCGGCGGCAAGTGGTACATCGGCTACGGCACGGAGTGCGGTGCCGAGGATTATCCCGAGGGCATCACGCGCGAAGAGGCGGAGCTTCTTCTGATGAGCAAGGTCGAGGCGTATGAGGCCAAGCTCAACGACTTTTTTGACCGCTACGACGTCACACCCACGCAGGGGCAGTTCGACGCGTTGATCTGCTTCAGCTACAATTTCGGCACCGGTTGGATGAGCGGCACGAGCGACTTGGTCAAGATCGCCCGCGGCGAAAAGGACGCGACGCGCCTTGAGGTGGCGCATGCGTTCGGCGAATGGTGCCATTCCGGCGGACAGGCTCAGTCGGGCCTTGCCGACCGCCGCCTGCAGGAGGCCGCCATCTACTTAGACGACAGCACCCGCGCGGCGGAGGACGAATTCGCCTACCTCATCATCAACAAGGAGAGCGGTGCGTCCTATGCGACGGACTTTGCCGTCTACGAGATCGGCAAGACCTACGGTAGCTTCCCCAAAGCGGAAAAGCTCGGCTGCAGCTTTGCCGGCTTCCAGACGAGCGACGGCAAGACCATCACGGAAAACAGCATCGTGAACGGCAACGCGGTCGTCACGGCGCAGTGGACGGCGACGAGCTACACCGGCAAGACCTATACCGACGTCAACAAGTCCGACTGGTTCTATAACTATGTCATGGAGCTGAGCGAGCAGGGCATCGTCGGCGGCAACGGCGACGGCACGTTTGCCCCCAACCGTCCCACGAGCACGGGCGAAATGCTCAAGCTCGTGCTGCTCTCGACCGGCCACAAGGAGCAGAAGCCCAGCACGGCGCACTGGGCAAGCGGCTACGCGACCTACGCCTATTCCATGGGCTTTGCCGCGCAGAATTACAGCGACTATCAGCTTGACAACGGCATCAGCCGCCTCGATGTGGCGCGCTTTGCGGCCAAGGCGCTGGGCTACGGCGCGTCCAACACGACTTCTCCCTTTGCCGACGTGAACGACGGCTACGTCACGGCGCTCTATGAAGCGGGTGTGTTCATCGGCACGAAGGTCGGCGACCTGACGTATTTCTACCCCAACAGCAGCATCACGCGCGCGGAGGTGGCGACGATCGTTTACCGCATCTATCAGCTCAGCTCGCTCGACCAGAAGCAGAAGATCTACTACAAGGACTACACGCTCGATGTGCTCGAGGGTGTGCCGACGAACACCTATAATCAGTCTGCGTTCGTCAAGAACGGCAGCATCATGACCTACAACGATCCCAGCGTGCGCACGCGCGTCGGTATCGACGTGTCGCAGTATCAGGGCGATGTGGACTGGAACGCGGTCGCGCGCACTGATGTGGACTTTGTCATCGCGCGCGTGGGCGGCCGCGGCTACACTGTGGGCGCGATCTATGACGACACGAAGTTTGACGAGTATGCCGACGGCGCGGCGAGAGCGGGCCTTCAGGTGGGCGCTTACTTCTTCTCGCAGGCTGTGAGCGTGGCAGAGGCGCAGGAGGAGGCCTATCACGTGCTCGACAAGCTGCGCGGCCATGAGATCACGGGTCCCGTCGTCTTCGACTGGGAGGTCATCGGCAAGAGCGAGGCGCGCACCTACGGCATCGAGACCGGCGTGCTCTGCGCTGCGGCGAACGCCTTCTGCAAGATCATCAAGGACGCGGGCTACGACCCGATGATCTACATCACCGACTACGCGGGTTATGTCAAGTACGACCTCAGCGAGGTCATGGATTACCCGCTGTGGTACGCGCGCTACGATGTGGACGCGCCCTCGTTCTACTACGATTTTGCCATGTGGCAGTATTCGTCCAAGGGCAGCGTGGACGGCATCAAGGGCAACGTCGATATGGACATCTGGTTCATCAAGTAAAGAAGCAAAAGAAAAGGCGATGGCCGTGCGGCCATCGCCTTTTTCGTTGCGATTTTTCTTAGAGCTCGATCAGCTCATACTCTCTCGAACCGAAGCCGAGCTCGGCGGCGGCCTCCACGGTGTGGACGCCGTTGAGGCTCTCGATGCGCTCAACGAGGTGGTCGCGGCCCGGATCGTCGGACGCGTAGACGAGGTCGAGGCACGCCTGGTCGATGGCGATGGGGTCAAGGGAGGCGAGAATGCCGATATCTTTCATACACGGGTCCTCCGCCACGGCGCAGCAGTCGCAGTCGACGGACATGTTCTTCATCACGTTGATGTAGACGATCTTGCCGTCGAAAAGCTTGACGACGGACTCCGCCGCGCCGGCCATGGACTCAAGGAAGGCATTCTGCTCGGCCGTCCACATCTCTTCGGGCTTGCCCGCGCCGTGGATGTTCGCCTTGCCTGCGCTGGACGCGCATCCGATGGAGAGCTGTTTGAGCGCGCCGCCGAAGCCGCCCATCGGGTGGCCCTTGAAGTGGGAAAGAACGAGCATGGAATCATAATTTTTGATATCCTTGCCGACCAGATTCTTCTGGATGCGCTTGCCGTTCGGGATGGGGAGCTCAAGATCGGGACCCTCGGCATCGAGAATGTCGACATCGAAGAGCTTGCTCCAGCCGTGTTTGATCATCGTGCGGCGGTGGGCGTCGGTCGTGTTGCGCTCGCCGGGATAGGCGGTGTTGCACTCAACGATGGTGCCGTGTACGGTCTCGACCATCGGCTGCCAGAACTCGGGCGTCAGAAAGTTCTGGTTGCCCGGTTCGCCGGAGTGCACCTTGACGGCGACCTTACCGGGCAGCTCGAGACCCACGGCCTTGTAGAGCTCCACGACCTTTTCCGGCGTGATCTGCTTGGAAAAATAAACCTTTGCTTTCATATTTTGATCCTCCTGCGGTGGATTGTTTACTGCTTGGGACGTATCTAATGCGAAGCGTCCCTATAAAAACAGCATAAAGCAAAAGCACGCAGGATGCAAATGAAAAAATGAATGGACACGTTTTTTGGCTGAATTCCCGCGCGGAGGTGTATATTTCTGAGGCGTTTGCAGAGGAAATACTTGATTTTGACGCGGGGAGATACTATAATTATTTTCTAATTGTGATATGACTGTTTCTGATAGATTGCGAGGATTAGCTATGGACAAAGCAAAAAAGAATGCCGTCATCCATGCGGCGGCTGACCGCATGGCGACGAACTACAAGAGCTCTCAGATCCCCATGTACGGCGATGCGCTGCGCATGCCCAACCGTAATGCGGTCATCGAGATCATCCGCGACTGTCAGAAGCTCATTTTCCCTGTTTACTACGGCGACCGCGACCTCTTGAAGCTGCCGCCGGAGCAATACAGCGCGCTTTTGATGGAGCACATCCACGAAAAGCTGACGCGCCAGATCACGCTGACGATGCCGGAGTGCGACGAGAACTGCGAAGTGGCCTATGCGATCAGCACGGCATTCATCGAGCGCATCCCTGCCATTCAGGAGTTGCTGCTCAAGGACCTGTCGGCGAACTTTGAGGGCGATCCTGCGGCTTACAGCAAGGAGGAGGTCCTGCTCTCGTACCCCGGCATGTTCGCCATCTTCATCTACCGCATCGCACACGAGCTGTATGAGAACAAGGTCGCGATGATCCCGCGCATGATGTCGGAATACGCGCACTCGCAGACCGGTATCGACATCAACCCCGGCGCGAAGATCGGCGAATACTTCTTCATCGACCACGGTACGGGCGTCGTCGTCGGCGAGACGACGATCATCGGCGACAACGTCAAGCTCTATCAGGGCGCGACGCTCGGTGCGCTCTCGCCCGCGGGTATGGCGACGAACCCGAATGTGCGCCGCCACCCGAAGGTCGGCAACAACGTCGTCATCTACGCAAACTCCACGCTGCTCGGCGGCGCGACGGAGATCGGCGACAATGTCGTCGTCGGTGGCAACGCGTTTCTGACCTCGTCGGTCGCACCCAACACGGTCGTGAGCGTCAAAAATCCGGAGATGACGTTCCGCGGCAAGCACCACAGGGGATGATCCTGACGGAGGGGGCGCGCGTCCGCCTGCGGATGATGCGGCGGGAGGACGCGGACGAATTATACGCCCTGCTCTCGGATGAAGCGGTGATGCGCTGGCTGGAGCCGCCGTTTAACCGCGCGCAGGCCGAGCGCTTTTTGGAGCAGGCGGGACTTTCCGAGCCGCCGCTCATCTATGCCGCGGAGAATATGGCGGGAGAATTTCTCGGCTACGCCATCTACCACGACTATGACGAGTACAGCCGGGAGCTCGGCTGGGTGCTCAAGCCTGCCTTTTGGCACAAGGGCTATGCGGACGAAATGACGGACCTTCTGACCGCGCTTGCGCGGCGGGAGGGGAAGAATGCCGTGATCGAATGCGTCCCCGAACAGACGGCGAGCGCGCACATCGCGCGCAGGCACGGCTTTTCGTATGAGGGCCGCACGGACAGCTGTGACGTTTACCGCCTGCGCTGTGAAAAATAAGAAAGAGGGCGCTTCCCAAGCTGGGAAGCGCCCTCTTTGTGCTGCTGTTTTGCTTTGCGCCGATGGATAGTGGATGGAAAGCGGCAGAAGAGCGCACAAAAGCCGACGGGGAGAAGGACCTGCCGGCTTTTGTGCTACATTGAGAAAAAGAGAAAAAAGAATGGTGACAAATTAAAATATGCTTTACAGCAGCATGACGCCCGCATCCTCGCAGGTCTTGCGCGTGGCTTCGTCCCACAGGGAGACCTGTACCTCGCCGATGTGCGCGGTGCCGATGAGCAGCATGCACAGGCGGCTCTGGCCGATGCCGCCGCCCATGGTCAGGGGCAACTCGCCATTCAGCAGCATCTTGTGGAAGGGGAGCGCGCGGCGGTCGTCGCAGCCGGCGATCGTCAGCTGGGAGTCGAGGGACTTGGGGTCGACGCGGATACCCATGGAAGAGATCTCGAACGCACGGCCGAGCACTTCGTTCCAGTAGAGGATATCGCCGTTGAGCTCCCAATCGTCATAGTCGGGGGCGCGGCCGTCGTGCTTGATGCCGGACTTTAAGATCTTGCCGATCTGCATCAGGAAGACGACGCCCTTCTTCTTGCAGATCTCATCCTCGCGCTGCTTGGGTGTCAGGTCGGGATAGAGGTCTTCGAGCTCCTGCGTGGTGATGAAGAAGACCTCACTGGGGAGCTTGGTGTGCAGGGAGGGGAAAGCGACATTCAGCGCGCTGCTCGTCTCGCTGACGGCGGAGACGATATCGCGCACGGTGCGCTTGAGATAAGCGACGTTGCGGTCCTCGGCGGAGATGACCTTTTCCCAGTCCCACTGGTCCACATAGACGGAGTGGAGGTTGTCGACCTCTTCGTCGCGGCGGATGGCGTTCATGTCGGTGAACAGGCCCTTGCCGACCTTGAAGTCGTAGCGCTTGAGCGCAAGACGCTTCCACTTGGCCAGCGAATGAACGACCTGGGCATTGGTGCCGACGTCGGGAATGTCAAAGGAGACGGGACGCTCGACGCCGTTGAGGTTGTCGTTCAGACCAGAATTTTCATCCACGAACAGCGGAGCAGAAACCCGGCGGAGATTGAGGGCATTGCTCAGATTGACCTGAAAATTGCTCTTGATGAATTCGATGGCGCGCTGCATTTCATAGACAGACAGCGGGGTGTGGTAGTCCTGCGGGATATAGACTTTGCTCATACCGGTTTCACTCCTTAAGAAAAAGTATGCGCTAATTATAATCAGGCATATTAGGAAATTCAATAGTGAAATTTTAAGTAGTTGAGCTTGCAAAATGAGAAATTTTTGTCGACATGGTCAGCAATATGGAAAAACTTAATCCTTTTGCCCGTTGCAATCTGAAAGCACGCGTGATAGACTGCATAATGAGATAAAATGCAGATAGGAGGCTCTTTTGTGAGAACACTCTTGAAAGGCGCGGACATTCTGCTGCGCAAGGAAAACGGATATGAAACGCTGCACGGCGCCTATCTCGGCGTCGATGAGGCGAAGATCGACTATATCGGTGAGGAAAGGCCCGAAAAGGCCTATGACCTTGAAAAGGACATGAGCGGCAGGCTCCTTGCCCCGGGACTCATCAACTGCCACAGCCATATCGCCATGACGCTGATGCGCGGCATCGGCAGCGGACTGCCTTTGCAGGACTGGCTCTTCAAGGCCATTTTCCCGATCGAGGACAAGCTCGTGCGCGAGGATATCGCCGCAGCGAGCCGCTTTGCCCTGATCGAGATGATCGCGGGCGGTACGACGAGCTTTTCCGATATGTATTTTTTCCCCGAGGAGACCGTCTGGGCGGTCGAAGAGGCGGGGATCAAGGCGAACCTGAACCGCTGTGTGCAGTGCTTTGACGAAAACCAGACCGTGGAGCAGAACACGCAGATCCCCGAATCGCTCGCGCTTTTTGAAAAGTACCACGGCGCGGCGGACGGGCGCATTCGCATTGACTTTTCCATCCACGCGGAGTATACCTGCAAGAGCCATATCGTCAAGGCGTACAGCGACCTCTGCCGCGAAAAGGGCGGGCGCATGCACATCCACCTCGCCGAGACCGCGCGCGAGCAGCGCGAGTGCATCGAGCGCTACGGCAAAACGCCGACGGAGTGGTTCGAATCGCTCGGCACGTTCGATTCGCCTACGGCGGCGGCGCACTGCGTCGCGGTGACGGAGCGCGACATGGACATTCTGAAGGCCCACGGCGTCAGCGTCATCCACAACCCGACGTCGAACTTAAAGCTTGGCAGCGGCTTTGCCCCCATCCGCCAGATGATGGACAAGGGCATCAACGTGACGCTCGGCACCGACGGCACGGCCAGCAACAACAATTTAAATATGTTCGAGGAGATGCACCTCGCTGAGATCATGCACGACGGCTATCACAACGACCCGACGCTGATCTCCACGCAGGAGGTGCTCGATATGGCGACGGTCAACGGCGCAAAATTGCAGGGCCGCGACGACACCGGCGTGCTGGCCGTCGGCAAAAAGGCCGACATCATTGCGCTTGATTTAAGCAAGCCCCACCTCTATCCCAATTTCGACACGCCCGCGCTCCTGACCTGCTCGGCGCAGGCGGGCGACGTGTGCATGACGATGGTGGACGGCAATATTTTATATGAAAACGGTGAATTCAAGACGCTGGACGAGAACAAGGTGCGCGCCGACATGGAGCGTGCCGTTGAGCGCCTTTATAGAAAGTGAGAGAGAAGAAACATGGAGAGAGCGGACAAAGACCTCGCCTTTTTGCTGCGCTACGAGAATGTCGCGTGGTTTGAAGACGGCGAGGTGCGCATCTTGGACCGGCGCATTTACCCCGCAAAGGTCGAATTTGTCACCTGCCGCACACATCAGGAAGTCGCGCGGGCCATCACCGACATGGTGACGCAGAGCGCGGGCCCCTACACGGCGGCACCGATGGGCATGGCGCTCGCGGCGTGGGAATGCCGCGGCAAATCGGCGGACGAGCAGATGGAATACCTCAAGAAAGCGGCTTACACCATTTCCCACGCGCGCCCCACGACGCAAAAGCGCATGACGCTTCTGTGCGGCATCTGCCTGAAAGAGGCCGAGCGCGCGCTTTCAGCGGGGGAGAATGTGGCCGAGGCCATCAAGAATAAGACCATCGAGCTCAACAACGTGCGCTATAACAGAATGGCAAAGATCGGCTCGTACTTAGTCGATATGTTCCCCGACAACGGAACGGTGATGACGCACTGCTTCGCCGAGACCATCGTCGGCACGATGCTTCGTGAGTGCCGCAGCCGCGGCAAAAACATCCGGCTGTTCTGCCCCGAAACGCGCCCGTATTTTCAGGGCGCGCGCCTGACGGCGTCCGTCTGCCACGACATGGGCTTTGACGTGACGGTCATCTCCGACAATATGCCGGCGTTCGTCATGCAGAACGAAAAGGTCGACGTTTTCACCACCGCGGCGGACGCCATCTGCTGCGACGGCCACGTCGTCAATAAGGTCGGCACGTTCCAGAACGCCATCGTCGCCAAGTACATGGGCATCCCGTACTTTGTCACCGGCGCGCCCGATCAGGGACACGAGACGGTGGACAGCATTCACATCGAAATGCGCGACCCGAACTTCACGCTCCAAGCCATGGGCGTGCGCACGGCGATGGAGGGTGTGAAGGGCTACTATCCCGCCTTCGATATCACGCCGCCGCATCTCGTCTCGGGCGTCGTGACCGACCTTGGTATTTATTCTCCCTACGATCTGCACCGCTATTTTACGGACGGCAGCATCGGCAAGGACAATCTGGTGATCTAAATGGAACAAAATCTGGACATTCTTCGTCAGGAGATCGTGGACAAATCGCTTGAGGCGTTCCGCGAGGGCCTGTTTTCCGGCACGAGCGGCAACATGAGCTGCCGCGTCGCGCCCGATGAAATGCTCATCACGCCGACGTCCGTGCGCTATGACATGCTGCGCGCGCAGGACATCGTGCGCATGAAGCTCGACGGCACGGTGCTCGAAGGGGAATTGCAGCCCTCGAGCGAGTGGCGCATGCACGCGGCGGTCTACAAGGCGTATGGCGAGACGAACGCCGTCTTCCACACGCACTCGCCCTATGCCACGGCGTTTGCCGTCGTGCGGAAGAGCATCCCCGCGGTGTTGATCGAATCGTGCATCTTTTTGGGCGGCGACATCCGCTGCGCGGACTACGCCGCGCCGGGGACGGAGGCCGTCGGCACGAACGCCGTCCCCGCGCTCAGGGACCGCGGCGGCTGCACGCTTGCCAATCACGGCGTGCTCGCCGTGGGGAAGGACCTTGCGCAGGCATATCTGCGCGCGGAATACATCGAAGATGTCGCCAAGGTCTACACCTTTTCCAAGGTCCTCGGCACGCCGGTGGAGCTTGCCTCTCTTTAACGAGAAAAACAGTGCGGAGACTGCACAAGGAGAATACAAATGAAAAGCATACTGAAAAAGAACCGCATTCTGGCCGTCATTGCGCTGATCGGCCTGCTCGCTTCGCTCGTGCCGCTTATTTCGCGTGTGCAGGCGGAGAAGAGCAACAAGTATTACGACATCGTCCTCGACTACAACAGCATGCGCTCGATGGCGCGCCAATCCTCGCAGTCAGAGGACGAGTGGATCGATCTCTTCAAGTCGCTCGGCGTCGACAAGGTCGCGCTCAGCGAGGCGAGCGCCCTCAACCTGCACGATAACGCGGCCATCCCCGTCCACGCGATGACCGTGAAAAAGGCGGCGGAGAGCTACGGATGGGAAGATCAGTACCCCGCCGAGGTCGCGCAATGGCTGCGTGAGAGCACCGATGTGAGCGACGCGATCATCTGGACGGAGACCGCCGCGAGCTATGAGTGGATCCTGAACGCTTTCGAGGCCCGTTTTGAGGACTTTGAGGCCAAGACGTATCTGGAGGGCGAGCACGGCTTCATCTTCATCCAGCAGCAGAAAAACGGCATGAAGGGCGAAAAGCTGCTCGACCTGCGCCTCGGCATCTGGCCGGACACGGTGGAGCTGTTTGAGCGCCACGGCTACCAGATCATCCCGCGCTCTGTGACGGAAAAGAGCATGAACGGCACGAAATTTGCCGAGGCCTATATCGAAGTGCTCAAGCACTTCAACGCGCCGTACTTTATGAACAACGGCGACGAGCTCGTCGGCTATGAGGGCGACGAGAGCCTGGAGCTGCTGACGCAGTATCTCAACGAGAGCGGCGCGAGCGTCGCCATGATGGAGCAGAACGACCAGAGCCAGAACCTTGTCTGGCCCGGCATTGAAGAGCTGCTCGACAACACGGGCTATCGCGGTGTGCGCGTTTTCAACGAGTGGGCCTACATCCAGAACCGCTATCAGTACTGCGGCTACGAAGGCCCCGAGGAGATCACGAACACGTTCTTTAGAGCCATCGCCGAGCGTAATTGCAAGATCATCTTCCTCAAGATGATCTTAGAGCCGGATACCGATGTCAGCTGGGACGCTGACGAGAAGGAGTGGGTCTACATCACCGACCCTGCCGACTATGAGCAGATGCTCACGGACCTCGACGCGCGCTTGGAGCCCCTCGGCTACACGCACGCGACCGTGCCCGCGATGGAGCTGAAAGCGCCGTCCATGGCGCTCAAGGTGCTGCAGGGCATCGGCACGGCGGCGCTCATCGTGATCCTGCTTGATCTATTCTTTTTTATCGGCAAGCGCTGGCGCACGATCCTGTTTGCCGTCGGCGCGCTCGGCCTTGCCGGCCTCGCGGTGCTGAAGCCCTCGATGTTCCGCCTGATCCTTTCGATGTCCGGCGGTATCGTGATGCCGTCGATTGCCGCTGTCGGTCTGTGCCGCGCACTGCTCGAAAAGAGACGCAGCGAGCCGCAGATCAAGTTCGGCAGGCTGCTTGGCTTTACGCTTGGCACAGCCATCGCGACCATTCTGACGGCATTCTGCGGGTCGCTGCTCGCATCGTCTGCGCTCTCGCAGCTCTCGTATATTCTCGAGATCGACCTGTACCGCGGCGTCAAGCTCATGCAGCTTATCCCCATCGCGCTCTTCATGCTCGCCTATCTTCTGGTCTACGCCTATGAGGAGACCGGCGCGCGCGAGGCCGTCCTCGCCCACGCGGGACAGCGCGGGGAGAAGAACCGCGTCAAGCGATTCAACGCCTATTTCGGCGAGCTGATGCAGACGCCGATGAAACTCGGCTGGTTCCTTGCGATCGTCGTCATCGCGGTGGCGGCGGTGTTCATGCTGCTGGTGTTCGCCTACTATATGTACCGCACCGGCAACTCGACCACGACGTCGGCAAGGGAGCTTGCGTTCCGCAACTTCCTGGAAAATACGCTCATTGCCCGCCCGCGCACGAAGGAAATGATCGTCGGCTGGCCGATGCTGATGCTCTTTATCTGGTCGCTGCGCCGCAGAATGAGATTCCTGCCGATGATCTTCGGCACGGGCATGACCATCGGCCTTGTCAGCGTGGTCAACACGTTCCTGCACATCCGCACGCCGTTTTTGCTGAGCCTGCTGCGCACCGGCTGGGGCATCCTCTTCGGACTTCTCATCGGCACAGCCGTGGTCATTGTGGCGGAGCTCATTTACCGCCTTGTGCGCAGGATCTGCGGGGTGACGAATGGTTAACATTCTGATCTCGGGCTATTACGGCTTCGACAACATCGGCGACGAGTCCATCCTGCGCACGCTCGTCTCGTCGCTGCGCGAGCACATTCCCGACTGCTCGCTCACAGTGCTCTCGCACAATCCCACCTCCACGCGCGAAAAATACGGCGTCGAGGCGGTGGACCGCATGTCGCCGATGGCGATTTTACGCGCGGTGAAAAAGTGCGACATGCTCATTTCCGGCGGCGGCAGCCTTTTGCAGGATGTGACGAGCAGCAAGAGCTTACACTATTACCTCTCCATCATCCGCTGCGCGGAATTCTTCCATAAAAAGGTCTTCATCTATTCCCAGGGCATCGGCCCCATCGACCGCCCCGGCAACCGCCGCGCCGCGGCGGCGGCGCTCAAGCGGGCGGACGGTATCGTCGTGCGCGACGAGCGGTCTGCGGCGCTTTTGGAGGAAATCGGCATCGCGCGCGACAAGGTCGTCATCACGGCGGACCCCGTCATCCGCATGAAAAAGCCCGATGGCGATGTCGGCGCGGAGATCCTGCGAAAGGCAGGTGTCTCGCTGGATGGCCGTCTAACTGTCGGCTGGGCCATCCGTGAGCGGGACACAGACAGCCGCTTTGTCAAAGAGCTTTTGCGCTCCATCCAGATGATGAAGGACAAGTACAACGCGCAGTCCGTGCTCATCCCGTTCCACTATGAAGAGGACGGCGAGGTCTGCCGCCATATCGCGGCGCAGCTGCCCGATGACACGGCGGTGTGCCTGAATGAAAAGTACCTCTCCGAGGATATGCTCTCCATCATCGGCAACATGGATCTGCTCGTCGGCGTGCGCCTGCATTCGCTCATTTATGCCGCCATTATGGGCGTGCCGCTCATCGGCATTTCGTATGACCCCAAGTGCACGGCGTTTTTAAACTCCGTGGGGCTCGACAAGCTGAGCACGAAGGAGAACTTCACGGCGGAGCTCTTTATGCCCGAGGCCGAGCGCGTGCTCGAAACGGGCAAGGAGCAGGTGCAGTGCGTCGAGGTGCACATGGTCGAGCTTTCGCGCAAGCTCGACACGAACGAGAAGATGATCTGCGCGATCATGGAGAAATCGAGGAAACATACCATGCAAGACCCTCAAAACAATATGGAGAAGAAGGATAAATCGGGCGTCCGCACGGCGGGCGCGATCAGCTTCGTCTTTCTGCTGACGCTGTTCGCCAAGCTCCTCGGCGTGGTGCGCGAGATGATGCAGGCCAACATCTTCGGCACCGGCATCGACGCGGACCTCTACACCGCGTCGTATAACTCGACGCTCTATCTTTTCACGACGATGTGCTACGCGCTGTGCATCGCGGCGGTGCCGATTTTGACGAAGGAATTCGCCGCCGACCGCAAGCGCGGCGAGAAAGCGGCCAACAACCTGTTGACCATCACGCTGCTCGGCTCGCTCGCGGCGGTCGTTTTGTGGCAGGTCTTTGCCTCGACGCCGCTTGTCGGCACGATCTGGGACCTTGACGCAGCCGAGCTGCCGCGCCTTGCGAGCTATATCCGCATCATGGCCTGCGCGCTGCCGGTCGTGGCGGCGGCGTATCTGAACGTCGCCATCTTCCAGGCGACCGACCACTATGAATTGCAGGGCAGCATGAGCATCCCGTACAACGCATTCCTTGCGATCTTCCTTGTGACGCTGGGGGCAAAGTGGGGCATCAAGGGCGTCGTCATCGCGAGTTCGTGCGCGTGGCTCTTGCAGCTTGCCATGAGCATCCCGTATGCGAAGAAGGAACATTATGTCTACCAACCGATGCTCGACCGCAAGGCGGACTACGTCGGCACGTACTTTAAGACCGCGCTCGTCACGGTGCTGACGACGTCGATCTTCCTGTTCTGCTATCTCATCGACACGGCGACCGCCACGGCGCTCAACGACAGCGCCGTCAGCGCGTTCTACTATGCCGATAAGCTCTTCACCCCGCTCACGACCAGCGTGCTCTACAGCATCAGCGCGGTCATGTTCCCGCGCTTTAACCGCGAGTTTACGAAGGAGGACTCGAAGGGGTACCTCGGCTACATCTGGAACGTGACGGAAAACACGCTGCTTTTCATCCTGCCGGTCTGCGCGATGATGTGCGCGTTCGGCACGGATATCATCCGCGTCATCTTTGAAAGCGGCAGCTTCACCGCTGAGTCGACCGAGATGACGGGCAGCATCTTCGCCCGCTACGCGCTCGGCATGAGCGCCTTCGCCGTGCTCGACCTTTTGAACAAGGCCTACTACGCGATGAAAAAGACGCTGGTGCCGCTGCTCATCAACCTCGGCGTGCTGGTGCTGAATCTCATTTTGAACCGCGTGTTCTACACCGATACCGGCGTCGCGCTGGCAACGTCGCTTGCGCTGACGATCGGCGCGATCGCGATGACGATCCAGCTCTTCCACGGGACGAAGATCGTGCGCCTGGTGCCGCTCCTCAAGGGCCTTGCCGCCACGGCAGCGATGGCGGTCGTCCTCTACGGCGGGCGTTCGCTTCTTGTCGCGGCGGATGACAGCAAGCTGATGCTCGTCGTCAAGTGCGGCCTGACGGGCGTTGTGGGGTGCGTTGTTTACGTGCTGGTCAGCATGATTTTGAAGCAGAATATCATTGCTGATACGATTAAGAAGTTCAAAAAGTGATACTTTTTGGGACTTATCCCCACACCGTGTGGGGATGCGACAAGGGGGGATGTTCTCTTTCCTCGGAAAGAGAACATCCCCCCTTACACCCCCCAAGAGAAAGGGACGAGGGGCCTTCCCCCTCGACCCCGCACATTGGCAGTTTGCAGCTTGAAGAGCTGCACGCGCTGCGCAGTGTAGGTGCGGTGTACATGGCTTCGCCATGAATCCCTACGTTTCGTGACAACTCTCAACCGCGCCTTACTATCGTGAGGCGCGAGTGACGTTTGCTCGGCGGCAGACTGCGTGCGGAATGCGGCATTGCTTCGCTCGCCGCATTGTGGAGACTGGCGGTAGACGGAAATTAGGCTGCACTTCTACGAGACTGGCAGAGCGGCAGCGGATAGTAGGAGCAAACCAAATCGTATAGCAATGCTAACGCGGCAACGCCGCGCTATAGGCAGTGCAATCGGCAAGCATTGCAGCTCTTCGAGCTGCTCGCTTGCAATGGAAGCCTTTCTCTTGGGGTTTCAAAGGGGCCATTCTCTTTTGCGAAAGAGAATGGCCCCTTTGTCCCGCTTCCCTGCGCGGCGCAGGGGAACAAAGTACAGCGCTGCCGCGCTGTGATATGTTACCCTTGACGTTTTTTGAAGGTTAAGTAACCTTCAAGCATCAGGCTCGCCGCGACGGCGTCGACGGTTTTCTTGCGCTCCTTGGCGCGCTTGCCATTATTCAATAGAATATTGTGCGCGTCGACGGTCGTGCGGCGCTCATCCCAGAGCGTGACGGGGAGCAACGTGGCCTCGCGCAGCATCTCGGCAAAGCCCTCGGCCTTTTCTGCGCGGGGGCCGCGCGTGCCGTCCATGTTGAGTGGGTGGCCGAGCACGAGCTCTGAGACCTCGTGCTCGGAGATGAGCGGCAGCAGCTTTTCGATGACCGCTTCGGGCCGGTACGCGGTGATAACGGTCGAAAATCCAGTGAGCGTCAGCGTGCGGTCGGAGATCGCGACGCCGGTGTGCGCGTCGCCGTAGTCGATGGCCATGATTTTCATAAAATTGCCTCCTGAGCGTTTCTTTTGACTGCCAGCATACAGGATTTTCACCCAAAAAGCAAGCGCGGGGCAGGGAAGTGGCGTGCGGAAACGGAAAAATCGCGTCAAGAGAGGCAGCGGGAGAGAAAAAACAGGGGAAAGAGCGCAAAATCTGCGCGATTTTCTGCAAAAACGTGCAAAAAGTGCTTGACGGATGGACATGACATGTGGTATCATCTTACTTACCTGTGAAAGAGGGCTTTCTTTTTGCGCGCTTTTGCTTCTCGGCACGCAAGGGAAAAGCACCCCTCAAATTTGAGAGCAGGGAGGCAATCGCCAGCTTCGTGCCGCTTTTGGCAAACGGAGCTGAGTAAATAAGGAGGTGCCGTTAGATGCGCATTAAGATCACGCTCAGATGCAACGAGTGCAAGCAGAGAAACTACAACACGATGAAGAACAAGAAGAACACCCCGGACAAGCTTGAGCTGAACAAGTACTGCCCCTTCTGCAAGAAGCACACCGTCCACACCGAAACCAAGTAATTAGGAAAGGCTGTTGAAACATGGCAGAAGAAAAGAAGAAAAAGGACCGCAGCAAGTGGTTCCGTGAAATGAGAAGCGAACTGAAAAAGGTCGTATGGCCCACCGCATCCACCACTGCGAAGAACACCGGCACTGTGCTGCTGTGCTCCCTCGTCGTCGGCGCCTGCATCTGGATCTTCGACTACGTGGCCGTTTCCGCAGTGCACCTGCTGATCGGTCTCGCGGGCTGACAGGAGAGCAGTCATGGCTGATAATGCTAAGTGGTATGTCGCGCATACTTACTCCGGCTATGAAAACGCAGTCAAGACGGCCATCGAGAAGTTCGTCGCCAACCGTCATCTGGAGGACATGATCCTCGACATCCAGATCCCGCTGGAGACCGTCACGGAAGTGACCGACTCGGGCGAGACGAAGGAAGTCGAACGCAAGGTCTTCCCGGGCTACGTGCTCGTCAAGATGATCATGACGGACGACACCTGGCATCTGATCCGCAACATTCGCGGTGTGACCGGCTTTGTCGGCACGGCGAACAATGAACCCATTCCTCTGACGGAAGAGGAAGTCCTGGCGCTCGGCATGGAACGGCGAGAAATCGTCGTGCGCTACAATGTCGGCGATCAGGTCAAGATCACCGACGGCCCGCTTTCGTCCTTCCTCGGCACGGTCGAAGAGATCGACGCAGAGAAGAACAAGGTGTGCGTGGTCGTGTCCATGTTCGGACGCGAAACGCCGGTCGAGCTGGAGCTCGATCAGGTCGAGGTCGTAGAACCGTAATCACCGCTAAAAGCGATGAGCCGCGTATGCGGCAAACGTGGGAGAGACGTTCAGTCTCGCCAAGGGCGGCCGGAATCGCCGGTCGTTACCACATTCAATATTAAGGAGGTGCCTCTCATGGCACAGAAGATCACCGGTTACGTTAAGCTGCAGATCCCTGCAGGCAAAGCAACTCCCGCACCCCCCGTTGGCCCCGCGCTCGGTCAGCACGGCGTCAACATCGCTGCGTTCACCAAGGAATTCAACGAGCGCACCAAGAACGACATGGGCCTCATCATCCCCGTTGTCATCACGGTGTATGCCGACCGTTCCTTCTCCTTCGTCACCAAGACTCCTCCCGCTGCCATCCTCATCAAGAAGGAATGCAACATCGAGTCTGGCTCCGGCGTCCCCAACAAGACCAAGGTCGCTACCATTTCCAAGGCCTCTGTCCAGAAGATCGCTGAGATGAAGATGCGTGACCTCAACGCGAGCACTCTCAAGTCCGCGATGAGCATGATCGCCGGTACCGCACGCTCCATGGGCGTTGTCGTCGAAGAATAAGGAGGGTGTGAACAATGTTTAGAGGTAAAAAGTATCAGGATGCTGCAAAGCAGATCGAAAAGAACACTCAGTATGACGCCGCAGAGGGCTTCGGCCTGATCTGCAAGACCGCTTCCGCGAAGTTCGACGAGACCGTCGAGCTGCACGTCAAGCTGGGCGTCGACTCCCGTCACGCTGACCAGCAGGTCCGCGGCGCCATCGTCCTCCCCAACGGCACCGGCAAGAACGTCCGCGTTCTCGTCTTCGCCAAGGGCGACAAGGCTGAGGCTGCCAAGGCTGCCGGCGCTGACTATGTCGGCGAGATGGACCTCGTCGAGAAGATCCAGAAGGAAAACTGGTTCGACTTCGACGTCGTCGTCGCTTCCCCTGACATGATGGGTGTTGTCGGCCGTCTCGGTAAGGTGCTCGGTCCTAAGGGCCTGATGCCGTCCCCGAAGGCCGGTACCGTCACTCCCGACGTCGCCAAGGCTGTTCAGGAGTCCAAGGCCGGTAAGGTCGAGTATCGTCTCGACAAGACCAACATCATCCACTGCCCCATCGGTAAGGTTTCCTTCGGCCCCGAGAAGCTCGCTGAGAACTTCAACGCTCTCATGGGTGCTATCATCAAGGCCAAGCCCGCCGCTTCCAAGGGCCAGTATATCAAGTCCTGCGTCGCCGCCTCCACCATGGGCCCCGGCGTCAAGATGAACACCGCAAAGATCTAAAAGATTTCAAAAAAGCCCGTTCGGGCTTTTTTGATTCAGGATCGCACTCCGCTCTGTGCCTCGCCGCGCGTGCGCGGCTCGACACTCGCTCCGCGAGAGGAATTTTTCTGACGCGCATGTCGTCAGAAAAATCAAATTGGATTATTTTTGGCGCGCATGTCGCGGCAAATTGTGATTTAAGTTGATTTGCGCTGTGCGCGGCGCAAATATGGGGTATTTTGCGGAAAAAACGATATTTGGGGTTGACAATGCTGCCAACTCTGGATATACTATTGGAGCGTTCCAAAGACAGCAGGTGAGATTCGTCTCGTAAGTCCTGCCGAGGATGGCAAACATTTATTGATTGCTTTACCGTCCTCATGTCCTGCATGAGGACGGTTTCCTTTTTAGAACGCCTCTTTCCCCTGGCACGCGAGGCGTGCCGCAAAATCCAATGGAGGTGAACTCAAGAAATGCCTAACGCAAAAGTTCTGTCTGAAAAGCAGGCAATCGTGGCCTCTCTGACCGAGAAGCTGCAGGGCGCAGCTGCCGGCGTTATCGTTGACTACAAGGGCATCACCGTCGCGGAAGACACCGAGCTCCGCGCTGAGTGCCGTAAGAACGATGTCGAGTATGCAGTTGTCAAGAACACCCTGCTCCGCTTTGCTTTCAACAACGTCGGCCTCAATGAGCTCGATGATCAGCTGAACGGTACCACGTCTCTTGCCATCGCTGCCGATCCCGTCGCCCCCGCGCGCGTGATCGCCGACTTTGCCAAGAAGCTCAACGGTAAGTTCGAGATCAAGGGCGGCTTCATGGACGGCAAGGTCGTCGACATGGCCACCGTCAATGCTCTGGCCGCGATCCCCGCACTGCCCGTCCTGCAGGCACAGGTGCTTGGCACCATGCTGGCTCCCATTTCGGGCCTGGCTTGCGTCCTCAAGCAGATCGCCGAGAAGAACGGTGCTCCCGCCGAGGAAGCTTCCGCAGAGTAATCGTCTGCACCCAACTCAAAAACTAAAACAAATATCTTAAAATTGGAGGATCATTACAATGAGCGAGAAAGTTACCGCTATGATCGAAGAAATCAAGGGCCTTACCGTCCTGGAGCTCTCTGAGCTCGTCCACGCTCTCGAGGAAGAGTTCGGCGTTTCCGCCGCTGCTATGGCTGCTCCCGCTGCCGGCGGTGCTGCCCCCGCTGCCGAGGAGAAGACCGAGTTCGACGTCGTCCTCGCCGGTTTCGACGCTGCTGCCAAGATCAAGGTCATCAAGGCTGTCCGCGAGATCGCCGGTCTGGGTCTGGCCGAGGCCAAGGCTTTCGTCGAGTCCGCTCCGAAGGCTCTGAAGGAGGGCGTGTCCAAGGAGGATGCCGAGAACTTCAAGAAGCAGCTCGAAGAGGCTGGCGCGAAGGTCGAGATCAAGTAATCTCACCCTACTGCGAGGTTCAAAAAGCCCGTGTCACAAGACACGGGCTTTTTCTTTTTGACTGTCCTATGGAATAGAACATCTGTTGACATAATATATGCGCGTGTACGTCAAAAGGACGTGCGCACCGTGGGCTCGGACGGGGCAACGATGTCGATGATCTGATTCTGCGTGTAAATGCCGTAGTGCTTCCACGATGCGGGAGCGTCCGTTCCATCGGGTATAAGATGGACATCAATGGCACGGGGAAGATAGTCGAGCAGTTTGGACCGTTCGAACGTGCAAAGATAGGTGCCGCTGTGGACTTCGTCTGCGTCAAATACGCAGTAGGATTCGTTGCGCACCTGATAGAGCAGGTATTTTTCAAAGATGAGCTCGATCTTGGCGTTTTCATCGGGGCACAGCGGCGTACAGTGCGCGCGAATGTCGTCGAGGGCGGCATTTCCTGTGGACGGAGTCTGTGCATTTGACTCCGCTTTAGCGCAGCAGATGGTGATGTGCAGCTCGTTTTCATCCTCTTCACACAGCGTCAGGAGAAACGGTGCACGGCGGCCGGCGTCCACAAGGCGGCCTGCTTCGGCGAATGTGGTGCAATGAGACATGGGGGTCGCCTCGTTTTGTAAAGTATGGAAAATACTGCTCACCGTGTGACGGTCAGGCAGTAAAATGATAACCGGTTTGTCTCCTTGTTGTTCCAGAGGTCAGTTTCGCCGAGCTCGCGCAGATCGTCTACGACGAATTCATCGAATCGCACAGCAGCGCGGTGAACGACGGGACGCTCATCGAACAAGTAGAAGCCGCCCTGCCAGACGTGCCAGAGCTCCACGCAGGGCGCGGATTCGAGGGCAGAGCCAATGTAGTCGATCAGCTGCCGCGCGCGGCCCTCGGTATAGTAGGCCCAGTCGAGGCAGACGGCAAAGGCTTTGTCGGTATAGAGAAAACTGTCTGGGTAAGTGCGCAGCGCGAAGTTGTCGTCCGCGCCGCCGTCGTCGATCGTACCGTCGTCCACATTGATGGCGAGGTAGTCGTACTCCGGCGGAGGAAAGACCTCCGGCAGCGGCGCGTCGGAAGCGAAAAAGATGCAGGCGCTCATCATGATCCTCCTGTAATGCCTCATTTTCCTTTTGGTACGGCGATCATATCATAAAAGATATGAACAAATCTACTGCGATGCTGTTACGAGACCCTTGCGCCGCGGTGCGGGAAGAACGCGCGCCGGTGAGGAAAAGGCTGGAACAGCCATAATATAAACCGCTCGAGCGCTTGACTTTTTTGTGCAGCGGCATTAAAATGTATAAAATATAAGAGCAGGAATTTTCATGCGTTGTGTATCCTGCGTACAAAATCTGATGAGAGACAGGCTGATGCCCGCGTGAGCCGAGGAATGCTTACGCGGTTATTTTTTCGCCTGGATGGGAGAAAACATGAAGAACACCAAAAACTTTGCGAGCCGATGGGGCTTTATTCTGGCGTCCGTCGGTTCAGCGGTCGGCATGGCGAACGTCTGGGGCTTTCCCAACAAGCTTGGCAGCAACGGCGGCGGGGCATTTTTGCTCATTTATCTGCTGTTTATTTTCATTTTCAGCTACGTGGGTCTGCCCGCGGAATTCGCCATGGGCCGCCACGCGGCGACGGGCACGCTCGGCGCGTATGAAAAGGCATGGTCGACGCGCGGCAAGGGGGCAGGCAAGGCCGGAGGCCTTCTTGGCTGGCTGCCGCTCGCGGGCTCGCTGTGCATTGCGTTCGGCTACGCCGTCATCGTGACGTACATCTTAAAGGCGCTGGTGGATTCGCTCGTCGGCACGCTGATGACGGCGGACACCGCGTCGTGGTTCGGCACGTTCTCCTCCACACCGTATTCCGTCATTCCGTACCACATCATCGTGGTCGTGGGGACGTTGCTGACGCTCTATTTGGGCGCGCACAGCATCGAAAAAACCAACAAGATCATGATGCCGCTGTTTTTCATCATCTTCCTGATCCTCGCGGTGCGCGTGGCGATGCTGCCGGGCGTAAGCGAGGGCTACCGCTTCATGTTCACTCCGCGCTGGGAGGCGCTCAAGGACCCGATGATCTGGATCTGGGCGATGGGACAGGCGTTCTTCTCCCTCTCCGTCACGGGCAGCGGCATGATCGTGTACGGCGCGTACCTCTCGAAGGACGAGGACGTCGTCGGCGTCGCGCAGCACACGGCGCTGTTTGACACGATCGCCGCCGTCGTTGCGGCGCTCGTCATCATCCCCGCATGCTTCTCCTACGGGCTGGACGTCGGCGCGGGCCCGAGCCTGCTGTTCGTTACGTTGCCGACCATTTTACAGGATATCCCGATGGGGCGGCTGTTCGCCATCATCCTCTACCTTGCGATGATCTTCGCGGGCGTGAGCTCGCTGCAGAACATGTTCGAGGCCGTGGCGGAATCGCTGCTGCACAAGTTCCCCAAGCTCAGCCGCACGGCGGTGCTGGCGATCCTGTGTGTGCTGTGCCTCGGCATCGGCATTTTCATGGAGCCCATCAGCAAGTGGGGCCCGTGGATGGACCTTGTTTCCATCTATATTATCCCCATCGGCGCGACGCTCGGCGCGATCTCGTGGTTCTACGTGATGAAAAAGGACGAGCTGCTCGCCGCCGTGAACACCGGCAGCAAGAAAGAGCGCGGTGCGCTGTGGTACAACATGGGTCGCTTCGTCTACGTGCCGCTCGCGGTCATCCTGTGCTGCGTAGCACTGTTCATGCATGTGGCATTCTGAGTTCCCCCTGAACAAAAAAGAAAAACAATATGAAAACAGGCAAGAAAGTGAGCATTACCATACTTTCAGTGCTGATATTGGCCTTGTGCGCCGTGGGGATCATCCGGAGCACGACCTTTCCGCTGGACCCGGCGACGCTGCCGGACCATATCTGTGATTTTTACAATATCGGCAGGCCCCAGCCCCTCTCGCCGAGTATTCGGGTGTACGACAGTGTTGAACTCGAAAATACGGTGTGGTATCTCATGGAGATCGGCGAGGACATAGATCTGGGCTATGTCAAGCTGGAACGGAATTTCCTTGGCCGCTACAAGATTGTGCACCTCGGCTACGGCGGCGGGAGCTTCCGTGACGGCGTTATGTTTAGCGGCGACAAAGCCTACTACCTCTTTGGCGGGCGCGATGTGACCGGCCGCATCGCCAGGATTACCATGACGCAGAACGGCGAGACCTGCACGATGGAAAATGCGGAGGGAAAGACGCATTTCCTGTTCTGCACAGAGCTTTCTCCACAGCTCGGCGATTATGACTTCGACCGCAGCACGCTGCGGTTTTACGACAAAGATGGGAACGACATCACCGCGGAGTACAATTTGAGCGGCGGTAGAATCGCGTAAAATCGACATAAAAAAGGAAGTGCCTATCGTAAGGGCACTTCCTTTTTAAATAAACCTGTTGACAAATCAACATTAATGCGCTATGATAAACGGGCTTGTTGATTTGTCAACAAATAGAAAAAAGGAGAATTAGCAATGGAGGAGCGCTTTGAGACCTTTACCGTCCTGATCACGCGTATCAGCCGCAGCATCAAGCGCATCAAGGCGGACGAAATGGCGGACTTCGAACTGAAAGGGCCGCATGTGTCCTGCCTCTACTACCTCTCCCAGCAGGATGGCATGACAGCCGCCGAGCTCTGCGAGCGCTGCGACGAGGACAAGGCGGCTATCTCCCGCTCGCTGGACGACCTCGAGAAAAACGGTTACATCACCTGCGCAAGCGGCGCGGGCAAGCGCTATAAGAGCCCACTGCGCCTGACGGAGCGGGGCAAGGCGGTCGGCCGCGCAATCGGGGAGAAGATCATGCGCATCGTCGAGGCGGCATCTGAGGGCCTGAGCGAGGCCGAGCGGCAGACGATGTACCGCGCGCTCGCGCTCGTGAGCGAGAATTTGGAACGGATTTATACCCATAAGAAGACCGCGGGCGACAGAGCCGCCCGCGACGAACAATAACGGAGGAAAAGCATGAGTGTTCAGATCATTGTGGATTCGACGGTCGACATGCCCGAGCGCATGAAGGACCGTTTTCGCATTGTGCCGCTCACGGTGCATTTTGGCGCGGAGGAGTTCATCGACGGCGTGACCATCGACAAGCACCGCTTTTATGAGCGGCTTGTCGAGAGCGACGAGCTGCCGACGACCAGTCAGGCGTCGCCCGCGGCATTCGACGCGATCTTCTCCGACGTTGCGTCGGTGGGCGACAGCGCGGTCGTTGTGACGCTCGCGTCGAAGTTCTCCGGCACGTATCAGAGCGCGTGCATCGCCGCGGCGGAGTACGACAACATCTACGTTGTGGACAGCAAGAGCGCGGCTATCGGCTCTGGCATCCTCGCCGAGTACGCGCTCGAGTGCGCGGACAAGGGCATGGACGCGAAGACCATCGCCGAAACGCTGGAGAAAAAGCGCGATGAAATTTGTCTCATCGCGCTGCTCGACACGCTCGAATACCTCAAAAAGGGCGGGCGTATCTCGAAGACTGTCGCGTTTGCGGGCGGACTTCTCAACATCAAGCCGGTCATTACCGTGGTCGACGGCGAAATTCAGGTTATCGGCAAGGCGAGAGGGTCAAAGCAGGGCAACAACCTGCTCGTGCAGAAAATCCACGAGAGCGGCGGCATCGATTTCGACGAGCCGATCATCCTCGGATACAGCGGGCTGAGCGATTCGTATCTCAAAAAATATGTCGAGGACAGCCGCGACATCTGGCAGGACAAGGCGGACTCGCTCGACTCCACGCTCATTTGCAGCGTGATCGGCACGCACACTGGCCCCGGCGTGGTGGCGGTCGCATTCTTCAAAAAGGGCTGAGCCTCTATAAAAATCAGAAACAGCAGGAAGCCGGCGTATCGCACCGGCTTCCTGCTGTTTTTTCTTAAATATCCTCTTTGAGTCAGCGATTAAAAATAGCAACGGCGCTTTCAAACGACACCGGTACTCGCTGTACCTTGACAACAGACGGCACGGCGAATTATAGTGATTCTATAAAGGTATATTGATATTCAGCGGCTATGTCTTGCGTGAAAGCGGTGCTTTGCGCTGGTACCGGTTTGCCCGTGAAACAGGTTGAATGGGAAAAGGAGAATGCGGCATGCAGTGGACGGACGAGAGCATTGCGTTTTTGCGTGATGCGGCGGCGATGAACCGCTATTATGAGACCGTCGCGGAGAAGATCACGCCGCAGCTCCCAGAAAACGCGCACATCTGCGACGCGGGCTGCGGCATCGGCGAGCTGAGCCTTGCTCTGAAGCCGTACTGCCGCCATGTCACGGCGGTGGACGCCGACGAGCTGGCCATCAAAACGCTGGAAGCTCACCTGATAAAAGGCGTCACCGCGATCTGCGGCGATGTGGAGGTGCTCACGCCGAAAGAGCCCTACGACGCGATGGTGTTCTGCCTCTTTGGCCGCACGGAGGACACGCTGCGCATCGCGAGAAAGTAGTGCCGCGGAAAGATTTTCCTCGTCAAGAGCGACTATTCGCACCACCGCTTCAGCGCGGGAAAGGCGAGCCTCGGCGAGTACACGGCGGGGAGCGCGGCGTCGGCAAGTCGACGCTGATCCGCCGCCTGCTGGAGCATAGCACGCGGGAGGTCGGCGGCTTTGTGACAAAGCGGCTGCCGGTCGCGGATGAGAACGGCTTTTTTCCGATTTACCTCTATCCCGCATCGCAGAGTGAGGGCGAGCGGCACAATGAAGCGGCGAATCTCGTCGGAACGTGCGACAACCGCTCGAGCATCCGCCATCCGGAGGTCTTTGACGGCCTTGGCGCGCAGCTCATTAAGTCCGCACCGAGCGGCGGTATCATCCTGATGGACGAACTCGGCTTTCTCGAAAATGACGCCAAGGTGTTCCAGTCCGCGGTGCTGTGCGCACTGGACGGCGACACGCCGGTGCTGGCCGCGGTCAAGCCGAAGGACACACCGTTCCTGCGCGCCGTGCGCGGGCATGAGAACGCGGAGCTTGTCTTCATTGACGAGCAGAACCGTGACGCGCTTCTTGAAAAGCTCCTGCCGCACATTTTGCGGTGGAATGAAGCTTGAAGCAGCAAGCTCGCCGTGCAATAGAGAAGAAGATTTCAAGCGAACACTTGTTTGACTATCAAAACCGTGCTATAATACCGCCATTGAGAAATTTGCAGAGGGGAGGGGACAGCGCATGGAGCATCTGCTTGCGGGACTGAACCGCGCGCAGCACGAGGCCGTCACGGCGACGGAGGGGTATGTCCGCGTCATCGCGGGCGCGGGCTCGGGTAAGACGCGTGCGCTGTCGCACCGCTTTGCGTATCTTGTCAACGAGCTCGGCATCCTGCCGGGGAACATCCTGTGCGTGACGTTTACGAACAAGTCAGCCAACGAGATGCGCCAGCGTATCCACGCCTTGACCGGCGACAACGACACGGGCTATATCAACACGTTCCACGGATTCTGTGTCTCCGTTTTGCAGGAGGACAGCCACGCCGTGCAGTACCCGAAGAGCTTCCTCGTGCTGGATAATTCCGACATCGACGCGATGCTCGGCATCATCTACGAAGAGCGCGGCCTCACACTGCGCGACATGACCTATTCCGCCGCGCGGGACATGATCGAGATCCGAAAGCTCTTTAAGGAGCCGGAGTATTACAAGGACATGATCACGATGTCGCTCGACACGCTGCGCGAAAAGTACGAGCGCGCCGACACGGCGGGGGACATCATCTTCTACGGCTATCTCTATCAGGAGAAAAAGTGCTTCGGCCTCGACTACAACGACCTCATCAAGTTCTCACTCTATATTTTCGAGCAGCACGAGGACATCAGGCTCAAGTGGCAGCAGCGGCTCGAATACATCATGATCGACGAATTTCAGGATATCGACGCGCTGCAATACGAGCTGATGGAGGTGCTGTGCGGCTATCACGGCAACCTCTTCATCGTGGGCGACCCGGACCAGACGATCTACACCTGGCGCGGCGCGAACGTCAAGTATCTGCTGGATTTCGACAAGGTCTTTCCAAATGTGCAGACCATCATGATGATGGAAAACTACCGTTCCACGCCGGAGATTTTGGCGGCGGCGAACTCGCTGATCGCGAAAAACGGCCACCGCATCAAAAAGGACCTGCTCCCGACGAAGCCCTCGGGCGAGAAGGTCGTCTGCCACTTTGCCGACACGCAGGAGGCGGAGGCGCAGTGGATGGCGGGCGAGATGCAGCGGCTGCATGATCGCGGCGTGCCGCTGCGGGATATGACCGTCCTTTACCGCGCGCACTATGTGACGCGCGCGGTGGAAGAGGCGTTGATGCACGAAAAAATTCCCTATACGATCTACTCCGGCGTGCAGTTTTTCGACCGCATGGAGATCAAGGACGCACTTTCATATTTGCGGATGATCGCCTATCAGGACGATCTGTCGTTCCGGCGCATTGCCAACGCGCCGAAGCGGAACCTCGGCAAGCGGCGCATGGCCTTTTTACAGGAGACGGCGGAAAAAGAGGGGACGAGCCTCTATGTAACGCTCAAAAACCACCTCGAAGACAGCGTGTTCAGCGGCACGAAGGCAAAGCAGTTCGTCGATCTGATCGAGCGCTTTTCGCACTCGTATCAGGGTCGGCCCATCTCTGAGGTGCTCTCGGATATTCTGGACAAGAGCGGGTATGAAAAGGCGCTGCGCACCGAGGGCAGTCAGGAGCGCCTGGACGATCTGGCCGAGCTCAAGCAGTCCATCTACGAATACGAGACGAGCTGCGGCGAGGAGAGTGCGATGGAGCATTACCTCGCCCACATCGCGCTTTTCAGCAACGGCGATGTCGCCGAGCAGGGCGACAAGGTGAAGCTGATGACCGTCCACGCGGCGAAGGGCCTCGAATTCCCGTATGTGTTCCTCTGCGGCATGAACGAGGGCATTTTCCCCTCGCGCAAGGTGCGAACGCTCCCCGGCATGGAGGAGGAGCGGCGGCTCGCTTTCGTTGCGCTGACGCGCGCGGAGAAGGGGCTTTACCTCTCCGAGGCCGACGGGTGGAATTTTGACGGCTCGCCGCGCTATCCCTCGCGCTTTCTGCTGGATATCGACCGCGAGCTTCTGTCGTTCACGCACGAGGTCGACGAGACGCTTCTGCGTGAAGCGGCGGATGACGTCGCGCGGCGAGACAAGTATCTGCGCGAGGACGACGGCGACGGCACGCTGCCCATCGGGCAGCGCGTGCGCCACGCGGTGTTCGGCGAGGGAACGGTGCTGGACGTGGACCTGAACAAGGGCGCGCACGTCATCCAGTTTGACGGCATGGGAACGCCGCGCAGCATTTCGCTGCGCGCGAAGCTTGAAAAGATCGGGCCATAAAATCAATTGACAGATTTATTTTGGAGGGATTTCGACATGAGAAAGAATTTTTGCGCACAGCCCTAGGTCTATCCGCAGCCCGTGCTCATCATCGCAATGTATTTAAGCGGCGGCCACAAGACCGTGAAGAACATCTTAAAGCGCGGTGCGTTCACCGTGAGCATGGGCGACGCAGAGTATGCGGCGGCCTGCGACTATGTGGGCATCGAGTCCGGCAACAGCGTGCCCGACAAGGTGGCGCGCGCGGGCTTCCACGTGACGAAGAGCGAGCATGTGGATGCGCCGATGATCGACGAGCTGCCGCTCACGCTCGAGTGCAAGCTCGTGAGCTACGACGAGGAGACAAGACTCCTGACCGGCGAGATCGTGAACGTCAGCGTAGACGAGCGCGCGCTCGACGAAAACGGCAAGCTCGCTGTCGAAAAGCTGCACGTCATCACCTTTGACTACGCCAACCACGGCTATTATGTCTTGGGCGAGAAGGTCGCCAGCGCGTTCGAGGACGGCAAAAAATTCAAGTAAATCCGGCGAAACAGAAAGCGCCGCGTCCCGTATTTTCTTCGGGACGCGGCGCTTTTTTGCCGTTTCGGTCAGGATTTCGACTTTGTTTGTGCAAAACCGACGCATTAGTGTTAAAATCTCGTTAAAAACCGTCCCTTTTACTACTGGCACGGGCGCGGGGCAGATGGTATAGTAAACAGGCATGTGTTTTTTAGGAGGATCAATATGTTTTCTGCCTTTTTTCGCAGCCTGAAGCAGGAATTTGTAGGCTACAACTCGAAAAAGCTGCTCGCCGACATGATGGCGGGCCTGACGGTCTGCGCTGTCGCGCTGCCGCTGGCATTGGCGTTCGGCGTTTCATCCGGCGCGAGCGCGGCGGCGGGCCTTGTCACGGCCATCATCGCGGGCGTGGTCATCGCCATTCTCGGCGGCGCGTCGTACCAGATTTCGGGCCCCACAGGCGCGATGAGCGCGGTGCTCGTCGGCATCGTCGCGGAATACGGCCTGCAGGGCGTGTTTTTTGCCTGCTTTGCCGCGGGCGTTCTGCTGCTGCTCGCGGGCATTTTCAAGCTCGGACGGCTCATCAGCTTCATTCCGATGCCCGTCATCATGGGCTTCACCTCGGGCATTGCCATTATCATCGCGATGGGCCAGATCGACAACTTCTTCGGCACGGTGTCGGAGGGCGGCTCGAATTTGGAAAAGATCGCGTCCTATGGCCGTCTTGGCTTCCATCCGAACATGCAGGCGGTGCTCATCGGCCTTCTTGTCGTGCTGGTGATGGTCTTCTGGCCGAAAAAATGGGGCGCGCGTGTGCCGGGCTCGCTCGTCGGCATCATCCTTGCGACGATCGTCGCGACAGTCGCGGGCATGGATCAGCTCGCTGTCGTCGGCGACATTCCCAAGACGCTCCTGCTCGCCGACCGCCTGTCGCTCGGCGGCCTGAGCTTCACGATGCTCGAAAACCTGATTTCTCCCATCGTGACCATTGCGGCGCTCGGCATGATCGAGAGCCTGCTTTGCGGCGCGTCGGCCTCGCGCATGAAGGGCGAAGCGTTCAACGCCGATCAGGAGCTGATCGCACAGGGCGTGGGTAACGTCCTGCTGCCGCTTTTTGGCGGTGTGCCCGCGACCGCAGCCATCGCACGCACGAGCGTAGCGGTCAAGTCCGGCCAGCAGACGCGCCTTACGAGCGTGTTCCATTCGCTGTTCCTGCTTGCCTCGATGTTCCTGCTCGGCGGCGTGATGGCGCGCCTGCCGCTCTCGGCGCTCGCGGGTGTGCTGATGGTCACGGCGTGGCGCATGAACGACTGGGAGGGCATCCGCTACATCTTCCGCCACAAGTTCAAGTCCGGTATCAGCCAGTTTTTGATCACGATGCTCGCAACGGTCGTCTTTGACCTGACGGTCGCGATCCTGCTCGGCGTGGTATACTCCGCCATTTTGTACATGGCGAAGTCGAGTCATATCCATGTGAATTTCTCCGATATCGACGCGAACAAGCTGCGCTCGGTGGAGGGCAAGCCCCCCATTCTTGAGACCTCCGGCGTGGCGTACATCACGGGCGCGCTCTTCTTCGGCGCGGTGGATGAGTTCAACCACCGCATGGCGGAGATGCCGCAGTACGACCACATCATCTTGTCGATGCGCGGTATGCCGAGCGTGGACGTTTCGGGCGCGCAGGCGATGCTCGAACTGTGTGAGGCGCTCAAGAGTCAGGGCAAGACGGTTGCCTGCTGCGGCATGACCGAGGCGGTACGCACCTACTTTGACCGTGCCGGCATCACCGAGCTTCTCGGCGAGGAGTCCTACTTCTGGAGCGCTGACCAGGCGATCCTTGACCTGCTGGACGCGGAGATCGTGGAATAAAAGACATAGAAAAGCACTTCCCGCCAGCGGCGGGAAGTGCTTTTTGCTGTACATGGGCTGCGAAAGATTTTATTTGCGCCGGTCACCCTCGCGTGCGATCTTGTCGAGCGATTCCTGCCGGACAGCCTGACGAAGCGCCGTCAGGTAGGGCGAAAAGGCGACGTTCTGCTCGCCGTAGGTGAGCTGGAGGTCGTATTCGTGGTCCTCCCAGGTCGAAATGTCGGACTCGTTGTGGGAGATCACGGCCTCGAGCTTGTCGAGCGCCTTGTAGATTTGGGCCTCCTGCGTTTCGAGCGCGGCCATCTCGTCGTAGAGTGCGCGCATCTCCTCGCGGCAGGGGGAGGGAAGCGATGCGACCCACTGGTAGAGCAGCGCTTCCTCCGTCGATTCGTCCTGTGCGGTCTTGTCAAAGGCGGGGATATCGCCCGTGAAGCACTCGCCGAGGTCGTGGATGAGGCACATGCGCGTCACCTTGTCCATGTCGGCCTCGGGAAATTCATCACGCAGGAAAAACGCCATCAGTGCGATGCGCCAGCTGTGCTCGGCAACGCTCTCGTGCCGCCCGCCGGAGGTGTAGCAGTGACGGGTGGTGTCCTTCAATTTTTCCGCCGTGTGCAGCGCGGCGAGCAGTTCGCTTGGTCTCATGCGTCTCCTCCATTGTCGTTTTCTGGTATTTTACCAGAGGCGGAAACGACTTGCAAGGAAAAGAAAGAAGAGAGATTCCCATTCCCAGCGGCATATGATATCATGAATGCGAGAAAATTTGGCGCCCGGTGAAACAAAACGGGCGCGGAATGCGTCTAAATAAGCAGAAGCAAGAAGATTTGAGAGAGACCCTCCCCTGCGGAGGGCGGAGAGGAGAATTTATGAAGCTTGCGGCGGATTTTCGGCAGGCGGCGCGCGAGGCGCTGCGCGGCAAGTGGCCCATCGCCATTCTGATCGGCCTTGTGGCGGTGCTGCTCGACGGCGCAGGGAGCGGCGGTCCGGAGGTCAAATTCAATTACGATGTGTCCTCGGGCGTGTCGACGACGTTTGGCTACGGCGGACAGACGATTTACTCCACAGGCTACGGTTTGGGCCCGAAGTGGAGCGGACTGCTCGTCGGCGGTGCGGTCTATCTCATCGTGATCGCGCTCGTGTTGGCGGCGGCGTACTTCATCCTCGGCAGCATCGTGGGCGTGGGGTATGCCAAATATAACCTCGGCCTTGTCGACCGCACGGAGCCGGGCTTTGAGGCGCTGTTCGCCTATCTTCCGAACTGGAAGACGACGACGCTGACGCGGCTTTGGAAGGGCCTCTATATTCTGCTGGGGACGATCCTGCTCGTCATTCCGGGACTGATTATGGGCTACACCTACGCGATGACGGACTACATTTTGGCCGAGCACCCGGACATGGCGCCGGGCGAGGTGATGAAGGGCTCGAAGGCGATGATGGAGGGCAACCGCTGGCGGCTGTTCTGCCTGCAATTCAGTTTCATCGGCTGGATGCTCCTCAGCTCGCTGACGTTCGGCCTTGGCAACCTTGCGCTGCGCCCCTATCAGGAGGCGGCATACGCCGCGTTCTACCGCGAGGTATCGCTCGGGTAAAAAGATAGAGAGAAACAAAACGCGCCCCGCGGATGATCCGCGGGGCGTATTTTTGCTGTGATGGAAAGCTTACTTTGCGCTGTCGTTTGCGAGGGCCTGGTCGATCAGCTTCTGGAGCGCTGCCATGTTGTCCTCATTGTCGATGCCGCCGAGCATCGCCTCACCGACGATGGCGCCGCTGCGGTCGATGACATAGGTGGTCGGGAAGGCCATGATGTCGCCCGCAAAGTCGCCGGCTGCGCTGTCGGAGGGGAAGTAGATGTTCTGGTAGCTTGCGCCCTTGGACTCGAGCAGGCTCTTGGCCGTGCTGATCGCATCGGCGTTGCCGTCGAGGGTATCGACGTTGATGCCGATGAGCGCGCCGCCCTGCTTCTTGAGCGTCTCGTTGAGGGCGTTCAGATCGCCAAGCTCCGCCACGCAGGGCTTGCAGCCGCTGAACCAGAAGTTCACGACCGTCACAGCGTTCTGGGAGAAGATGCTGCTGTCCACGTCGTTGCCGTCAAGGTCCTTGCCGGTGAAGGTGGGGAAGGTCGGAACGGCGGCGCTCATGTCGCCGTCTTCACCGTCGCCCGCGGGCTGGAGGGCGGCGTACTGCTCCTGCAGGGGCTGGATCTGGTCTTCAAGGTCGCGGATCTGCTCGGAGCCTTCGGTCAGCGTCTTGAGTTCGTCTTCGGTGAACTGATCCTTCACAAGGTCGAGGGCGGCAAGCAGGTAAGCGCCGTAGTTCGATTCATCGGGGATCTCGTCGCGCTTTTCGTTCATGGCGGCGAAGAGCTTCTGCCACAGCTCAAGGTTCTCTTCCATGATGGCGTTTTCCTTGTCGGCGAGCTCCTGGATCTGGGCGTAGATCTCCTCGGCGGTCGCGCCCTGCGCATCGCCATCGCCCTTGCCGTCGCCCTTGCTGCCGCAGGCGGCGAGGGAAAGCGTCAGCGTAAAGGCGAGCAGCAGCGTAATGATCTTCTTAAAATTCATGGTTTATTCTCCTTTGTTTTCTTCAATGATCGGTTTTTGAGACAATTTGGAACATGCTCCGCCGCTGCCGAAGGCGTAGCGGAAGCGGACGGCCTCCGTCGGGCAGGCGGTCACGCATTTGCCGCAGCGGATACATTCGCTGTGGTTCGGCGTTTTGGTCACATCCACGTCCATGGGACAGGTCCTTGCGCACTTGCCGCAGGAGACGCATTTGCTCTCGTCAACGTGCATCGACAGCAGCGACACGCGGTTGAAGAGCGCGTAGAACGCGCCGAGCGGGCAGAGCCACTTGCAGAACGGGCGGTAGAAGATGACGCTCAGCACGACGACCGTGATGAGCACGCAGAGCTTCCACGAAAAGAGCTTGCCGAGCGCGGCACGGATGCTGCTGTTGACAAGCGAGAGCGGGATAGCGCCTTCGAGCACGCCCTGCGGGCAGAGATATTTGCAGAAGAACGGGTCGCCCATGCCTGCTTCGTTCACCACGAGCACCGGAAGCAGGAAGACCATCACCACCAAGATGACGTATTTGAGGTAGGTCAGCGGCTTTAGGCGCTTGGTGGAGAGCTTTTTGGTCGGGATCTTGTGCAGCAGCTCCTGAAACCAGCCGAACGGGCAGAGGAAGCCGCAGATGAAGCGGCCCAGCAGCACGCCAAGCAGGATGAGGATGCCGGTGATGTAATAGGAAAAGCTGAATTTGGACGAGCCGACGACAGCCTGAAACGCGCCGATGGGACACGCGCCCGCCGCACCCGGGCAGGAGTAGCAGTTCAGTCCCGGCACGCACACGGTCTTGCCTGCGCCGCGATAGAGCGTACCCGTGAGGAAGTTCGGCAGGTGCAGATTCGTCAGCAGAGCCGCGCAGGCCTGGACCAGTCCGCGCCAGCGGGCGAGCAGAAAGGAAAATGGTTTTTTCTTATCCAATGCCCACACACTCCAGACATAGTTTGATCGCCTTGTTCAGCACCGTGTCCGCCTCGCCACGCATCACACCGCAGACGAGAAATGCGAGGCCAAGCAGCAGAAAAAGAATCTGCACCCCGGCCTTTTTGCCAAATGTTTTGTTCAAATTATCACCCTTTCTGTTGTACCGGCGCTTAGACTACACAGGGAATATGAACATAGTATGAACAGCACCTTAAAAGAACCCTAATTTTATCTGGAAATAATAAGAAGTTTGCCCTGTGCGAAGGGGGTTGCACCATTATCCGCGCTTTTGAAAGAGCTTTGAAGCATAACGGGAGACGAGCTCACCGATCACAAGCCCCAGCACCGCACCGGCGAACACGTCACTCGGAAAGTGCACATATAAATAAAGGCGAGAGAAGGCGAGCAGCACGGCGAGCGGGATGGCCGCATAACCGAAGCGGCGGTCTGCGCGCGTTGTCGATGTCCTTGTCAGGATAGGTCTCGATGTACGGCTCTTTGGAGAACGCCGCGACCGGCAGCGCGGGCAGCCATGCCATCGGATGCGCAGCGGGAACCCAGGCCGTCAGCTCATCGTAGCCGATGGGGAGCCAGTCGTGCCCACCCTCGCGCGCGGAGATGAAGCACAGATCGAGTTGGTGCGCGTTGAGCTGTGTGATCAGCTCTGTGCTGTACCCACCGCGCAGCTGCACCTGAATGCCGCCGTAGCGCGCGTGGAAATCCGATATGATGCGCGCGAGCGGCGAATAAAATGCGCTGTATGCCGTGCCGACGGTGACCGTGCCGACATCCAGCCCGCGCAGCTGCGCGGAGAGCTGGGTGCAGCTCTCGCCCGCGTGCAGTAGGTCGCGGATGGCGGGCAGCAGCTTTTCGCACTCCTTTGTCGGGCGAACGCCGCTGTGCTCGCGCAGCAGGAGCGGAACGCCCGTCTCCTCCTCAAGCGCCGCGACCATGCGGCTCACGCCGGAGGGCGTGTATTGCAGCGCCTCCGCGGCGGCGGACAGACTTCCGGTCTCAATGGCGCAGACGAGCGCGCGGTAGCGATCGAGTTCCATGGCGTTCTCCTTTGCGAAATTGTCAAAGATAGCTTGATGGATCATCGGTTTACGCAAAGTATAGCGCGGGTGTATGCTGTTGCCAAATCCTTGGAAATGGGGGAAACTATGGCACGCTCTTACGATCTAACGAGCGGCAGCATCCCGCAGCATCTGCTGCGCCTGGCCGCACCGCTCATCATGGGCAATATCTTGCAGCAGCTCTACAACACGGTGGACGCCTTTATCCTCGGGCGCTTTGCGGGCGATTTGGAGTTCGCCGCTGTCGGCGTTGCGGGCTCGGTGATGAACCTTTTCCTCTTTATGATCACAGGCGCGTGCACGGGCATTTCCGTCATTTTCGCACAGCTCTACGGTGAGGGTGAGCGCGAGCGCTTCCGCCGCGAGCACTGGCTCTCGCTCTCGTGCGGGCTGCTGGTGACGCTCGCGTGCAGCGGCCTCAGCTTTTTGCTGCTCTCGCCGCTGCTGCGGCTCATCCAGACGCCAAGCGAGCTCAAGACCTTTGTCTCGGTGTATCTGACGATCATTTTAGCGAGCCTGCCCGCGGCTTTTCTCTACAACCTCTACGGCGCGCTGCTGCGTGCCATCGGGCGGGCGAACGCGGCGCTGATGGTGCTCGCCGCGGCGGTGACGGTCAATGTCGCGCTCGACTACTGCTTTGTTGCGCGCTTTCAGTTGAGCATCGCGGGCGCGGCGTGGGCGACGGCGGCATCGCAGGCCATTTCGGCGGTGCCGTGCATCCTCTACCTGCGGCGCAAGGCACCGGAGCTCATTTTTGCCCGCGCGGACTGCCGTATGGATGGAGAGCTATTGAAGCAGACGGCGCATTTTAGCTTCGTCACGGCGCTGCACCAGTCGAGCCTGTACATCGGAAAGCTCCTGGTGCAGGGCGCGGTCAACACCGGTGGCACGGACATGATCTCGGCCTACACGGCGACGACGCGCATCGAGGGCTTTGCCAACTCGTTTGGCGACAGCGGCAGCGCTGCGACCTCCGTGCTCGTGGCACAGAATCGGGGAGCAGGGAAAGAAGAGCGCGTGAAGGGATCGTTTCGCAGCAGCCTTTTTCTGATGCTTGCGATGGGGCTTGCGATGTCGCTCATCATGTACGTTAGCGCGAGCACGTCGGTCGGCTTTAGGCTCGGGACGCGCAGCGGCGCGGCGTTTGAGAATGCGCGCGACTATCTGAAGCTCGTGGCGCTTTTCTACACGCTCTGCTTCACCGGCAACACATTCGCTGGCTATTTTAACGGCATCGGGAAGGTGTCCGTCCCGTTCCTCGGTGCGACGAGCCACATCGCGCTGCGAGTCGTCCTCTCGTGGCTGCTGGTCGGCAAAATGGGCCTCCCCGCCGTCGCGCTGGCAACAGGCCTCGGCTGGGTGCTGGTCAACGCGCTGTAGACCTTTGTCAAATGGAGGATGGAGAAAAAGCAGAAAGCAGCAGAACGTGATATTATGTAAACATCAAAAGCCGCGCGCCTAAGGGCGCGCGGCTTTTGATAAGTTTTGTGAGGTATCGCCGCTGATCGAAATGCGCGGCAAAGGGATGACATTTTTGAGAAAGCACGAGGTTTTTGCCCATATGGGAAGACCATGTCGAAGGAGAAAAACTTTTGTAAGAGACGCGCTCTGCTTGCTGAACTTCTGTAAAGTGAAACTATTTTACAATTCTTCAAAATGGTAGCGCGGCTTGCCGACGCTTTTCTTGCCATATTCGATGGCTTTTGTCGGGCAATAGCAGATGCAGGCCATACACTGTGTGCAGTTGGTTCCCCAGACGGGACGGGCGTTTTGCAGTGTGATGTTATTCAGCGGGCAGAGCTTTTCGCATTTGCCGCAGCCGATGCAGACATCACTTGCAGTAAAGGGATTTGCCTTCACAAACAGCGGATAGAAAACCGGGTTCACCGCGCTGCTCGCGATGCGGTCGTAGAGCTTTTTGCGCGGCGGCGAGAACATGTGTCCTGCGCGGATCGCGGCGATCGCGCGGTCGATGAACGGCTCGGCTTTGGCGACGATCCGGCGAGCCTCCTCGACGGTTGGTGCGTTGAACATGGCGATGAAATTCTCCGGCATGACGATCTGCGCCGTGCCCATGTAGACGAGGCCCTTTTCGCGGCAGAGCGCGCGGTTGTACTTCGCGGCGTTGCCGATCTCGCTGCCGCAGTCCATGACGAACCACGTTTCCCTCGCGCCGCGCAGCTCTGTTCGCAGCAGATGGTCGCGCACGATGCGCGGGATGCGCCAGGCGTAGGTCGGCATGACGAGGACGAGCCGTCCATTGACGGCGAGCGGTGTTATGTCGCCTGATTTGATGCGGTCATTCAGGCTGATGAGCGTATCGTTCAGCGCGTGTGCGATGCGCTCGGCGATGTGGCGGCTGTTGCCGGTGCCGGTGAAATAGAGTACCATGGCGACCTCCTGTGTCTTTGCTCGAGCATTGCCCGAATATTGTATTGCCTCTATTGTACCAGCCGTGGCGCGCGCAGACAAGCGCTTTGTGTAGGAAAACCAGCGGAGTAAAGGGACTTGAACCTGAGAGAAAAATCGCCGCGGCTTTTCTTTTTTTACCGAAAGGGGCGAAAGAGACATATTGCCTCTCGTATACTTGTGTTTCCTGCATTTTCTGCTTGCGGAATGGGGGCGGATATGGTATCTTGAACCATGTGTCCGTCGGCCGTTTTCGACCGGCGGTTCACCTTCTCTAACTGAACGACCACCGAAAGGCAGGCCTTTTTCTTATGATGATCAACAAACGGCTCATCGGCGCGGTGCCGGAGAGCAAAAAATATATCGCGGGCAACGTCGCGCTGCAATGGTGCTCGCTGTTCGCGGGCAGCATGACGCAGAGTAAGATCGTCACGACCGCCGTGATCGCGCTTGCAGCTGTCGCCGTGCGATACGGCTGTACCGTCGGCGCGTCGCGCATGGGGTATCTATCGTCTAAGGCGGTCAAGAAGACGCTGCGCGGCGCGATCTATGACAAGCTCCTGTGCCTCGGCGCGTCGTATTCCGAGCAGGTCAAAACGTCGGAGGTCGTGCAGGTCGCGGTCGAGGGCGTCGACCAGCACGAAACGTATTTCGGTGCGTATCTGCCGCAGTTTTTCTACGCAATGCTCGCGCCGCTGACGCTTTTTGTCGTGCTGTGCTTCGTGAGCGTGCCGGCGGCGGTCGTGCTGCTCGTCTGCGTGCCGCTCATCCCCGTCGCCATCGCGGCGGTACAGACATGGGCGAAGAAGCTGCTCTCGAAATACTGGGGGCAGTACACGGCGCTCGGCGACACGTTTCTTGAAAATTTGCAGGGCTTGACGACCTTGAAAATCTATCAGGCCGACGCCTTCAAAAATGATGAGATGAACGTCGAGGCCGAAAAGTTCCGCAAGATCACGATGAAGGTTCTTACGATGCAGCTCAACTCCATCACGATCATGGACCTCATCGCCTACGGCGGCGCGGAGCTGCGCGACATTGAGGAGGCGAGCCTGATGCGGCGCATCACCTACGTCAGCCACCAGAGCTACCTCTTCAAGGGTACGGTACGCGACAATTTGCTGATGGGCAAGCCTGGTGCGAGCGATGACGAGCTCTGGAGCGCGCTCACGCAGGTCAATCTCGCGGACTTTCTCAGAGGGGATGCGGGGCTCGACACCTTACTTTCCGAGCGCGGTGAGAACCTTTCGGGCGGTCAGCGCCAGCGCCTTGCGCTCGCCCGCGCGCTGCTGCACGACAGTCCGGTGTACATCTTCGACGAGGCTACGTCGAACATCGACGTTGAGAGCGAGAACGACATCATGGCGCAAATTCACGCATTGGCGGGCCGGAAGACGGTGCTGCTGATCTCGCACCGTTTGGCGAACGTCACAGCGTCGGATGAAATTTACGTGCTGGAGCGCGGCGATATCGTTCAGCACGGTACGCACGATGCGCTGCTGAAGCAGGGCGGCGCTTACGCCGCGCTGTGGTCGGCCCAGCAGGTGTTGGAGCACTACGGAGAGGAGGCGGCAAAATGAAAAAGAGAAGCGGTTTTACCGTCATGGCGCGGCTCATCGGCCTCGTGAAGCCACTGAGCGGCTACATGGTGCTCGCCATTTTGATGGGCCTTGTCGGCCACCTCTGCGCCGCGTTCATCACGATCTTCGGCGGCTTTGCCGTGCTTGACCTGCTCGGCTTCACAACGCCTGTCGTGCTCAAGACGACGTTCGTCTGTGTGCTGCTCTTCGCGCTCGTGCGCGGCGTCTTCCGCTACGCCGAGCAGTCCTGCAACCACTTTATCGCCTTCAAGCTGCTTGCGCTGATCCGCGACAAGGTCTTCCGCGCACTGCGCCGTCTCTGCCCCGCGAAGCTCGAAGGCCGCGACCGCGGCGACCTCATCTCCGTCATCACGTCGGACATTGAGCTGCTCGAGGTCTTCTACGCGCACACGATCTCGCCCGCAGCCATCGCGGCGCTGTTCACGCTCATCATGTGTCTGTTCATCGGGCATTATCACGCGCTGCTCGGCCTTCTGGCACTTGCGGCTTACGTCTGCGTCGGCGTGGTCATCCCGCTCATCACGTCCCGCCGCTCGGGCGATACGGGGATGCGATCCCGCACGGAGTCGGGCGCGCTGTCGGCCTTCGTGCTCGACAGCCTGCGCGGCCTGAACGAGACCATCCAGTATGACCGCGGCGCTGCTCGCCGCGCCGAGATGAATGCGCGCACCGATGCGCTATCCAAAGAGGAAGCCAAGCTCAAGCGTCTCACAGGCCAGAACATGGGCATCACGAACACGGCCATTTTGCTCTTCGACCTTGCAATGCTGGTTTCTTCCGCGGCGCTGGTGCAGCGCGGAAAGCTGACGTTCGACGGGGCGCTCATTGCGGTCCTTGCGCTGTTCTCGTCGTTCGGCCCCACGGTCGCGCTGGCAAATCTAGGTGCGACGTTGCAAAACACCTTCGCCGCGGGCAACCGCGTGCTCGACATTCTGGATGAAGAACCCGTGGTCGACGAGGTCACCGGACAGAAAGAGGTCGAATTTACCGGCGCGGAGGCCGAGCACGTCACGTTCTCCTACGGCGGGGAGGACATTCTCTCCGACGTTTCCGTCCGCTTCCCGGAGGGGAGCGTCGTCGGCATTGTGGGCCGCAGTGGCAGCGGAAAATCGACGCTTTTAAAGCTCCTGATGCGCTTCTGGGATGTGCAGAAGGGCCGCGTCCGCCTGTCAGGCACGGACGTTTCCAGCATCAACACGGGGAATCTGCGCGAGATGGAGAGCTTCGTCACGCAGGAGACGCATCTCTTCCACGACAGCATCAAAAATAACCTCCGCATCGCAAAGCTCGACGCGACGGACGACGAGATCGTCGCGGCCTGCAAAAAGACCGCCGTGCACGAATTCATCATGACGCTGCCGCAGGGCTACGACACGTCGGTCGGCGAGCTGGGCGACACGCTTTCGGGCGGCGAGCGCCAGCGCCTCGGACTCGCCCGCGCGTTTCTGCACGACGCGCCGCTGATGCTCCTTGACGAGCCGACGAGCAATCTCGACAGCCTGAACGAGGCGGTCATCCTGAAATCGCTGCACGAGCAGTGCGCGGGCAAGACCGTCGTGCTCGTGTCGCACCGCGCGTCGACCATGCGCATCGCCGACACGGTCTACTCCGTCGAGCACGGGAGAATGAGCTGATGAAGGATATCGAAACCAAGCGCGAGCGCGAAAAGAAGATGATCTCGCAGATGATCGCCCTCTACTGCCACCGCAATCACCACACAAAGGGCGTGCTCTGCCCCGAGTGCGCGGCGCTGAACGACTACGCCCGCGCCCGCTCCGAGCACTGCCCGTTCATGGAGACGAAGACCTTCTGCGTCAATTGCCGCGTGCACTGCTACAAACCTGACATGCGTGAAAAGATCCGCGCCGTGATGCGCTTTTCCGGCCCGCGGATGATTTTCTATCACCCCGTCGCCGCAATCCGCCACGTGGTGGAGACAAAGCGCGAAAAAAAGAGACTGGAGAGAGAAAACCGATGAAGCTGAAACGCCTTTTCTTCCTGATCCTCGGCTGCGTGTGCCTTGCGCTCGGCTGCGTCGGCATCGTGCTGCCGGTGCTGCCCACGGTGCCGTGCTTCCTTGCGACGGTGTTCTGCTTTGCAAACTCGTCGGAAAAGCTGCACACATGGTTTCTCGGCACAGAGCTCTATCAAAAACACCTCGACTCATTCGTGAAGAAAAAGGGCATGACCGCGCAGACCAAGGCCGGCATCCTGATGTCCGTGACGCTGCTGATGGCCGTCGGCTTTTTCCTGATGCTGCGAAAAGCGCTCTACATTCCCTGCACTATTCTCGCTATTGTGTGGCTCTGCCACCTCGTATACTTCCTCTTCGGTGTGAAGACGATCAAGACAGAATGCGAGGAGCAGATTTGAGTAAAAAAAGCGGCAGAGCCACCGGAATGCTCCGGCGGCTCTGCCGCTTTTTTGAGAGAGGGGGAAAAATCATGTTTTTTCGGGGCGCAGCGGGCCGTAGAAGTAGCTCGCGGTCGCGCCGCCGTCGATGAGGAAGGTCGAGCCCGTGATGAACGCGCCCTTGTCGCGCATCAAAAGCTCGGCGACGTTTGCGACTTCGTCCGCCGTGCCGGGGCGTCCCGCGGGGCACTTAGCGAACATGTTCTTGTAGAAGCCGCCGCGCGGGCCGTTGAACTCGTCGAGTGCCAGCGGCGTGACGATGATGCCGGGGGTGATGTCGTTCAGGCGCGCGCCGCGCTTGCCCCATTCGACCGCCTGCGCCGTGACGCGCTTCTCGTTGCAGCGCTTCGCCATCTGATAGGCATGGAGCGTGTCACGGATGTTCTCGGGCTGCAAAAAGTCGAGGGACAGCAGCTCCTCCGTCGGCGTGGTGGCGAGCTTTTCGCCCTGCTCCGCCGTCAGGGCGGGCATGCGCCAGCCGGACTGGTTCGAGATCGTCACGCCCACGCCGCCCGGTGCGATGACCCTGCCGACCTCTTCTAAAAGTACCGCCGTACCGTAGAGGTCGACCTTTAAGATCGCCTCGATGGGCGCCTGACTGGGCGACACACCCGCAGCGTTGACGAGCATCTTGATCTCGCCGTACCTCTGCCCCCGGCAATGAGGGCCTTGATGGACGAGCGGCTCGAGAGGTCCATCTCGACGGGTGTGACATCGAGGCCCGCCTCGTTCATTGTCTTAGCGATGGCCTGCGCGTTTGCGAGCTTTATGTCGCCGACGACGATCTTCATGCCCGCGCCCATGCGGCGGGCGATGGCCATGCCGATCTGTCCGGCACCGGCCCATAACATGACGTTTTTCATCGTTTTCCTCCTTACAGCAGCGCCTTGACGCTCTGCGCCCAGGCGTTGATCTTGCTTTCCGGCGTTTCCAGATGGTCACCGCCGTTCGAGTCGAACTTCACCTGCATATCACAGGCAAAATCCGCGCCGGGGCAGGCGGCCTTCATATCTTTGATGACGCGGCCCGGCCAGCCGCCGTTTGTCATAAACGGGACAACGGTCTTGCCTGCAAAATTCTGTCCATGCAGGAATGTCTTGACGGCGGGAGCCATCGTGTACCACCACGTCGGCGTGCCGACGGCGATGATGTCGTAGTCGGCGACGTTGACGGGAAGCGGCTTGAGCTCCGGCTCAAAGCCCGCGTTCACCTCGCGCTGGCCCTGATCGATCACATCGTTGTAGCTGCCGGTATACGGCACGGCGGTGTCGAGCCTCACAAGATCGCCGCCGGCGACGCTCTGCAACGCTTTTGCGGTGCGCTCGGTGTTGCCGCACGACCAGGAGTAGTAAACGATCAGGAACTTTTTCGCTTTGCGAACTCCTCAACCCACTGGGCAAGCGCGCTCTTCGCCTCGTCCACGTGGCTGCCGTGGATGGCGAGGCCCTTCGTGACCGCCGCACCATGGGCAGCCTTGCGGATGTCGTTTTCGGTATCGGAAAGGCCGCTACCCTCGTGCGTGCAGAAGGGGTGGATGGTCTTGCCCGTGAAGTCGTAGTGCTCGAGGAAGGTGTAGACCGCCATCGGCATCGTACTGCAATAGTTGGGGTAGCCGAGGTAAATTTCATCATAGGCGTCGAGGTCATCGGGCAGATCCAACACCGCGGGACGGGCGTTTTTCTGCCAGTCCTCACGCGCCTGCGCCACACAGGTCTTGTAGTCGCCTGAATAGGGCTCGGCCTGCTCAATTTTGTACAGCTCGCCGCCGGTCAGATCCGCGAGCATCTCAGCAACCTTTTCGGTGTTGCCGACGGAAATGCGGCGGTACGCGCCGCCGAAGTAGTTCTCTCCCGCGCGGGAGTAAAATGCGATCAATGCTGCCATTGTTTCGCTCCTTTCTTATCTTTTTGCGCCAAAAGCGGCGTACGGTTTTTGTTGATATCACCATTGTAAACCGCCGCGCCGCGGGTATCAATTCCGGTTTTGCGGCTTTCCTATAAGAAAAACTGATATGAAAAAAGGCGGAGCCATCGGCTCCGCCTTTCTGCTTTCGTTCAGGTATCAAATTGTCCTTTGAGCAGCCGCGCGAATTCCGGCACGTAGGGGTTCGCGTTCTCCTTTTTCCAGAACGCGCAGTATGTGCGAAGAAGCGGCGCACCGTTTCGCACGAGCGGCACACGGGTGAGCGGTTCGGCTGCCTGCCTTTCGCCGCCCTCCAGCGGAAGAAATCCCCTGCTGCCCGCGACCAGAAGGCGCGCCTCCTCCCAATTCTCGGCATACAGGAATTCACTTGGAAAGCCGAGTACAATGCGGCTGAATTCCTGCTCCGCCTCCCGCTCCGGCGGCGGGGCGATCAGAATGCAGGGAAAATTCTTGAGCTCTGCCGGTGCGACCGCCTCCATCTGCGCGATTGGGCTGTGGGCGGAGACTTCAATCAGGGCGGGCCGGGCTGCAAGGATCAGATTTTCGCAGGCGTCGGAAAATACACGGCGCTGATCGTTGAGCGTGATCTCGACCCGATCCTCGCTCAGCATATCACACAGCTCCCCATGGCTGCCGTACGCGATGGAGACGCTGACGTCGGGATACCTCACCGAAAAGGCCGCGAGCGCGCGGTGGAACTCTCCCCCCCTGCATAGGTGCGCAGGTAGCCGATCTTCAAATTCGCCGCCTCGCCCTTGGCGATCTTCGCCGCCTCGGCGCACATGCGGTCGCAGTCCGCTGTGAGCAGCAGGCTCTTACGGTAAAAGTATTCGCCCGCAGGCGTGAGCGAAAATGAGCGATTTTTGCGCACGAGCAGCGCAAAGCCCAGATCACGCTCCAAGGACTGCACCTGCTGGGAGATGGCTGACTGCGAGATGAAATTTTCCTCCGCCGCGGCGGAAAAGCTCCCGAGACGCACGACGGATTGAAAGTATTTGAGCTGCTTGAGCATGATGCACCTCCTGATGTCTAAATGACGATCCCCTCGCAGTGGTCGATCTCGTGCTGGATGATCTCCGCCGTCCAGCCGGTGAAGGTCTTGAGGCGTGTTTGGAATTTTTCGTTCTGCCACTGGACTTTGACGGTCTGGAAGCGCTTTGCCTTGCGCGTGCCGGTGAGGGACAGGCAGCCCTCCTCGGTGTCGTAGGGGCCGGACTTTTTGACGATGACGGGGTTGAACATGAGCGTGTATTCGCCGTCATTTTCAAAAGCGATGATGCGCTTGTTGACGCCGATCATGTTCGCCGCCATGCCGACGCAGCCGTCCTTGTGGGCGATTAGCGTGTCGAGAAGGTCCTGCGCGGTGTTGAGATCGTCCGCCGTGGCGGCCTCGGCCTTTTGGGCGAGGAAGACTTCAGCTTTGCATATTTCACGAATCATGGCGTTCCTCCTGAATCTCATGCTGCGGAGCAAAAAAGCGGGCCTGCGCGTCGGCGAAGCGCGTGTTGAACGCCTCAGCCGCCTGAATGCTGAGCACATCGTCGGGGCGGATCATGTCGAAGGCGTGCATGTCAGAATGATAGATGTCCAGCTCTGCCGGAACGCCTGCGGCGCGCAGCCGCTCGAAATAGCGGACGGTCTCGGCGTAGAATGGCTCGCCGTCGCCGACGAACGAATAGGCGGGCGGCAGATGAGAAAAATCCGTCAGCCGCGCCGGAGCGGCGTAGGGCGAGAGCTGCGCGCGGCCCGTGCCGCGCAGATAAAGCTGCCACGCAAAATGGTTGCGGCGCGTATTCCACACTCTGCCGCGGTTGTCGCGCGAAGATTCCGTATCGCGGTCGTCGAGCATGGGGTAGAGCGGCATTTGAAACGCGACGCTGACCTTGCCTTCGTCCCGCGCGCGGATGCAGACGGCGGCGCACAGCCCGCCGCCTGCGCTCTCACCGCCGACCATGAGCTGATCGCTGCGGACGCCGAACGCCGCGGCGTGCGCTTTCAGGTAAAGGAGCGCGGCATAGCAGTCGTCGATCGCGGCAGGGTAGGGGGCTTTCAGCGCCAGCCGGTATCCCGGCGACAGCACGACTGCGCCAAATTTCTTGACGAGGTCGACCGCGCGGGAGGCGTGTACCATTTCTTTCATCCCTGCGATGTATCCGCCGCCGTGCAGCCACAAAATGCCTGCGGCGTTTTTCGGCGCGGCGAGCGGCGAGAGCAGGAGCGCGGACATGCCGCCGTTTTCCGTCGGGATGCGGACAGCCTGAACGCGGATGCCGGGATCAGGCTTCATCGGGCGCATCGTCATCCTCCATTGCCGCGGCTTTTTCCTTGTAATGTGTGCCCCAGACGACCATGGAATCGAGGATGGGCTTTAGGCTGTAGCCGGTCTCGGTCAGCGTGTATTCGACGCGCGGCGGTACCTCGGCGTAGACCTTGCGGGTGAGCAGGCCCTTGGCCTCCATGTCGCGCAGCTGCGCGGTCAGCACCTTCTGCGTCACATGGCCGATGGACTTTTTAAGTTCACCGAAGCGCTTGGTGCCGTCCATCAGGTCGCGCAGGATGAGCACCTTCCATTTGTCGCCGATGAGCATGAGCGTCGTCTCGACGGGGCAGGCGGGTAATTCCATGGTATGACCTCCTTCGTGTTACAGATATTGACCGGTGATGCTGTCGGGGTTCAATTGAATTTCCTCCGGCGTGCCGGAGGCGACGATCCTGCCGCCGGCCTCACCGCCGCCGGGGCCCATGTCGATGAGAAAGTCCGCGTTGCGGATGACGTCGAGGTCGTGCTCGATGACCACGACCGTTGCGCCGTTGTCCAAAAGCGCCTGGAAGACGCCGAGCAGCACGCGAACATCCAGCGGATGCAGGCCGATCGACGGTTCATCGAAGACGAAGACAGAGTCGGTCTGCGTGCGGCCGATCTCGCTGGCGAGCTTTAATCGCTGTGCCTCGCCGCCGGACAGGCTCGGCGTTTCCTCGCCGAGCGTCAGGTAGCCGAGGCCGAGCTGCTTCAAAATGCCGAGCTTCTGGCTGACGGTCTTCCGGTCCGCGCAGAATTCAATGGCGGAGTTGACGTCCATGTCCATGAGTTCAGGAAGCGAGGCGTTTTCGCCCGCCTTGTTCATGAGCTTCACGCCATAGGCGGCTCTTGCGTAGCGCGAGCCGCGGCAGTCGGGGCAGGGAATGTTGACGTCGGGCAGAAACTGCACGTCGAGACTTACAACGCCCGTGCCGTCGCAGCCGGGGCAGCGGAGAGAGCCGGTGTTGTAGGAAAAATCGCTCGCTTTATAGCCGTGTTCCTTCGCGTTGGGAGACCTGGCGTAGAGCTTGCGCAGCTCATCGTGCACGCCCGCGTAGGTCGCGACCGTGGAGCGGACGTTGATGCCGATGGGCGTCGCGTCGATGAGCTTGATGTGCGCGATGCCGTCGGCTTCGACCGAGCGAATGTGCGCGGGCAGGGGATTGCCGTTGATCTTCGCTTCCAGCGCGGGGACAAGGCTCTCGAGCACCATCGTCGTCTTGCCTGAACCGGACACGCCGGTGACGACCGTGAAGCGGCCCTTGGGGATGTCGACCTCAAGCGGCTTGACAGTGTGGATCTGAGAAGTAGACAGATGAACCGTGCCGTTTGCGAACAGTTCGTCCTTTTTGGCGCGCTCGCGCAGCTTTGTTTCAGCCTTGCCGGAGAGGAACGGCCCAATCTGCGAATTCGGGTTTTCTTCGATCATTGGGATGTTCCCCTCGGCGATGACATGGCCGCCCTTAGCGCCCGCTTCGGGGCCCATTTCGACGATCCAGTCGGCCTCTTTTAAGATCTGTGTGTCGTGGTCGACCAAGATGACGGAGTTGCCGTCGGCGACGAGATCGTGCATCACGCCGGTAAGCCCCACGATATTCGACGGGTGCAGACCGATCGACGGCTCGTCGAGCACATAGAGGACACCAGTCGTGCGGTTGCGCACGGCGCGGGCGAGCTGCATGCGCTGCCGCTCGCCGGTGGAGAGAGTGGAGGCCGAGCGGTCGAGCGTTAGGTAGCCGAGGCCCAGGTCGATGAGCCGCTTTGCCGTGCTCTCAAACGCCTCGCAGATGCTCTCGGCCATCGGGCGCATCTCCTCAGGAAGACTTTCCGGCACGCCGCACACCCAGTCGACAAGGTCCGAGAGCGTCATTGTGCAGGCCTCGTCGAGCGAAATGCCGCGCAGCTTCGGCGCGCGGGCGGCAGAAGAGAGACGCGTGCCGTGACAGTCGGGGCAGGTCTCTTCCTTGAGGAATTTTTCGACGCGCTTCATGCCCTTTTCGTCCTTAACCTTGGCGAGTGCGTTTTCGACGGTATAGACGGCGTTGAAGTAGGTGAAGTCCAGCTCGCCCGCCTGGTTGGAATTCTTGTTGTGGTAGAAGATGTGCTTCTTCTCCGCGGGGCCGTGGAAGACGATGTCCTTTTCGTTTTTGGTCAGGTCGCGGAACGGTACATCCGTGCGCACGCCCATCTGGCGGCAGATGTCGGTCATCAGCGACCACATCAGGCTGTTCCATGGCGCGACCGCGCCGCCGTCGATGGTCAGGGAATCGTCGGGCACGAGTGTGTCTAAGTCGACGGTGCGGACGATGCCCGTGCCGCTGCACTTTGGGCAGGCACCCTGTGAGTTGAACGCCAGCTCCTCGGCGGACGGCGCGTAGAAATGCGCGCCGCACTCGGGACAGACGAGCTCCTTGCCCGCCGCAACGAGCAGGGAAGGTGGGACGTAGTGCCCGTTCGGGCAGCGGTGGCTGGCTAAACGCGAGAACATCAGACGCAGGCTGTTCAAAAGCTCTGTGCCCGTGCCGAATGTGCTGCGGATGCCGGGCACGCCGGGGCGCTGGTGCAGCGCCAGCGCGGCGGGAACATATAAGACCTCATCCACGCTCGCTTTGGATGCCTGCGTCATGCGGCGGCGCGTGTAGGTGGACAGCGCTTCAAGGTAGCGACGCGAGCCCTCGGCATACAGCACGCCGAGCGCCAGTGAGGATTTTCCTGAGCCGGACACGCCCGCGATGCCGACGATCTTACCGAGCGGAATGTCGACGTCGATATTTTTAAGATTGTGGACCTTTGCCCCACGAATGAGCATTTTGTCGATCATGGTATCACTCCATCAGCTGTGAAAAAAGTGTTGAAAATATACAATAGTATCCTTTTGGTAACTACGCCACAATATTGTGCTTACTTTACGAAAGTTCTCTATGGCACTATGATAAGGCCAACGAAAGAAAAATACAACCTTTCGAGTACAAAACATTTTGGAGATATTTATCATGAACAAGACTGCTGACCGTACCGTAGCGCTGGACAAGGGCCGCGTGGACGTCTATACTAAAAACGGCATCACCCTTTACGCCTATCAGACCCGCGACCTCATCGACAACGAGGTCTTTGTGCTGGCAAAGAAAGGCCGTGGCGTCGTGATCGAGCTGCCGTGCTTTTTTGACAATATTCGCGAGCTGACTGATTTCCTTAAGAGCGAGGGTGTCACGGTCGAGGCGAAGTTCGTTGCCTATCACGCGGCGGGCGCGTCGTTCCTGCCGGAGGTTCCCGCTTATGGCACGGCTTCCTCCGTCGCCTATAACACGACGGGCGGCGGCGCAGGGCTGGTCGCGAATTTCAAGAACGCATTCGGCGACAGCTTCGATCCCGCCATCTGCGAGGTGGATCACGTGCTGGAGGAGGGTGAGATCGAGCTTGCGGGTATCCGCTTTGTTGTGAAGCCCAATGCCGAGGCGCTCGATCTTGAAATTCCGGAGATCAACTGTGTTTACACGCACATGATGGGCCACGATTGCCACTCCATCGTGGCGGGCTGCCCGCATGCAGACGGCATCATTTCCCAGCTCAACTACTACATCCGCAAGGGCTTTGACCTTGTCCTGACCGCGCATTACACGCCCGAAGACCTGAAGGATGCGCAGACCAAGGTGGACTACCTGACGAACCTCAAGGAGATCGCGCTGGAGAGCGAAAGCGCCGACGAGATGAAGGCCAAGGTGCAGGAACAGTATCCTGATTACAGCGGAATGAACTATCTTGACATGACGGTGGGCTTTTTCTTCCCCAATAAGTAAAACGCCCTGAGAAAGGAGCAAAACATGACGCAGGCGGAGCGGCGGCTGTACCTGATCCGGTCGCTATTGAACGAAAAAACGGAATACCAAAGCCTGAACGTGCCGCGGGACGCGGGGGAGCAGCGCAAGCTGCTGCGCTCGCTGATGAATGTCCGTATGCCGAAAGTGGCAGACGAAGCGTTTCTGCGCGTGCAGGACGAGTACTTGCAGCAAGAGCTGGCAGACGAGGGCATTACCGACCTCGACGATCTGCGGCCGGTCAGTGGTGACCTTTATCTCTGGCAGGGGGACATCACGCGCCTCAAGTGCGGGACCATCGTCAACGCCGCGAACAGCGGTATGACGGGCTGCTACATCCCGTGCCACGCCTGCATCGATAACTGCATCCACACCTTTGCCGGCGTGCAGCTGCGTCAGGACTGCGCCGCGCTGATGGCAGAGCAGGGGCACGAGGAGCAGACAGGGCAGGCGAAGATCACGAAGGCCTACAACCTGCCGTGCGATTACGTCCTCCACACGGTCGGCCCGATCGTCTCGGGCCGTGTGACAAGAGAGGACGAGCGGCTGCTTGCGTCATGTTACCGATCCTGTCTGGAACTTGCGGAGAAAAACAGTGTGCGAAGCATCGCGTTCTGCTGCATTTCGACCGGTGTGTTCCATTTTCCAAACGAGCGCGCGGCGGAGATCGCCGTGGAGACCGTGCGGCGCTATAAGGTGGAGACGGGCAGTAAAATAAAGGTGGTTTTCAATGTTTTCAAGGATCTCGACAAAACGATCTACGAGCGGCTTCTCGGCGCAAATTGCGCGCCTGCGGCGCGCGCTTGACGAGGCGGATGCTGTCGTCATCGGCGCGGGCGCAGGGCTGTCAACCGCAGCGGGCTTCACGTACAATGGTGAGCGGTTCGAGCGGTATTTTTCGGATTTTGCCGCAAAGTACGGTTTCCACGACATGTACAGCGGTGGGTTCTATTCGTTTCCGTCGCAGGAGGAGTTCTGGGCCTATTGGAGCCGGTATATCTTCATCAACCGCTATCAAAACGCGCCGAAAAGCGTGCACGAGGTTCTGCTCGAGCTGGTGCGGGACAAGGACTATTATGTCATCACGACGAACGTCGACCACTGCTTCCGGAAGGCGGGCTTTGACAAAAAGCGTCTTTTCTACACGCAGGGCGACTACGGCCTGTTTCAGTGCAGTGAGCCGTGCTGTCAGGAGACGTTTGACAACGAGAAAACCGTCCGCGCGATGGTCGAAGCGCAGGGCTTCACCGTAGCGGACGGTGTGCTGACGCCGCCGACAGATGGGACGCCAACGATGACGGTACCGTCGGAGCTCCTTCCGGGCTGCCCGCACTGCGGCGGACCGATGACGATGAACCTGCGCTGCGACGACAAATTTGCCGAGGACGAGGGCTGGCACGCCGCGGCGGAGCGGTACGAAAATTTCCTCCGCACGCGGGACGGACAAAAGCTCCTCTTTTTAGAGCTCGGCGTCGGCTACAACACGCCGGTCATCATCAAATATCCGTTCCTCCGCATGACGGCGGGCAACCCGAAGGCCACCTACGCCTGCATCAACATGGGGCAGGCAAGCACACTGCGCGAGATCGAAGAACGGTCGATTTTGATCGACGGGAATATCGCCGCGGTGATAGAAGAAATGAAGAAAACCGCTTCCTACAAATAGCAGGAAGCGGTTTTAACTTATGATGACAGCGGATTTGTGATTTAAGTACTGCGTGCGATTTTTGGAAAATCCGGTGACGATTGTGATACAATTCACGATTCGGCGAAGGCAGAATTCAATGTGATAGTTTAATTCAGTCCTGTTTTCACGTTGAACTTCACTGCTGATCGTTGCGGTACCACTACATTTTAGTTGCTGCAGGATACCGTCGAGTTTTGCAGCAACTTTTTCTGACATACCTGCGGAAGAACTGCATTGAAAGTGGTAGTCCTTGCTTTGTTAATTGCGGTGAACAGACCTTTCATGGTGTCGGACCTACTTGATGTGGTTTTCTCAGATGTGCCGCCCATAGGATTATCCTCCGTATCTGTCTGATTAAAAAGATGTGTCGCGTTTTACAGAATCATAAAATGCTACACTTACCAACGGATATTTTAATATATTATATCAAATTGTGCGCATGCGCGCAAGCAAAATGAGGACACAATAGACAAAAAAATAGATAAAAAAATAAATGCGGGAAAACTCTTTTCGAGTTCTCTCGCATTTATTCTAAATATTCAGCACACAATAGACAAAAACTGATATTTTTAATAGGTGCAAATAGATTTGACATGGACTGTACAGTACCCTCTGTTTTGTTGCTTTTTACGATGGAATATGCTATCTTGATTACGGTAATTTACTATAAATATTAGGAGAGGGAACACCATGCTTTTTGTTTGTTACCCCAAGTGCACCACCTGCCAGAAGGCGAGAAAGTGGCTGGACGAGCAGGGGATCGCCTATGAGCTCCGCGACATCAAAACGGAGAATCCTACTTATGACGAGTTGGCCGCGTGGTACGAGCGGAGCGGTCTGCCGCTGAAAAAGTTTTTCAACACCAGCGGCCTTCTGTATAAGTCCATGGAACTCAAGGACAAGCTGCCCCAAATGAGCGAGGACGAGATGCTGCGCCTCCTCGCCACGGACGGCATGCTTGTCAAGCGCCCGCTGCTGGTCGGCGATGACTTCGTCCTCGTTGGGTTCAAGGAAAGCGAGTGGGCGGTGCGGGTGAAGAACGAATGATGGCCGCTGATTGGCTTTCGCTTTATTTTGTATGGCTGCCTTAAAGAGCTTATTCCGAGCATTGAAACGTATATACGGATATAAAGATGTCTAAAATCAGTCGGTTTCAAAGATCTTAGGGCAAGCACATGGTTCGAACATTCGACATCTTGCTCCCAACTTTTGATTAAAAAATTTTCTACTTTTTCAGGCGCTTTATAGCCGTTTTTGCTTTATTACGGACGCTCTTCGCAACTCTTGACTCCACTGTTTCCGCACACTCCACGACTGTCTGTAGTCAAACATGTGGTCAAAAACCGCTTTCTGAACACCCTCGTGACAGGGGACAGAAAGCGGTTTTTCATAGTTTGTCGGAGTGCCGCGGACGGATGCTTCGTCGCTCCGGTTTGCCGCATTGTACCTCTGCTGGAGAGGTTAAGCAAGCCTTTTATGCAGGGATAGGCGGCGCAGAATTTGCATCGCTATAGGCAAAGAATACACTCACGCATTTGCCTTCTGAAGATAAAATTCACTCTCCGCGACTCGTGTCACAAAATCATACTCCAGTCGTGTTGCCTTTGAGGGCGAAATATTGTAGCGCTTAAACACCGAGCGAAAATATGCAAAGAACTCCCTGTCTTCCTCTGTCATCGGTGCAACCCAGCCGTTCTCGGCACCGTGGGCTTCGATTTTCTCCAACTCTGCCATACGCTCGTTATCCGTGTCAGTTGCCCCTTCTGGATGAAATCATGGTTTTCCCTTAACAGCTATTACATT